>Ga0209594_1000128_pt1 | contig 58295 bp, 45 predicted proteins | sample AshMeaCrysSpring_FD_184126 | JGI IMG/M metagenome (GOLD analysis project Ga0209594, IMG submission 184126) | Groundwater microbial communities from Big Spring, Nevada to study Microbial Dark Matter (Phase II) - Ash Meadows Crystal Spring... | ecosystem: Environmental > Aquatic > Deep subsurface... | reverse complement strand
GTCGGAGTTGGAGTTGGTGTGGGAGTCGGAGTTGGAGTTGGCGTGGGATCGGGATCTGGAGTTGGAGTTGGTGTGGGAGTCGGAGTTGGAGTTGGAGTCGGAGTTGGAGTTGGAGTTGGTGTGGGAGTCGGAGTTGGAGTTGGTGTAGGCGTAGGTGTAGGCGTAGGAGTTGGGGTCGGAGTTGGAGTCGGAGTTGGCGTAGGAGTTGGGGTCGGAGTTGGAGTCGGAGTTGGCGTAGGAGTTGGGGTCGGAGTAGGTGTAGGCGTAGGAGTTGGTGTAGGAGTTACAGCATCAACTGCGATCGCAAAAGCTTGAGTATCAGATAACCCAGCAGCGTCTGCAACCACCAATTCAATGGGGTTATTGCCGACATCATCAGCAGTGGGTGTACCACTCAAGGTGGCTGTACCATCTCCGTTATCGGTTAAACTTAACCAGTTGGGTAAAGTGTCACTGTTAATAGTGTGAGTATCCCCTGTATCCGGATCAAAGGTTGTGACGTTATAGATATAAGGACTGCCTGCTGTAATGCTTGTAACAGCATTGCTGGTAAAATTGGGTGCTTCATTGACATCGGTCACACCCAATGAGACCGTTGTGGTCGCGGATAAATTACCTGTATCAGTCGCTTGAACAGTGAGTGTGTGAGTATTGTTGGTTTCAAAATCTAAATTGCTGCTATCAACAACAGTAATTTCTCCTGTGTTTGCGTCAATGCCAAACGCACCGCTACTGTTGCCTGCTGTAATACTGTAGGTTAAATCATCTCCATCGCGATCTGTTGCTGCCACTTGACCAATAACTGTACCGTTGGCAGTATCTTCTGCGATCGCATTGAATGTAAAACCATCAGAAGCAACCGTTGGAGTGAGAGAAATAGTACCCAACGATACAGACGCACTGGCAGAAGGAGTGTTATCTCCAATAAAAATACCACTGGGGAGGCTGTAAGGATTGGGAGCACCTAGAGGCGGGTTAAAATTAGTATAATCTTGTAGGGTTCCTGTTAAGATGGGTTGTCCAGCGGCTGAGAGGGTATAACCTTCCCCAAAAACATTCAGGCTGTAATTGACTAAACCTGCTGTGGTATCAAAAGCCGCACTTTCTGCTTGAGTAAAAAATGTCCGGTTGAATGTGTTAGCGTTTGTGCCATCGGGTTCAGCAGCAGGATCGGTTTGTGTGATACCATCGGCTTGAGCAAAAATGCGATCGCTATCAAACCCAAGTTCAATGGCGTTTTGCCCATCAGAACTGACGACAATAACATTAAACCCAGCCCGGTCTAATAGTCCATCCCCATTGCGATCTGTATTATCATTATTTTCTGAGTTAACCTGAGCTGAGAAATTAAGGGTGTAGCCAGCGTTACGATCTAAGGTAGGGAAAGCCGCATCCACTAAGCTGAGGGTGACACCTGTCAAGCTAACTCCAGTTACTTGATAGTTACTGTAACCTGCATAGATACCGTTATTGGCAGTGGTATCCAATAGGGTTGTGGTTCCGTTAGCAGAACGGTTAACACTGCTATTATTTGTCAGAATTAAATCAGGATCGATAAATGCCAGTTTCGGTTGAGTTGTACCCGTAATGGCGTTAGTATCATCTGGTAAAACTGAGAGATTATCATACAGACTAACCGTTTCAATGAAAGTCGGTGCTTCGTTAGCGGCTGTAACCGTAATATCTGCAGTTTCAGTGACGCTTCCCCCTTGACCATTCTCTACCGTAATAGAAAATGTCCGAACAGCGGTAGGATTATTAGAGACATTTTGATAGGTCAGATTCTCAATCAGTCGTTCGACTGCTGTTGGGGTAGCATTAGTCTTGAAGGCAACACTAAGATCGCTTCCGGCTAAGCCATTACTCGTAATACTGCCAATTTCAGTTCCTTCATACAATACGGTGGTTCCATCTAAGCCAATTTGACCGGTTCCTGTCCCTTGGTGACGAATTGCCAGAATATCTTCTATTGAACCACCAACACTGTAGCTAATGGTCAGTTGACCGCCATTATAATTAGTTTGATTGTCGGTGAGAGTGACATCAGGGTCAATGACTTGAGCTGCTGTGTTAACCTGAGTTTCTGTAAACGTGACGTTGTCTACATTCGCTAAGACTGGATTAGTATTATTATTGACGGTGATATTCACTCCAAACAGATCGCCATCATTTTCGTTATCATCAACGTCACTATTACTGCTGGAAGTGTTGTCTGTGAAGGTGGTATTGCTTAAAGTAACCGCACTCGTTACTCCATTATTATCATCATCGCCGATCATAGAAAAGACTGCACCGCCTAAGCCTTGACCTGCACCACCGCCGTCGCGACCATTACCGTTTGTGGCTGAGTTATTGCTAAAAGTGCTATTCGTAACGGTTAAATTGCCTTCCCGGACAAAAATAGCGCCGCCAAAACCCGCGCCGCCGCCGCCGCCATATTGACTTCCATCACCAGCGCCAAAGCCGCCTTGACCGCCTTGAGTCAGACCACGACCGCCGCCGCCGCCATAACCGCCGTTGCCGCCGTTACTATAACCATAACCGCCGCCACCGCCGAAGCCACCATCACCGCCATTTCCGGTATAACTACTACCGCCGCCGCCACCAAAGCCGCCGTTTCCACTATCTCCAAAACCGCCGCCGCCGAAGCCGCCGTTGGGGGTTGTACTGGTGCCGCCAAAGCCACTATAGTTCCCATTACCGCCATAACCACCGTTGTCACCCATAGGACTATTGGCAAATAAACCGCCGCCGCCGTAGTCGAAGCCATCGCCGCCGAGTCCACCACCACCGTAACCGCCGCCACTGTTGGCATCTCCCCCAATAGCGCGGTTATTACTGAAGGTAATGTTATTAACGGTAACATCCCCAGAATAGACAAATAAACCGCCGCCGAGTCCAGCGCCACCGCCACCAAAGTTACTGTTTCCGCCTTTAGCAACCCCACCGTCAATAGTAAGGTTTTGGAAAGTAACAGTTCCAGACTTAACAAAGAAAATAGGACGGTCTTCACCATTGGTATCGACTACGCCATCGTTATCGTTATCGCCGCTAATGGTATTGTTATTGCCTTCAATGGTGATATTACTCTCAATTAAAGACTGCATCCGTTTGAGGTCATCAGCGAGGCTGAGTCGGACATCCGTCGTCAGGCTAATGATATCATCTCCGGTGGTTTGATTGGCTTGTTTAATCGCCCAACTCAGGGTTCCTGTGGTGTTGCCTGTGCCATCATCGGTGGGTTGGCTGACCTCAAATGTAGCAAAGACTCCAGCATAAGTGTCTCGAACTTGTGGAGAAAACGCTAGGGGAGTCCGGACTAACCCCATTCTAAAGTTTAAGTTCCAGCTTCCCCCTAATTGGGTGTTTCCTACCCGGCCTACTGCCGCTGCAACATTTGCCCCAGTTAATTCACTCAGACGCAACACAAAGGCTTTACCGTCAGAGGTTTGGGCAACGTTACACCCATACAACAAAATATCACCATTTTTACCTAAGGCTTTTCCCCATTGTTCTAAAGCAGTTGTGTAGGTTTCAATGGTTTCGGAATTGAGAGAGGTGGCACCCAATTTCAAGGTTCCATCTTGACCATGGGCAACAATATGTAAGGCTTGAATGGAGTGATGAGTAGTGAGAATTTCAGTAATTTGTTCAATGCCGTTTTCTTTAGGATCTAAAATAATAACTTTCGCACTCGAATCAATACCTTGAATTAAGGCGTTATAGTGCTCAATTTTAGAATCGATAACAATGAATTGGTGACTCATGGCTTTCTGACTATCAATGAATAATGATGGGCAATTTGATAATGAGAAGCAGATGCAAGGGAACCCTATACATGATGGGAGGACTGCCATTAAAATCCAGAATTTTAAGGCAGCCGCTCTGAATAAAACACGATTAATTGAGGCTGGGTAAAATCCCTGAATTTCAAAGTGTTAGTCTTCAGGATTGACTCAATTTTGAGCGAATTAAAGCAGATGCATTGAAAAGAAAATACAGACTAATATTGTAGTGAATGCAGCCTGACAAGATAGAGATTATCTTTAAAAAATGAGTATTTTTTTGACTATAATCAATGACTAAATGCTCATGATTTTGTTCCTGAAAAGATAGTTTGATTTTTTAACAAAATACGGTTGTTAAAATGATTGAACCATTACAGGATATTTGGGTTGGATACAAATCACATGAGCTAAACTTTCTGTTGTTGTAGTCCAAAAAGATAACTGATTGAATCGCTCAAACAAATCTGGAGGTAAAATGGTCTTTCGAGGTTTAAATTCAACTTTTTGATGCACCTGATGTAACCCTTGAGTTCTGAGCTTTTGATCAAACTCAGGTTCTGCATACTCAACATTTTCAAAGTCATGCTCAAAGGGTTCTTCCCCCAGAAATTGATAGATTAAAGCTAAAGTTTGAGCGGGGCCAGTGGTAAGCAGTTCGTAATCTACTAAGAGTAATTGATTGGCATACTCACTGTAGAATGCTTCTTTGAGGGCATTGTAGGCAAATCCGACCAGACGATTTCCTTGACTTAAGGCTTCTGTTCGGCTATAAACCGTTGCCGTTTCAGTTCTGTTATTAAATAGACGAGAAACTTCAAATGCATTCCGTCTCACTAACCGTTCTAATGAGTCCATTACCCAAGCAATATTCCGGACGCAGCAGATAATTTTAGCATGGGGAAATAATTCATGAATTAAAGGAAGTTTACTACACCATAAACGATTGGTATCAAATAAAATTGGATATGGCTCAATTTGCTTTTGATAGTAAGCTGAAAATAGGCTCAAAAGAATGTTCTTTTTTTGTTCCGCAGATAAGAATACAGAGAATTCATTGTCTTCACTCATTGCTTCCAACATTCGATTGGCTAACCCCCCTACAGGAGAGGTCATCGCCCCATAAAAACGGGGATTTTGTCGAAGCAGTGCCGCTAATAGTGTTGAACCTGAACGAGGTAATCCAGAAATAAAATGAATTCGATGATCTAGGACATTCATGTCCTGCTATGACCTCCATTAAAAGGAATCAAACAACTCACTCAAAAACATCTTGACTTGGGAATATGATTGCACGAACGATCAAACTCCTTCAGCCCTAGGCTTAACATGGATTAACATCAAGATCAATCCCTATCCGGACTTTCAGAACAATCACTGAGATTGATCGGGTAGATTGAGCTGTTTTCTCCGTAGTATCTAGCATATCTAAAAATAAAATTTACATCAATCTTTTCTACCGCTCTTTACTGTATTTTGATAATTGATGAGCCATAATTTACACAATCTTTACAGTTTAAATTTTTGTTATCACAACTCAAATAGAATAAAAAAGGGGGTTTTAAAACAGGATTTAAAAGAGCTTAGTCTTCATTATATTTGGAGAAAATCCTAATTAAAATCCGTTGATTGACCCTTTGATTGCCCTAGGAAACAGGGAACAGCAAACTGTGAAAGGCTTCGGTGGATTTAGAAATGTTTGTGCCTAGGATAACGTACTGCTAATAACCCATCAAAGGGAGGGAAACTCTAGAAAACGACCTGAAAGTTACTCTGGGGTACGATTTAAAACAAATGCAATCGTTTGTTCGTTAATATTGATGGTTGTTCCGGTTAAAAATCCATCTGTATCCGGATCAATTTCAGCAAGGGTAATCAATCCCCTTTGGCAGAACCTCTCCAAATTCGCCAGCCGCGTTCTGTCCCGTCTGAGCGCTTGCAAAAGCAAAATTCACGTTTTCGGTCGCTGTCGTACCATTAAACAGGGAATTAATGGCTAAATCACCCGTCGGTGTCGTCACAATCGGCAACCCCACAGCCAGGGTGGTTGTCGGAACCAGAGTTAAATTCAGATCCGAGGCAATTTGATCCACCCAAATCAATCCATCGGCCAATCGTCCCTCAAAATAAGGGGGGATGGGGGGCACCGGAATCGTCGGTAACAGTTGACTGGAGGCGGTAGAAACCGTAAAAACATTGCCAGAATCGGATAAACTTTCACCGAAAACATAAATTTGATTGAACATCGCTATGATCCCCTCTGGGTCAATCTTTAGACTTCATCTGCAATTGCTTTTCATCAGTTTCTCAGAAAAAATGCTCAAAATTCTGATAAGTTGGATAGAGAATAACGATAATTGAGAGAGTCCAACTTGAGAAGAAACCCGAGTCTGCCAACTGTCCTATTTACAAATTGGTAAGGCATGACAACCTTGATTAATCAGTTAAACAGCGGATTTACTTTATTTCTCAGCTTGCTGGTAGAAGCCATCCCTTTCTTGTTATTGGGGGTATTATTTTCCAGTGTATTGCTGTTACTCGTCGATGAACGCAAACTCCTTTCTTTTGTTCCCACTCATCCAATTTTAGGGGCATTATTCGGCAGTTTAGTCGGGTTTATGTTCCCCGTTTGTGAATGTGGAAATGTTCCGGTTTCCCGGCGGTTACTGATGCAAGGGATTCCGGGGCCAGTAGCAATTGGATTTCTATTCGCTGCCCCGACCATTAATCCGATTGTCATTTGGTCAACGTGGGTAGCATTCCGCGATCAACCCGAAATTGTTTGGTTACGAGTGTTATTTTCCCTGATTATCGCGACAACCTTAGGGGGATTATTTGGCGTTCAGAAAGATTTACGACCCTTTTTACAACCTGCAATTGCTAGATTTTTGCCTTCTCCTCATTCTACTGCTAATCAATCTTCTAGTTTATTAAAACCCGGAACCTATTTTATTGGTTCATCCAATCAACCCATTCCCTTAGAATCTGTTCCATTATGGAAAGCAGAATCAGCCTTTAAAAATCCAGAAAAAAATCAGGAAAAAAAAGTAATAATTGATCGACCGTCATTTAAATCATTATTTTTGCGTCCTTCTAAAGAAAGACTAGGGTTAATTCTAGAAAATATGGTACAAGAATTTCGAGAATTAGGGGGAGTTCTCGTCATCGGGAGTTTGATTGCAGCGGTGATTCAAGTAGCAATGCCTCGAGAATTAATTCTCAGCTTAGGACAAAGCCCAGTCAGTTCAATTATTGCCATGTTATTATTGGGAGGAATTGTTTCAATTTGTTCAACCGTTGATGCTTTCTTTGCCCTTTCTTTTGCCTCAGCTTTTACAGGGGGTTCACTGCTTGCCTTTTTAGTCTTCGGGCCGATGATTGATATTAAAACAGTGGGTTTAATGTTATCTGTGTTTAAATCAAGGGCTGTGATTTATATGATGATTTTAGCCGCTCAATTAACGTTTTTACTCACCTTAGCCGTTAATTTATATCTGAGTTAAACATGGTGAATCGTTTCTTCAGAAAATGGCATCGTTATCAACCCTGGCTGGAACCTGTAGCATTACTGGCTTGGGGATTTTTGATGTTGAAATATTGGATAACCGGAAAACTCAATATTTTAATTCATCCCAATTATTTTGCCTTAACCATTGTCGGAGGTTTAGGATTATTGCTGATGGGAAGCCTCAAAGCAAGACAAGTTTGGCAAACTCAATATTCAGAAAAAAAACCCGCTTATACGAATTCACTCCAAGTCCAACACGTTAACTTTTTTCCGCCGAATTGGAGTAATGGTTTAGTGTTAGGGGCGGCTATTTTAGGATTATTAATTACCCCCCAAACCTTTGGCAGTCAAACCGCATTACAACGGGGTTTAACGGAGTCTTTACCTAATACCCGAATTCAACCCCAAAGCTTTCGGACGGCGGCGAAACCCGAAGAGCGATCGCTGATAGAATGGATACGGTTATTAAATGTAAATCCTGAACCCGATGCTTATACCGGACAAAACGTAAAAGTCACAGGATTTGTAATTCATCCCCCGTCCTTACCAGATAATTATTTATGGTTATCTCGGTTTGTGATTACTTGTTGCGCGGCTGATGCTTATCCCGTAGGATTACCGGTTTTATTACCCGAAGGAAATCAAGCTTCTTATCCTCAAGATAGTTGGTTAGAAATCGAAGGAAAAATGATTACTCAAACCCTAGAAAATGAACGAAGATTAACCATTCAAGCAACTAAAATTACCCCAATTAAAGAACCTAAAAATCCTTATAATTATTAAGGGGTTGTCATTGGTTATTTTTCATTCGTTGTAGGGTGTTTCACTGACGCACCGTCACTTATTTATGAGAATTCCATACTACAAATATAAAAATGCTAAATTTAACGGGAAATGCATTGGTAACCGGAGCAAGTCAAGGAATTGGATTAGGCTTTGTTCAATATTTATTACAACATTCTAATTTTAATAAAATCTATGCAACTTATCGTTCTAAAGAGTCAGCCAGTGAATTATTAAGGTTGGAACAACAATCAAATAATCGATTAGTTTGTTTCTCGATAGATTTAACCGAAGAAGATCAAATTATTGCAGGAATTAATCAAATTAAAACAGAAGTCGATCAACTTCATTGGGTGATTAATTGTGTGGGAATCTTGCATCAGGGAACATTACAACCGGAAAAAAGCTTGCGACAAATTAATGCAGAAAATTTAATGCAATATTTTCAAACCAATAGTATCAGTGCAATTTTACTGGCTAAACATTTATTGCCTTTATTTCAACATGAGCAACAAAGCATTTTTGCAACAATTTCGGCTAAAATTGGTAGTATTGGGGATAACTATCTAGGGGGATGGTATGGTTATCGGGCTTCAAAAGCAGCATTAAATATGTTTATGAAAACAGCATCCATTGAATATCATCGCCAAGCCCCCAATAATATTATTGTGGTGTTACATCCCGGTACAACTGATACACGGTTATCAAAGCCTTTTCAACGGAATGTTCCTCCTGAAAAACTGTTTTCGGTAGAACGAACGGTGAGTCAATTAATGGCAGTTATTAGACGGTTAGATACAAAAGATAGCGGTGAATTTTTCTCTTGGGATGGAAGTCGTTTACCGTGGTAGTCCCCCCAGTGCTGTTTCATGGGTCGGGCCAGAAAGGGTAAAGAAAGAGCGATCGCGTGACTGATCAAATCATATGAAATCCGCTTGAATACTTAACGTATAATGAGGATGTAGAATTCAGATCAAGTCCGGATCATGAGGGATCATCAAAAGAAGAAAGTTGATGAACTGAATTTCTTTGCTCCTACACCCCACACCCCACTCCCGACTCCCGACTTCCAGAAGATGTGTATAGTGTTCAGCCGGACATGATATCAGAAGCGGAAAAGCCTTGCTATGCAAGGCTTGCTGGTTAAATTATAAAAATTATCAACTGATTGTATCCTTACTCTTTCATCACAAACGAATCATCATCAACCACAGGAGCATCATAGGGTTGTTGAAGATCCACAGGTGGTGTCATAGTGCCTCGAACTGTAACATATTCGACTTGAATGTCCTCCGTTTGGTCTAGAATGACAGGACGACCTCGAGTGATTAAATCTACTTGCTTGACTTCAGCATTCACCACGTTTTTGAGAACAACCCCATCTAATTGATGGGATTTGGCGGTGGGGGAGGGGTGGGCTGAACGCAAGGTAAAACCGCGTAACTGAATGTCTTTCAGACTTTCTATCTGATCTCCAGAGGGTTGTACTATAATGAATGCATTATTTTGAGACGGTTCAAACCGCGCTTGTAAAATGGTGCGTTCTGCATCTTGTCCCCGTAAAATGAGATGACTGCGGCTAATTTGAAGCGGACGAGAAAGGTCTAATTCTCCCAGGGGTAAATTAATTTGAACTCGACTAGTTTTCGGGGAATTATCAATTAAGGCTTGTAATTTTTCGGCATCATCTTGATTATCGTTGGGTAAGATACTATATTCTGTGGCTTCGATCACTTGAGTGGTTAATTCTTCTGCCGCTGCTTGCTGCTTCACCCACCAAGTGCCGATATCCTGAACCGGGGTGAGAATTCCAAACCAAAACCATAGTAACATGACGGTAAAGGCAATGGTTTGAGTGAAAATGGCAAACCGAGCGACATTAACTTGAACCGTATGAACCATTCCCTTGCTTTGAACTTTAACCCCCTGAACCCCTCGGTTGTTCCAGCTTTGCTTTGCCATGTTCATCTGGTTCCAGACTTTAATCACCGCCGAAGCCCATTGTGTTGCCACCAGAATGGGGAAATGAATGGGTTTGAGGTGAGAAGGACGACCCATAAAAATAATCAGCAACATTAATGGACGACTGAAGCTTACCCAGGAAATAATTAATCCGGCTAAAATCCATTTACCTAGTAGCAGCGCCAGTAGCAGCAAACCAGGGGTAATTAACGAAGTCCACATACTGATGCGTTGATCCAGCAAACACCACCAAGGGAAGAATCCTGCGGTTCTGGGGCCTAAACCAATGGCGCGATCGCTATTGCGGAGCATATTCCCAAACCAGCGCCGCATATTATCGTAGGCGCGTTTGGTGACGGAACCGGAGTGAGTTTCTAAGGAATTGACCGTCACATCCGGAATATAAATCATGTCTAACCGCCAACGGAGTAAGGAATACCAAGTACTTTTGTCATCCCCGGAGAGGAACTTAAACCGTCCCCACAGCCAATCATCAAGGGAGTCATTTTCTAACTGATTAATAAAGTCGTCATGGAAGGCAGCGCGGGAATGGAACAGCGAAAAGCGCCCGGTTAAACAAAGAACTTTGCGGGATAAGGATAAAGAACACATTTGATAGTGTCGTTGGCAAAACCGCAGGTGAAACCACTCAGAGAACACATACGATCCTTTCACTACCGGCATTTCATCGGTGGTTAACGCCCCCAATTTGGGAAAAAGGTTGAAAAAGGGTAAACAGCCTCGTAACACCCCAGGACACAATTCTGAGTCCCCATCCATCAAGGCAACAATGGTATCTTCCGGTAAATTCAGGGTTCGCAGCACTCGTAACCCATCAGCCATGGCTTTACGTTTCCCATCTTTTTGGGTTAATTCATAAAGATGAATATGTTTCAGTCCAGGGTCATGTTCTTCCAGAATTTGTCGAATGGCGGCATTTTCTTCCTGACTACTGCCATTGACTAAAATGGTCACGGGTCGGGCAAGGGTTTTGGCTTCCCGCACAATGGCTTTATACACCAGTTCATTCACCCACATTTTTTCTTTGTAGGTGGGGATCATAAAGCACATGTGGGGTAAATCTTCGACGGCGATCTCATTGGCTTGGCGTCGCCACCTGGGAAAGACGACATGAAGATACAAGCGACTGCGAACCACTTGCACTAAAAACCAAGACCAGCGCCACATTCCGACCACACCCATACTAAACACGCCTGTAACACCAGCCTGGGCTAACTCGAGGGGGTCGCGTAATAGTAACAAACCAACAAAGCCTGCAACAGAAATGAGAACCATTCCAATCCAGGCTTGCTGGCTGGGGTTTTGATGGGGTTGTTTCTCAGCGAGAGATGCATTCGTCATGATGGTTAAAGGTTGAATTCTACAAGCAGCCAAGAGGGAGTCATTCGTTGTTAGTCACGGGTGATTGAGGGAAGGACAAATGACCAATGACAAATGACTAAAGATACAGACTTAGTCTTGAGTTTTGTTATCCGGACGGGAGACAACCCCTGTGGGAGAGGAATCTGGGGTGAACCAGCCGACGAATTGGTTTTTCACCCGAGTGGGTAGCTCACGAGTGGCTGAGACCATTTTGCTGACCGCGGGACTGGCTTGTTTAGCAAAGGTTAACTGGGCTACTTGTCCTAATCCGCACAGTTGCTGGGGTTGAGTGTTGTTGGGATTGGGAGGAACCTTAACGGTTACCCGCTTCAGGAATGGTTCTTTCATCAGTTCAGCCGGAATCGTGGGAGAAAGGGCCTGAACTTGCATCCGGCGGCCTTCTTTTTCAATTTCCGCAAAACCATTGCTGGCGCTGATGGTACTGATGGGTTGAATTAAGTCAATTTCTCCTTCAAAGATGCCCTCTTGGTTACTGAGACGGACATGAACGGGTTGAGTTGTATCTAAGCGACTGGCATCGTCAGCGCTAATCACCGCTTCCACCCAGAGGGTGTTACAATCCAACAAACTCACAATGGGTTCAGATTTGTTGACAAGTTCACCTTTTTCCCGTTCAGTCTTGTAAACAACACTGGTAAAGGGTGCTTTAATCTGAGTTTCAATCGGGGCGAAGTTAGGTTGACTGGCCTGTTGCTGAGCCAAAGCCTGTTGTTGTTGCTGTTTGGCGTATTCTGCCCGAATCCGTTGTTGGTCTTGACGAACTTGCTCTTTTTGTTGGCGAATTTGATCAATGTTATTCTGTTCCAGGCTCATTTGGCTCTGGCGCTGATTGTATAAATCTTGAGCCATGGTGAGCTGTTGAGCCGCATTTTCCACTTCTGCGGTGAGGCTACTCACCAGCATGGCCTGATGTTGAATTTGTTGTTTCAAATCCGCGGCTTCTTGGGCTAACGTATTAGAATATTTCAGGTTAACTGCCACACCGGATTGAGTGGCGTTGTGGGTCACTTCAGCAGCTCGGAGTTGTTCCCGTGCCCGTTGTACCTCGGCTTTAGCAGTTTCCCAAGCGGCTTGTAATTCATCCACCCGTTGAGCCGGAACCGCTCCTTGAACTTGTAATTGTCGGAAGCGTTCGTATTCATTACGGGCTAGATTTTCTTTAGCAATCGCCTGATCGAGATCGGCTTGCCGTTGAGGAATTTCGGTAGCACTGACACTGACTTCAACGGTTTTTAATTGCTCCCGTTCTTGTTCAATTTCTTGTAACCGCGCTTCTAGAGAGCTTTTAGAATTTTCAGCCGATGCCAGTTGATTGCGTTTGGTTTGCAGTTGACCTTGAAAGCGGACAATGTCTTGTTGCGCTTCTTGAGACAAATCTTCGAGTGTGTGGTATCGCTTGTAGTCGTCTAAGGGATTTTCAAATTCAGGCAATTCCGGAGCCAGGTCTAATGTTGGGGCAAGTTGGGGGGGGTCATACAGTTTATCTTCATCGGGGATATGCTGAATCCGAGCCAGAACTTGGTCGGCTTTTACCATCGCCCCTGGACGGGCATAAAATTCTTTGATGTTGCCATATAAAGGAGATTGCAGTCGCACTAACCGACCGTTAATCACCCCGTGGTTGATGACCATGTGAGACATCCGATGCCAAACAGAGGCAACGGTTCCGCCAATCACAGCGATACCAACCCCGACACAAGCCGTTCCAACAAACAGGCGTTGCAGCGCATGGGGCTTTTTACCCAGCAACGGCTGAGAGGGTAGCAACGCTTTGGGAGTCGTTGCCAATGCTGGCGTTTGAGCGGGGGCAGGGGGAGTCGAATTAACCTTGCTTAAAGCAGATTGATCGACTTGAGTGGGTTTGAATTCAATCTGAGATTGAGAAGCAGGGAGCAGTTGGGGTTCAGCCACAGGAGCCTCAGCGATCGCCATTTCTGGGGGTTGGGTTGGCGCTGCTTTGACAGGAGGCGCTGGCGGAACCACTGGTTCTGGGGGCCTAACGGGTTGGGTTTGAACGGATTGAGATTGAACCGGTTGAGGTTCTGGCATCGGTCGATCATCCCAAGCCCAGTGATCTTCCAGGACTGAGTTATCTGTTTCGACGGTTGCGGACTTCCAGGGGTAGGTTTGGGGAGTAGCACTGGGGGAATGTAACAAGTGCCCCTGTAACCCATCGACTTCCAAGCTTTGAACGAGGGTGAGCCGTTCTTCAGTGGTGATGAATGTGGCAATCACCCGTCCCATAATATAGCTAATTTCTCGTAACCGTTTGGCGATATTAGGATGATTCGGAAATGCCTCAATTTGTTCGATAAATTGTCGATCTAATTTGACTGAATCAATGGGCAGTTGTTTACACTGAGACAGGGTCAGTTCTCGGCTGGTAAACTGATCAACAATCACTAAACATCCGAGAGCGGTAAGGCCTCGGATGAAAGAAAGAGATGTAGAAAAGTCTTGAGCAATGGTTGATTCGGGAATTTCAAAACTGAGTCGTTGCGGCTCGACTCGACTGTCTCGCAGCCAAGTTCGTAAATCTTGCAACAGAGTAATATCAGCCAGTGCCAGTTTGGATAAATTAATACTAATAGACAGTTGAGGGTGATGAACCAATTGGTCAATCGCTTTATCAATGACATAACGATCAACCTGGGACAATAAACCAATCTCAGATAAGACTGGGATAAATTCATCCGGTTGGTGCACTTTGCCATCATTGTCTCGCCACCGTAGCAACACTTCGTTATGGACAACTTCATAACTCATTGCTTGGTAGACAGGCTGATACCAAAGCTCAAATTCTCCAACTAATAAAGATTGTTCCGTGCCTGAGTCCCAAATAGGATGACCACCGCTTCGAGTTGAAGATTGTACAGAAGAGGAGGTTTGAGAGAGATGGGAATGTTGATTCATTTGATGCTCGCCTGTGGTTTGTGTTGGTAATATATGCTTAACTTAATGATGCCCCACCATTTTATATTTTTAAGAGTCTAAAACTCTTGAAAGTTCTCTAGATAAAAGAGGATTGGACTTTCGGATTAGCTGATTTAAGTTTTGGCGAATGATTGGCTTGCAATCTAGACTCGATCAGTTATAATCTGTTCTATCAGATTGTCAGCCCTCCGCATTAACACCCATTGACTTGATTTTAATTATACGGGCAGTCTTTAGACACTTCCATAAAGCTTTGGTAAAGCTACTGGATTTGAATGTAAAGAATCTGTAAATTTACTGAATGACTTATTTTATATCTATTTTTCCTGGATTGAAATTGTGCGTGAAATTACAAAAAATTCAATAAAGTGGTCACATCACTCTCACTCGATGGCCTGTTTTTTTGTCCCATTGCCCCAGGGGAATGATCTACTCAATCCTCTAAGCCTAAGGGGGTTGAGGAGGGATTGGCAATATCCAACACAGTAGATATTGGATTAACTATGACTCAAATAAACAAGTAATATATTATTTGTTTTATTTAGATTAAGGATCGGGTTTTTATGGTGATTTTAACTCCTGCCAATTTCCCATAAATTCTCGATTTACTATTACTTCTATTTCTAAATCAAGACGAAATTAACTTTGAGAGAAAGAGGAGATGAGCAATAGATTCCTTAGAAGAGAAATGGCTAATCTGGAGATCAATAAAAGAGACAGAACTAGACTGATACAGGACTAGCTGAAACCGTCATAGAATTAGGCTAGGAAAATCAATCGACCCATTCAGGTAGAGAGGAGAATCAATTTTTTTGTAGTGAGGGTTTATGGCCAAGCATTCCAGCCTGTATGATAATGATATGGAAGGGATGAGTAGCCATACCCAAAACGATCAGCCCTTTAATTCTTAGATTATCCAATCAAGAGTAAATTTACGTCAATCTTTAACGCTGTATGTTACGTCGTATTTCTTTAGCTCGACTCGGCTTAGTGGTGGGTGGTATCATTACCATTGTTGGATTTGTTGCTTACTTTGCGGATTATGCGACCCTCAACTTAGCAGGGTTCTTTTACGGGATTCCCCTTTTGCTGGGTGGATTAGCCCTAAAGGCGGCTGAGTTAAAACCAGTCCCCTTTTCTCAACCGACCTCTGAAGCGGTTTTAGCCTTACGGGAACAACAAGCCACTGAGACTCAAACTCAAGTTCGCTTGGATGTGACGCGATATCGCTATGGGGAGTCAGCCCACTTAATTGAGGCAATCGAACGCTTAGGACTTGGTACAATCGACGAAGACCATCCTACTTTAGTGGGCTTACGAGAACAGGCAATAGACGGGGCTTATGCTTTAATTTTAGAATTTAATTCTCCCTTTGTTTCCTTGGAAGAGTGGAAAGAGAAACAAGAAAAAATCGCCCGCTTCTTTGGCCCTAATATCCGGACAACGGTCACCCAAACGGCTGAAGACACAGTGGATTTAGCCTTAATTGCAGAAGTAGACAGTCATTAGTTATTCATTATTTGAGTGTTACCAATGACCAATAACCAATGACAAATCACTAACTTTCAGAGTCGCCGAAATCGGGAATGACCCATTGAGGGGGGGCCATCCGTTTTTTGCGAACGGCTTCATCTGCCATTGCTAACATTGAATCCAGAGAAGTATTGCTGATAAAGTCTTCGGCTTTGTTGGCATATTCTCGATGAGGGCATTTATCCCCCAAAACACAGCCATTGACACAGGCTTCTGCACAGTTAACGGTTGTTTCCATGGTTCTCCTCTAATTGATATCTAGCTAAAATGAAAGGGTCTAATCCCTACCTTTAGTAAGATTTTGAGAGTTTAAAAGGTAGTTGATGCACTTTTTAGGATATCGAGATTTTCTGAAATTGACAAAGATGAATAATCTGATACAACGGTTAAAGCAGTTACCCTGGCGATGGTTACTTCAGAATGCGGCGATCGCCACAGTGCTAGTGATTGCTGTAGAATTACTGTTAAACTTAGGACTGGATGTGGATTCTTCTGGTACGGTTGAAAGAGTATTACAAATTCTCTATGCTCCTCCCCTCGGTTTAATTGTACCGATTTTAACAGCAATAGGTATGGGGGCTTTTAGTGTTTATCTGTTTGAACGTCAAAACCAGCAATATTTACTCAATAGTTCGACCCTATGGGCTTTAGTTTTTTGCTTATTATTGTGCTTATTTATTAAATCGTTATTACCCGTTTTACCCTTTTTAACCAGTTTATCTCGCTATGCTTTTATTGGGATTCTCGTGGGTGTGTTTTGGAAAGGTAGACCCTATTGGCGATATTAAGTGTTGGTTATTGGTTATTTTGAGGGAATAGGGTGTTGAGTGTCGGGTGTTGGAGGAATAGTTGTAGGGTGGGTTAGGCAGGAGACAAACTTTGAGTCAAATTGATTCATGTTAAGTTTAGCCGTAACCCACCCTCCTCAAGGGTTAATTTCGCTTAACTATACGCCTCCATGGGTAAACAAGAACAGACAAAATTGCGATCCCCAAAAGCATTATCAACTCGTCCAACTACTGGCCAGAATTTATGTTCTCTTGTCCAGAATGCAGGATAAGCTGCCTGTTGACGAGAATAAGGATGATTCCATTCATTCATAATTAACACCTCTGCGGTGTGTGGAGCATTCTTTAAAACGTTATCTACCTCGTCCATTTCCCCTGCTTCAATGGTGGCAATTTCTGACCGAATAGAAATCATGGCATCACAAAAACGGTCTAATTCAGCCTTAGATTCACTTTCGGTGGGTTCAACCATCATTGTCCCGGCAACCGGCCAAGAAATCGTTGGGGCATGAAACCCATAGTCCATCAACCGTTTAGCAATATCGTCTACTTCAATATTGGCGGATTTTTTGAGTCCCCGCAGGTCTAAAATGCATTCATGGGCAATTAATCCATGTTGACCTTTATACAAAATGGGATAGGACTCTTGTAACCGGGCAGCCATATAATTAGCGTTCAAGATGGCTAATTTCGTCGCCTCTGTTAACCCAACCGTTCCCATCATGGCAATATACATCCAGGAAATTACCAAAATACTGGGACTCCCCCAAGGGGCAGCCGAAACCGCCCCTGTGACTTGACTTTTTTCGTCTTTTATGCATATCACCGCATGACCCGGTAAAAACGGCATTAAATGAGACTGAACTCCAATAGGCCCCATGCCAGGGCCGCCGCCACCGTGGGGAATACAGAAGGTTTTGTGTAAATTCAGGTGACAGACATCCGCCCCATAGTCTCCCGGACGACATAACCCCACTTGGGCGTTCATATTGGCCCCATCCAGATAAACCTGACCGCCGTGGTTATGGATAATGTCGCAAATTTCAATAATACTTTCTTCAAATACCCCGTGAGTGGAAGGATAGGTGACCATCAACGCGGCTAAATTATCGCTGTGTTTTTCCGCCTTAGTTTGCAAATCATTTACATCAATATTTCCTTGTTTATCGCATTTGACTGCAACCACTTTCATTCCTGCCATCACAGCACTTGCAGGATTTGTACCATGAGCTGATTCAGGAATCAAACAAATATTACGATGATGTTCGCCGCGAGAGTGATGATAATCTCGAATCACCAACAGTCCGGCATATTCCCCTTGAGACCCGGCATTGGGTTGCAGAGAAACGCCAGAAAATCCGGTAATTTCTGCTAACCATTCCTCTAACTGTTGGAATAAGATTTGATATCCTTGGGCTTGAGAAGTGGGGGCAAAGGGATGCAACTTACCAAACTCTGGCCAGGTGACGGGCATCATTTCCGCAGCGGCATTTAACTTCATCGTACAAGAACCTAACGGTATCATTGAAGTGGTTAAGGATAAATCCTTTGTTTCCAGCCGATGGAGATAACGGAGTAATTCTGTTTCGGAATGATAGCTGTTGAAAACGGGATGCGTTAAATAGTCAGAAGTTCGTTGTAACGCGGCAGGAATAGGAGAGTCTGTGGACAGTTGATGAACATCAAACGGTAACTTATCACTGCCAGCAAATATTTGCAACAAATCCACTAAATCACTGGTTGTTGTGGTTTCATCTAAACTAATGCCAACGGTGTTATTATCAAAAATTCGGAGATTAATTTGCCGTGATATTGCCGCATCTTGGATATCTTGTAGAGATTTATCCCCTAACTCAACTTTGAGGGTATCAAAGAAAGGTTCACTGCTGAGAGTATAACCTAACTGTTTTAAACCTGCTGCCAACATTACCGTTAACTGATGGATGCGTTGGCTAATTTGTTGTAATCCTTTCGGCCCATGATAAACTGCATACATACTGGCAATCACAGCAAGCAATACCTGGGCAGTACAGATATTACTGGTGGCTTTATCCCGGCGAATATGTTGTTCACGGGTTTGCAGGGCTAAGCGGAGGGCGGGTTTACCTTGGGCATCTTGAGACATTCCCACAATTCGTCCGGGGACTTGCCGTTTAAAGGCTTCTTGGGTAGCAAAATAAGCTGCATGGGGGCCACCATATCCTAAGGGTACGCCAAACCGTTGAGTACTACCAACGACAATATCTGCCCCAAATTCTCCTGGTGGGGTTAATAAGGTTAAACTCAAAATATCAGCAGCAACCGTAACTAAAGCGTTGTGTTGATGGGCGGTCTCAATAAAAGCTTGATAGTCATGAATGCTGCCGTCAGTAGCGGGATATTGTAGTAGCGCCCCAAAAATCGGTGTGTTAAAGTCAAACGTATGATGATCGGCAATAATCACTTCAATGCCTAAAGGATTTGCCCGTGTTTGAATCACATCAATGGTTTGGGGATGACAATCTTGAGAGACAAAAAAGGCGTTTGCTTGGGTTTTGCAGAGGCTGTAACTCATACTCATGGCTTCAGCCGCAGCGGTAGCTTCATCTAACAGGGAAGCATTAGCAATTTCCATCCCCGTTAAATCAATAATCAGGGTTTGGAAATTCAGCAACGCTTCTAACCGTCCCTGGGCAATTTCCGCTTGATAAGGCGTATAAGCCGTATACCAACCGGGATTTTCGAGGATATTACGCTGAATCACAGGTGGGGTGATACAGTCAGAATAGCCCATACCGATATAAGACCGAAAGATGTTATTTTTTGAGGCGATATCTTTCAAGTAAGCCAGGGCAGCGGCTTCCGTTAACGGTTGGGGTAAGTTTAGGGGCTGTTGTAAACGAATGGTGGCAGGAACGGTCTTGTCAATCAGTTGATCTAAACTTTTAATACCCAGAACGTCTAACATTTGTTGGACTTCATTTCCTTGAGACCCTAAATGCCTGTGAAGAAAAGAGTCTGTTGGGAAAGCAACCCTATCTATCTCTTGCGTTTTTTGGGAGGGAGAATGATTTGAATTGGATGAAAGGGTTTGAGAGTCTGTATTCACTTGAGTCGAATTGAAATCCAGCATGAAAGTCTAACTGAGAATATTATAAGGGTTAACAATTTAACAGTTCTAGTTCTAGTTACGGCAAAGACGTTCTGTTCCAGAACGCCTCACGGTAGAAGATAGGGTGTGACTTCGAGAGTTGAGCATCTTGTAGACAAAATTTGCCTAACCTACACTATAGGATATCGATTTTATCCAAAATTTTCCAGTATTGTCAGATACAATTGAACAAATCAGCATCGGGGACAGCCAAACTTACAGATTTGCATCCCTGCCTTGAAAAGTGAATCAGTGATTTGAAAAGTATCGGAGAATGGCAATTAAAAAAGTGTAGATATTATAGAAATATCGCAAACAATTAAAATTAAAAAGATATGCTGATAAAGTAGATTGGGTTGAGGGACGAAACCCAACTACTGGGACTACCAAAAACTTTGTTATTGTTGGGTTTTCTCCGAAACAGTGATGTTTGGAATCTCTGGGCGCATGCCTAGTGGCAGGCTTTGCCAACACGCCGAGGAGGATGTCAAGTTACCCTAGAAGATGGTCTCTACAGGTTTGTTAAAAATATGGTGAAACAGCACAAATCACCCTATTCTGTTCGTTGGGTCACTCAAGTTGCCGAAGTCCCTCAAACTGAATGGGACACTTTAGCCCAGCCTCTCAGTACACCTTTTTTTGAATGGGACTGGTTACACAATTTAGAAGCCTCTGGCAGTGCCACAGGACGGACGGGTTGGCTACCCCATCATTTAACTGTGTGGCGGGATCACCAACTCGTTGCTGTTGCCCCTCTGTACGTGAAAAGTCATAGTCGGGGCGAATTTGTCTTTGACCATCAATGGGCGGATGTGGCTGATCAATTGGGAATTGAATACTATCCTAAACTGCTGGGAATGTCTCCATTTACGCCTGCTGAAGGGTATCGATTTTTAATCGCTGAAACCGAAGATGAAGAAGAATTAACGGGGTTAATGGTGCATGAAATTGATCAGTTTTGCATCAATCATAATTTCTCCGGTTGTAATTTTCTCTATGTTGACCCAGAGTGGCAACCGTTAATGGAACGTCACGGCTATACGGCTTGGTTACATCACAGTTATATTTGGCAAAATCAAGGCTTTAATACCTTTGATGATTATTTAAAGTTTTTTAATGCCAATCAACGCCGTAATATTAAACGGGAGCGAAAAGCGATGGATCAAGTGGGATTAGAGATGAAAACCTTTATGGGGGACGAAATTCCCAAGTCTTTCTTTTCTTTAATGTATCATTTTTATGCGGATACCTGTGATAAGTTTGGTTGGTGGGGCAGTAAGTATCTGACTCGAAAATTCTTTGAAGAATTACATCATCATTACCGTCATCGGGTGGTATTTGCGGCGGCTTATAGCCAACAGGACGATCGAGAACCGGTGGGAATGTCATTTTGCTTAACCAAAGGCGATCGCCTCTACGGACGCTATTGGGGTAGCTATCAAGAAATCGATTGTTTACATTTTAATGCCTGTTATTATTCTCCGATTGAATGGGGAATTAATCATGGCATTCAAATCTTTGATCCGGGGGCAGGAGGACGACATAAAAAACGGCGAGGTTTCCCGGCGACTCCCAACTACAGTTTACACCGCTTTTATGATCACCGCTTGGTTAAAATTATGAAATCTTATATTGGTAAAATCAATCACATGGAACAGCAAGAAATTGATTATATTAATCAAGATTTACCCTTCCGTTATGGGAATGATGAGGAAGACTAGTTGATGTGAAATGATTTAAAAACTTCCCTGGAAAAACCAGGGATGGTGATTTATAGCGCTGCGCGAGGGAACAGCGGATCTGGGAACGGAGAACGGGGAACAGGTCACGAAAAACCTTGTCACACACCAGCAATTTGCTTTCACACTAGAACAACAGCAAACCCTCTGGAGTTTGATTCTATTTTATCTCATTTCTTTAGGAATTTTTGGGATTTTATTTGGGATTTCAGCCCGTGAAAATTTAAAGCAAAACAGGTTATACTTTTGCCTATAAGTCAAAATTTGACAGCAAATTTAGGGCATGAGGGTGGCGCTGACTAATTGTTGAGTATAGGGATGTTGAGGATCATCTAAAACTTGATCGGTGAGTCCTGATTCAACAATTTTACCTTGTTTCATGACGATTAAATGATCGGCTAACAGTCGTACTACTCCTAAATCATGAGTTACTAAAATTACACTTAAATGAAACGTTCGTACTAAAGAACGGAGTAAATCTAAGAGTTTAGCCTGAACCGAAACATCTAAGCCTCCTGTGGGTTCATCCATTAAAATTAAACGGGGTTTTGTCACCAAAATTCGGGCAATTTGTAACCGTTGTTGCATTCCCCCAGAAAAGGTACTGGGAAAAAAATCGATGCGGCTTGAGTCAATTTCAACCTGTTGTAACCAATAATTGGCTGATTCTCGCAGGTTACCATAATGTCTTACCCCCACATCCATTAATCGTTCCCCAATATTCGCCCCGGCTGTCACATTCATTCTTAACCCATCCTGAGGATTTTGTTGGACAAATCCCCATTCCGTTCGCATTAACCAACGCCGTTGATATTCAGGTAACGTTTCTAAATTTAAAACTTCCCCATTTTGACGAGTATAGCTAATTTTTCCAGTATCAATTGTTAGATTGCCGCTAATTCCTCGCAGCAGGGTTGACTTGCCGGAACCGGATTCTCCAACAATTCCTAATACTTGTCTGGGATATAGTTTAAATGAAATGTGATCGCAGGCAACAATATCACCATAGGATTTTGTTAAATTTTCAACGGTTAGTAAGGGTTTCATTTTCCTTCTATCATCTTTTTGATAAAACCATAAGCGGCTTCCGTTTCTTCGGCGGTGGGAGTGGTTGTTTGAACAGTTTCTCGTTCCATTAACCGATCACACCAAGCGAGTAATTTGGAATAATTGTCTAACGGAAAATTCAAGGCTTTTAAATCAAGGAATAGGGTAATTACCACAAAGTCAGCTAAGGTGATTTGTTCTCCCACTAAATAAGCCTTATCCCCTAAGTTTTTTTGATAAAAGTTGAGTACCGTTTTCACTTTTTCTTGGGCAGCATTGAACGGTTTAGCAGGATCTTCTGGTAAGCCCACTCGGTTGCGTAATAAAGGAAAAAAGGCGGGCTGCAACTCATTCACACTCACCATTTGTAACATTCGCATTTTGGCTAATAACTTAGCATCTGTGGGGGTAAAGTGATGGCTGGGATATTGGGCTTCTAAATAGTCCATAATCGCCAAAGATTCAATGACGCTAAACTCATTATCCGTTAATACGGGAATATGGTGAAACGGGTTCATTGCTAAAAATTCGGGTTGCAATTGATCGCCGTTAAGCTGCATCCGAATCTCTTCAAATTCTAGCTGTTTTTCCAATAATAATATCCAAACACGACGACTATTAGAGGAAAGGGGAACATGATAAAACTTTAGCATAATTTTCTCCCGGAATCTGTTTTTTTAGATTTCAGTTTTTGCTGTTGTTGACAATAATCGGTATCCGAACAAATCCACATTCTTTTTCCTTCGTTATTAATCACCACTTCATCTAAATAACTCTCGGTTGAACCACAAAACTCACAAGCTTGATTCCATTTTTCTACAGTAAAAGGATGATCTTCAAAATCTAAACTTTTAACTGTTGTATAAGGCGGAATGGCATAAATTCGCTTTTCCCGGCCTGCCCCAAATAGTTGTAATGCAGGGGATTGATTCATCTTCGGATTATCAAAGCGAGGAATGGGACTCGGACTCATCAAATAACGATGATTCACCCGAACTGGATAATTATAAGAGGTGGCAATATAGCCAAATTGAGTAATATCCTCATAGAGTTTAACATACATTGCACTATAATCTTCAAGGGCGTGCATTTTTCGGGTTTCGACTTCTGAGGGTTCTAACCATCTTAAAGGTTCAGGAATTGGCACTTGATAGATGATAATTTGACCTGATTTTAACGGTACTTCGGGAATGCGGTGGCGAGTTTGAATTAAAGTTGATTCCTCTGTTTTTTCAGTGGTATGAACACCACAAACTTTTGCAAAAAAACGACGAATATTCACAGCATTTGTGGTATCATCTGCCCCTTGATCGATCACTTTTAAAATATCCGATTTTCCAATCACAGAAGCAGTTACTTGAATTCCTCCCGTTCCCCAACCATAAGACATGGGCATTTCTCGTGAAGAAAAGGGAATTTGATGACCCGGAATGGCGACTGCTTTCAGTAAAGAACGGCGAATAGATCGTTTAGTTTGTTCATCCAAATAGGCAAAATTAAAGTGGTCTGGATGGGATTGATGATTTGATTTAAGGTGAGTCATTGGTAACTGTTAATAGAAGTAGAAAGAGAACATTGTAAAATCTGAGGTTGTGGGTGACAGCATTCATTAAAAGCTATAGTTTTTTCCTTGAAGTTAGTGTTGTGTTTAACCCAGCCTACAAAATATAAAATTTTATAATCATTGCTAGTCAAAAAAACGATAATAAACGATTAGGTTGAAGGCGGTAATAACTCCTCAAGCATAAACGCTGGAGGATAACGAACTGTGCCGCGATATTGAGGGTGATAATGGCTTAGCGGTTTGACCATAAAGGCTTCCTCAGGAACTGGGAAAGGGTGTTTAATCTGACAATGAATTGCAGGTTTAAAGCCAAACTTTGGATAAAACCAAGAATGACCTACAAGCACAACTAACGCCTCTGCTTTAGCCTCAGCCCCCTCTAAACTAGCTTTGACTAATGTGCTACCAACCCCTTGATTTTGATAGTCTGGAAGGACAGCAAGGGGCGCTAAACATAGGATTTTAAACGTGTTTTCACCGACCAAATCAACAAAACTGAGTAAAATGTGACCGATAATTTTTCCCTGATATTCTGCTACGAATGAAATGTCAGGAATATAATCTTCTGAAGCCCGAATTCGCCGAACTAATTCTGCTTCATTCGGTTGATTAAATGCCAATTGATTCAGACGATCAATAGCATCATAATCTTTGGGTTGTTCTGGACGAATGATTAGTTGATTTGTATCCATAAAAATTAGCTGAAAATCATATCAGGGTGCGTCAATGACGCACCCTACAATTGAGTTTGGTTTAAATCTTGCTGTTCTCGCATTTGACGAATTAAGTTTAATTCGGCTTGAAAGTCAATGTAATGGGGTAACTTTAAATGTTGGACAAATCCTTGGGCTTCTATATTATCAGAATGATATAAAACAAATTCTTCGTCTTGGGCGGGACTTTGTCTGTTTTCCCCTAATTCTTTTGACCGTAAAGCCCGATCTACTAGCGCCATTGACATCGCTTTGCGCTCATTATAACCAAACGTTAATCCATAGCCTCGGGTAAATTGAGGCGGTTTTTTTTGATTGCCAACAAACTGATTCACCATTTGAACTTCGGTGATTGTAATTTCCCCAATTACTACTTCAAATCCTAACTCTTCTGGAAAGATAACCACTTCAACAATTCCCATGCGAATTTCCCCGGCAAAGGGATGATTATTCCCATAGCCTCGTTGGGTGGAATAGGCTAAACTGAGTAAAAATCCTTCATCGGCACGGGCTAAGTTTTGCAACCTTGCCGATCTCGAAGCGGGTAAATTTAACGGTTGTCGCGTTAAATCTTCAGGTTGATGATCTTGCAGTATTTCCTCTTGAATTAACCCTTCTTTGTCTAACGTATCAATCACTCTGGGAACTGATTCTACATGATGATGAGACTCTGGAGCAAGGGGAAGTTGACCTTCAGCCGCTAATTTAAAATCTAATAATCGATGAACATAATCAAACGTTGGCCCCAGTTTTTGCCCCCCTGGAACATCTTTAAAAATCGAAGAAATTCGCCGTTGAATCGCCATTTTACTGGTATCTAACGGTTGAGTATAATACAGTCGAGGTAAAGTGGTACGATAAGCTCTGATTAAAAAAATAGCCTCGACTAAATCTCCCCAAGATTGCTTAATGGCTAAAGCAGCTAAATCTGGATCATACAAACTTCCTTCACACATGACCCGATCTACCGCTAGTTTTAATTGCTGCTTAATTTGTTCTAACGTTAACTCCGGTAAATCAGGATCTCCTCGCCTTAATGCCTTCAGCAACGCTTCTGCATTTTGGATTGCCTGTTCGCCGCCTTTAACGGCTACATAAGCCATAATTGATGTTCTCCTGCGTGAGTTTAGATGTAATGAAATAAACTGTGATTAGAAGAAATAGAAATAGGCAATAGGCATCAATAGTCACCCGTTATTTGTTATTCGTTATTTGAAGAATGACTAATAACTAATGACTCCGAACCCAGTTACCCCATCTTTCTCACTCAATCCTCAAATTAATTGAGTGGTACGGGGTAAACCCATCACCTGATTTTGTGAGACAAAAAAGATATCAATCCCTAAAGGATAATTTTGGGTATTCTGCTGCCATTCCTGCCAAAAATCATCCGGGAGAGGTAAATCAATCCCTTGTTGATCTTGAATTCCTGGCCCTTTTAACAGTACAGGTTTTCCCCCTATTAAGGTCTGTAATTGAATGAATAATGTTGTAGACTGTTCCGGTTGTTCTGCTGTACCCATATTAAAATGATTCAGGGAAAATTTTGCATCCATATCAGGCAGAATTGCAAAATTAGCACTTTGAGGATCAGGGGTGAAACGACAACCCGTATGAAATTGTAACCAGGCTTTGACATCGGTTTGAAAAGCCGGACTCAACCACACCCAAGTCTCTAAGTCAAGCAAAGTTAAACAAGCCGCGCCACAGGCTGGGGTGAGTCCCCCTGGCGGGGTTAAGGGGGTAGAAAGGGTGTGAAGTCTCCCTGGATGGGATAATGCATTCAGTAATGCCCGAAAGGTCTGTTGAGCATCATCAACCGGATCGCCAAACCCAGGGAGTTGGGTAATCATTTAAGACTCTCCCCGCGCTAATGTAAAGAAATTGACCTGAGTGGCTGCTGTGTGCCGTTGTTGGGTATCATGATCCTGAAGGGCAGCGGCTTTCAGCGGTTCAATCACTTGGGTTTGAATGGTTTCACACCAATCTGGATGCTGCAACAAGGCATCACAAACGGCTGCCAATTCTGCGTGACGATGCGATCGCCCTTTGACAAAGCCAAATCCTTGTAAAGGGGGCTGAGACTGCATCTGAACTACACAGCGGGTTAAGGTGATTTCTCCCAAGTTAAACACTGAACCGGTTCCTCCTGTGCGTCCTCTCACCATGGCTAAACCTATTTCTGGTGGACGCAGAAAGTCGTAAGCAGGGAAGGGTTCTAACGGTCTAATTCTGTCTTCTAGTAAGGATAAGGGAGCTTTGGCAAGGATGCCCATCCAAGACGGTCTTTGACTCGTTTGTAACATTTTATTGTAAATTAAAAGTGAATCTTTTAGTAATTAGTGGTTAAATTTGTCTAGATGTTTAACTAAGTTAGGAGTAATTTACCTCAACTGGTCAAAATTAACAAGGTGTTGATCCAGAAATGTTGCCGCGTGATGAATCCAGAACTTTTACCGATCTACGCCCAAATTGCCAAAGAATTACGGCAAAACATTCAACAAGGGGTTTACCAAGTTGGGGACAAACTGCCCACAGAAACTCAGTTGAGTCAGCGGTTTCAAGTCAATCGCCACACCATTCGACGGGCGATCGCCACCCTCAAAAGTGAAGGACTTTTACGAGTGGATCAAGGACGGGGAACATTTGTGGCTGGGACTCCAATTCAGTACCCGATTGGGAAACGGGTTCGCTATAATCAAACCCTAAATGCCCAAGGATTTGAAATCCGATTTCAGATGGTGAGAAGTTTGGAAATTCCCGCGAATACGACCATTGCAAATGGATTAGAAATTCCGGAGGGAAAGGCTGTCATTTTAATTGAACGTTTAAATTTTGCCGACGATCAACCCATTAGTATTAGTACCAGTTACTTTCCGGCTCAACAGTTTCCGGGTCTATTATCTCATCAACAAAAAATGTGGTCAATTTCTACCTTGGTGCGAGAGATTTATGGTTACGATCATATTCGTCGAAATACCCGTGTTTCTGCCCGTGTCGTCCAACCTGAAGATGCACGGTTATTGAAATTACCCCTGAATTATCCCGTATTATTTGTTGAGTCGATTAATGTGAATCAAGCAGATACCGTCATTGAATATGGTGTCACACGCTTTCGCAGTGATCGGATGGAGTTAGTGTTTGAGAATGAAAATTTAGTAGAATAACGGTAACATCAAATAAATTTGATAGACTGACTCTAGAATCTGACAATAAATGATATCATAATATTTTTAATCCGTTTAACTTTTAAAGATCAATTCATTCATTCAGACTGAGTAGCTAGAATCGAGAGAAGCAATCCCCTGTCTGATATAATAACAACCATCTTGGGAAAGCCTCTCTTTCTCTCCGTGACTCTGTGGGGTAACCCATCCACGCTTGCTTCAAAACCTAACTGAGCAAGCCTATTAAACTTAGGGTTTCAGCACTAAGCGCAAAAAGTTCGCTCATCGAGATTTTAGTAATGAACACTAAAGAAGATCTGCGTCGAAATTTACTCGACCTCGATAACCGAGGCTATAAGGCATACAAAGATATTCTAGGAAGTTATGAATTCCCAGATTTTACGTTAATTATTGATTACGTTCAAGGCGATCCTTTTGCCGCGCCGAGTAAGTTTCGGGTGCATATTTCCCCCAATATAGCAGGATTTCCACCGGAACTTTATCACAATCCCATCCGAGAAATGGCACTGCGAGATTATCTGATCCGGCAATTTGATCAAGTGGCGCGGGAAATTAGTATGCGTCGCGGGACGGGTAAAAGTGGGATGATCGCAGTCACGAAAATGGGCCAGGAAGTCCTGGATCGAACCTCCGCTTCATTTATTTATATTGCCCCACCGGCCCCCAAACCCACCAGTTCTAACCCGGCTTTACAACGGGCAAGACCCCAACCCTCCAAGAAAGAAAAGGGGATTGAAATGCGGTTTTTTGTTGGCTTACCCGCCCGAGGTCGTAATATTTTGGGCCGACAAGCCGCCGAAATGATTTGTGATGATCTACCAGCCATTGTTGAACGTAGCCTAAAATATCAAAATTTAGATCAACAAGCCTGTCAACGTCATGTGGACACGGTCGAAGATGCCGATAGTCTGCGGCAACAGTTAGCAGAAAAAGGGTTAGTTGCCTTTATTGCTAATGGTGCGATTTTACCTCGACGCAGTGGCGTTGACGATCGTCCCCTAGAAGCTGAGGGCATTCCGTTTCAGTCCCCAGAGTCGTTACAAGTGGAGTTAACCGCCCCCCACGCAGGAACCGTCACAGGCATGGGCATTCCTCAAGGGATTACTTTAATTGTCGGCGGCGGATATCATGGTAAATCGACGTTATTGAATGCCATTGAACTTGGGGTGTATAACCATCTCCCCGATGATGGCCGGGAGTTTGTCGTCACCAACCCCAGCGCGGTGAAAATTCGGGCAGAAGATGGCCGTAGTGTTGCCGGAGTGGATATTTCCCCGTTTATTAACCAACTGCCTCAGGGACGATCGACTACAGAATTCTCCACAGAAAATGCCAGCGGTAGTACCTCCCAAGCCGCCAATATTATGGAAGCCTTAGAAGCCTTGGTGTTATCGACGGAAGAAACGGCCAGCAAACCGGTGTTACTGGTGGACGAAGATACAGCCGCCACTAACTTCATGATCCGCGATCGGCGGATGCAAGCCTTAATTGCTAAAGATCAAGAACCCATTACTCCGTTTATCGATAAAGTTCGTCAGCTTTATAGCGATTATGGCGTGTCTACGATATTAGTGATGGGCGGTAGCGGGGATTATTTTGATGTCGCCGATACGGTGATTGCCATGGAGAACTTTGAACCCGTGGAATTAACTGCAAAAGCCAAAGAAATTGCCAGTCAATATACCACTGGCAGAACCCCAGAAGGGGGAGAAAAATTTGGCAGCATTCGTCCCCGTATTCCTCTGCCCGACAGTCTCGATCCCCGACGGGGCAAGCGAGAAGTCCGGGTGAAAGTCCGAGATGTCGATGAAGTGATGTTTGGGTCAGAAGATGTAGACTTATCGGCTGTAGAACAATTGGTGTCTAAAGATCAATTGCGGGCGATCGCGGCGGCGATGGTGTATGCTAAACGGCGTTATATTGACGGAACCCAAGCCTTACCTGCGATTTTAGATCAGGTGATGGCTGATATTGCCAAAAAAGGACTGGATGTGATTACCCCTTTCCCCCAAGGAGATTTAGCCCTGTTTCGACGGTTTGAGTTAGCCGCCGCTATTAACCGAGTCAGGACGTTGGAAGTCACGAACCCACCGCTAACCTAACGGTATAGCGGGGGCTTGAAAAAGCCCATAACGTGACCAGCCTAAGACTTTTTGCAGCTTGTGTAGGTGAAACTCAAAACATTTATGTAGAGAATTATCAACCCTTATTGATAGGGGCTAAAGGTCATGGTACTCGTCAAATTTGTCGGACAGACAAGTATGGCTTCCCTATCCGCCATTGTTCAAGAATCAAAGTTCACAGAGGTTTTCAGACCGGAGATCTTGTCAAGGCAATTGTCACAAAGGGCAAGAAAATCGGGACTTATATTGGACGTGTCGCTACTCGTAAATCTGGGTCATTTAACATATCAACTCAAGACGGATTGGTTCAAGGAATCAGTCATAAATATTGTCAACCGATTCACAAAAAGGATGGCTATTCTTATGCAACATAAACCACGCCCTCCCTTTCCTCTCACCGCTCAATCAAAGATTATAGTGGGAGTCTCCAGGGAGGCGGAGTGATGACAACGCGGGACTTACCGCGCGGAAAGTTAATGTTTAAAGTCTTGCTGAAGCTGTGCAAGTTTCTGTTCTAACTGAACGCTTAACTGTTCAATCCGACCTTCTGAACTTAACACAGGCTGTGCCGATTGAGACACTTTCATCAGTTGTTGTTCAAGACTATAGGAATGAAATAGGGGAAATTGTTGTAAACTTTGACTCCAATGGGAACAAGCTGCAATTGCAGATTGAATTCCTCTGCCATAACGAGGATAACCCGGAATTAAAGGATATAAATGATCAGGCTGATAGGGGAGATTTACTGAAGAACACCAATCCTGCCATTTCAATTTTAAAATTCTAGGACTGGTCACGATAGGAACCCAAGGAACGCGCAAAGTATCGGCAACAATAGCGCCATGCATGGCTTCAGCCAGTAATATTTTAGTTTGGCTAATTGTACTTAAAACTTGTTCAATGGAATCTCGCGGATCAATATATTTAAAACCGATAGCATCACAAGTTTTTTGGATGAATGGGGCTGAAAATTTAGTATGATGAATATGAGGCATATAAGCATATTCATAAATTTTAGGAAGATGAGATTGAAAGCATCGACCCACTAAAATTCCTCCATCTGCAATGGCTAAATCTGGAGATAATCCGAGGCGTTTGGCAGAGAGTTTTCCCCGGACACAATAAATCTTCCAATGGCTTGGAATTGTGGTTAAAGGTTGTTCATAACCTACCCCTGTACTAAAAATAATCACTTTTTTAGCCGATGACACTCGCTGAGGAAGTAACTGATTAATTAAAGTGCCAATTCCCACAAATATCGTGGTTTCATCTTCATCTAAGAAGTTAGGTAACAGCCGTTGCCATAACCAAGTATTGAGTCGATCTCCAAAATTGGGGAACCCATCTGGACGTTGATAATAAAAAAGTTTCATCTTTAAAAAGAGTTTAATTTAGATTTAAGTTTCAATTGACTTCGATCAACTAAAGTATTGAGGTGATTTTTTTCTAAGATGATTTGCTGTAACCATTGGGGAGTTTTACACCAACGTTCATAGGCAGGAATGGCAACAGTTTTTAGAAAATGACACCATAGTTGAGTTAAAGCATCAGGCGTGAAGTTTTTAACTTGTTGATTTCCATTCTGAACTAAAGTTTGTCGCAGTTTAGGATGCTGTTTTAATTGAATTAAAGCTGATAAAAGTTGACTCATTGAAGTCACTTCTAAGTAATTCTGATTTGGATGTCCTTCTATGCGATAAGCCGACTCATAACCCAAAATTGCAGGAACTCCAGCTAACCAAGCATTATACAGTTTTGTGGCAGGTTTATTGGGGTAGAGATTACGTTTACCAAAACAACGAACAGCAACCACGGCATCAATTTGATGGTAGTCATTCCAATGATTATTAAGGTGTTGATAGTCTTGCCATGAATTCTGATTAATTACGGGTAACCAATTTAAACCCAATTGATTGAGATGGTGTTGCCAATTGGGGGAACAGAGTTCAGAGGCTAGATTATTTTGATGACCAAAAAAAGCAATATTTTCAAATATTTTTCCTCGATTTTGATCGCGCGGAATCAGTCCAGGTTGAGTCCAGTGGGGTAAATAGTAACTATTAGAAAGCTGCTTAACTTCTGTGGGATTTTGCACAACCTGAATTTGAGCATAAGGAAATGGATTTGATTCGGCTTTTAGACAAATTAATAATAATTTTTTACCCGGTTTAAAATCAGGATGATAACGAGTTAAAATATTGTTATGAATACAGACAATCCCTTCATCGGGAATTTGATCGACTAAATAACAGGGAAAACCATTCAGTTTTAGCCTGAGATAAGTTTGTACAGTCCAAGCATAAATCCCTAAACCAAATCCTGACCAATTTTCCTCAACAGTATCAGGAATATCTGTGGGAAAATGTTGGGGATGAAGATAGAAATAAATAGGGACTGAATTCATGGGAGTCAACTGAACTCATTTAACTCGCTGTCATCATAATAATCTTTTTTGTGTAAAAAACAGCTTTCTGTACAACTTTAGCAAATCTTTGATGCCAGTGGTAAAACGGACTCAGTAAACTATACAGTAAAAACTGTTGTTCACATTGAGTAACAAGATCGGTTTGAATGAGGGTTCTGTATCTGAAGTAATGCACTAAAAGTTTATATAAATCATAACAAAAATGGGCGACAGAAAAGGATGATTTTTGCCACACTGAACGCTGTAACATTCGAGTGGGATAACGACTTAAACCAATACTACGGGTTAATTTCATGAGGTAGGGCTTTTGTAAGCGTTCAGCGGGAATTTGATGAGTGATTTTCATGTTAGGATTATGCCAAATCTCCCAACCTTGCTGTCGAATATAAGATAATGCCTCAATATCTTCCCCTTTATTAGCCAGTGATTTGGCTTGAACACCAGTAAAAGTCAGTTGAGAAGGGACAGAATTTAACCAAGCTGTTTTGCGAATCACCAATCCAGCACCGGGGGGCATTAACCAGCGTTCTAACTGATCATATCGAAAAGGGTTTTCACCTCGATTAATAATCGCTAAAAAACAAGCAATTCTTTCAAAGTGAGGCGGGGGATTAACTGCATATTCTGCCTCGATATGACTACCATAAGCACCCGCCTGAGGATGAGATTGAGCAAAATTGTAAGCATTAATTACCCAATTTTGAGTGGGTAAATTATCATCATCTAAAAAGCCAATTAACTCCCCTTTTGCAAGCTGTATGCCTCGTTTACGAGCAAATACAATCCCCTGCCGAGATTCAAAAGCATAATGAATCTGAACAATTGCATTATATTGAGACTGGTACTGCTGAATAATAGAAGCAGTTTGATCGGTACTATTGTTATCAACAATTAATATTTCCCAAGAAAAATGATAGGGAATATGTTGAGAAATTAATGGGTCAAGTAGCTGAGGCAAGCGATTCATGCCATTATAAGTACAGATCACTACTGTAAAATCAACCATAACTCTATGATTTATTCAATTAATTAAAAGTCAGAATAATCTAATAGGGATTTTAAATGATAAAAATCCGTTTCTAGTTTATCAAAGTTTAATTCAAAAGTGATAAAGACTGGGGAAATATCAAAAGATTTTACATAATCTTTAAAAACATCCCATCCTTGTTGACAAATGCTTTAAAGTGTAATATATTTTTTATTTAATTCTTTTTTAAGAATTGATGATTTGATTTCAATGACCCATAATGATTGTCCACGAGCACCATGTGATTAAAATCATACTTAGATGCTGAGGTAAAAGTAGGGAAAAAGGCTGACGTGCAATTTTTTGAGTGACAATCACTACTGTAAAATACCCACAATTAATGTAGTTCCCTGTAGAAATGCAATCACAGTCGGATGAGCAATTAAAGTGGGTAATTCTGCTCCATTTAACTCAAATGTTTCCCAAGTTACAGAACTTATTTTTCTAGCTTCTCCTAACCCTAAATTTAAATATTGAGCTAAGTTTCCTGCTAAAACTAAAGTAACTCATTGATCCCCTGCTCCTGTGAATTTGCTCCTTATTCATATTATCAAATTTAAGCAAAACTTAGATCAGATGACTGACAAATATTTACAAAAATTTAATTTTATAGACTGTCGAGCATCTTCTAGAATCTCACGCTAAAATAAAAAGTTAACCTTCTCAAATTGTAGTGCGGTTGGCATTGAACGAATGGTGAATAAAACCTGGATAACCCGAACTTTATTGTTACTGATTCCCTGTTTTTTACTCCTGGACTTAGGTACAAAATTAATAGCCGAGTCGTTATGGTTTCAGGAAGTAAACTATTTATCTGTTTTTGGAAAAAGATTACTAGTTCAAGGTACTTTATGGCTGTTAGGTTCTGGATTGACTGCTTTATTTTTAGGAGTAAACTGGTTCATTACTAATCAATATAAATATCTACCAGATTCCGGTCTTTCAAAACCAGAAAAATCACCTTTTTTTTCTCAAATTCCCACCCAAAAGCCGACGGCTTTATCTTTCAAATTCCTGGTTTTTTTTGTAGTAGGACTCAGCTTATTACTGGGATTCACTCTAGTCTATTATGGTCAAATTTTCTTAGAGTATTGGCGACCCGATTTGAGCCAACCTTTAATTTCCCCGTCACTCCCTGAGCAGTTTGAGATTGAATCAATAGGTCGAATGTTACAAAACTTGCCAACGACTTATGGTTGGCTTGGTGTCCTTATTTTTATTGTGATTGGAACGATTATTAAACCTCAACTCTCACAACTCCTGACTACCTTATTTCTCAGCCTAGGTTTTGGTCTAGTAATATCGAGTCACTGGGGAGATATATTACTATCATTTCATCCGACAACTTTTAATCAAGTTGAAGATGTCTTTAATCAAGATATTGCCCTTTATATTTTTATCTTGCCGATTGGAAAATTATTAGAATTTTGGCTAATTGGTATTTTTAGCGCCTGTTTAATTGGTTGTAGTTTAGTCTATTTATTATCAGGCAATAGTTTTAGTCAAGGACGTTTCCCAGGATTTTCACAACCTCAGCAACGCCATTTGCATGGTTTAGCCGGACTACTGATGTTGAGTTTGGCTTTAAAACACCTCATTGATCGCTATGAACTGCTCTACTCCAAACAAGGGGTTGTTTTTGGTGCAAGTTACACTGATGTAACCATACAATCTCCGGTTTATTTACTATTATTTTTGATTACAATTTGGATTGCTATCTTTTTATTTTTGCAAGCCTTCTTTTCTGTTAAAGCCATCCGTCCTTATATTGAAATTAGTTTAAGAAGTTTACGAATACGTCGTAAAAAACGCCTAACTCGTCCTCGGGTAAAACTATTTGCAGATAGTTATTCTTTACGCACCATTTTAGGCTGGTATTTGGCAGTTGTTTTTGTTGCCGGTTGGTTACTCCCTACCATTGTTCAACGCTTAGTCGTTCAACCCAACGAACTCGCACGAGAAATTCCTTATATTGAGCGAAGCATTCGGTTTACTCGTGAAGCGTTTGGTTTAGATAATATGACAGTTGAAACATTTGCCCCCCAAGGAGAACTCACTTATAGTGATCTAGTAGAGAATGATTTAACCATTAAAAATATTCGGTTATGGGATGAACGTCCGCTTTTAAGAACAAACCGACAATTGCAACAAATTCGACCCTATTATGAGTTTAATGAAGCCGATATTGATCGGTATACGTTGCTGAAAGAGCCTCAAGAACAAACGATTAATAACCGCACAGAAAAGCAACAAGTTTTGATTGCAGCGCGGGAACTGAATTATCAATCTGTGCCTGAAAAAGCCCAAACTTGGGTGAATAAACACCTCGTTTATACTCATGGTTATGGGTTTACCTTATCTCCTGTTAACCGAGTTGGAGAAGGAGGACTTCCTGAATATTTTGTTAGAAATATTGGTCCTGCACCCCAGTTAAATTCGGAGAGTACTTTAGAAGTTACCCCTCGAATTCAAGATAGTATTCCCATTGGAAGTCCCCGCATTTATTATGGCGAATTAACCAACACAAATATCATGACTTCTGCAACCGTTGATGAATTAGATTATCCGTTAGGAGATGAGAATGTTTATAATACTTATAATGGTGCAGGCGGAATTGATCTCAATTCAGGATGGCGGCGGTTAATTTTTGCGAATTATTTAAGAAATTGGCAAATGATATTTACACGGAACTTTACACCTGATACAAAACTGTTGTTTCGTCGAAATATTGTTCAAAGAGTGAAAGCGATCGCCCCCTTTTTACGGTATGATAGCGATCCTTATCTAGTCGTCGGTAAAGGGAATTCCAAATCATTTAGTCTCAATCAAATTACCTCTCAACCCAATTACTTATACTGGATTTTAGATGCCTATACAACCAGTAGCCGCTATCCCTATTCTGATCCAGAAGGGGGTGAATTTAACTACATTCGGAACTCGGTCAAGGTTGTGATTGATGCTTACAATGGTTCAGTGAACTTTTATTATCTTGATGATCTTAAAGACCCCATAATTACCAGTTGGCAAAAAGTCTTTCCAGAACTGTTTAAACCCATCACAGAAATGCCGCCTTCTTTATATGTTCATATTCGGTATCCTGTGGATTTATTTACAGTTCAGTCTCAACAGTTACTGACTTACCACATGGATGACCCGCGAGTCTTTTATAACCGAGAAGATCAATGGCGAGTTCCTACTGAAATTTATGGGGGTAAACAACAATCTGTTGAACCTTACTATCTGACAATGCGTTTACCAGGGGAAGAATCAGAAGAATTTATTTTACTCCAACCGTTTACACCAGTAAGCCGAATTAACTTAATTGCTTGGTTGGCAGCCCGTTCTGATGGTCAACAATATGGTAAACTTTTACTATATCAATTCCCGAAAGAAAGATTGGTTTTTGGCCCTGAACAAGTGGAAGCCTTAATTAACCAAAAACCGGAAATTTCTGAGCAAATTGCGTTGTGGAATCGTCAAGGATCTCGGGTGATTCAAGGGAACTTATTAGTGATTCCAATTGAACAATCTCTCTTGTATGTTGAACCCATTTATCTAGAAGCCACTGAAAATAGTTTACCAACGTTAGTACGGGTGATTGTTTCTTATGAAAATCAAATTGTCATGCGTCCGAGTTTACAAGAAGCACTCCAATCAGTTTTTCAAGCAGAACCCGTAAATTATCCTTTAATCATTTCCCCAGATAATACACCCGAACTTAATTTAAGCAATTAGTATTAAACTTCGTGGCATTTGTCGGGAACAAGGAACGCTTCACTGGGAACAGTGGGGAAAAATAGAGATAAAAAGTACCAGAAATGATAGCTTTTTTACTTTTGCAAGAGGTCTATTGATTGCGTGACGATAAAATGATCATGATCATTCGCTCTAGTGGAAATCATCTATTGTTAGTTTTAAAATCTAGAATTACAATAGTAATTTCAATCCTTTTACTGAGTCTATCATGTCCAATCACTATCAAACGTTACAAATTGATTGCACCGCAACCCAGGCAGAGATTAAACAAGCTTATCGCCGTTTAGCAAAGCGATTTCACCCCGATAGTCAACAACCAAGTGGCAATCATGAGACGATTATTCGGATTAATGCCGCTTACGAAGTCCTCGGCGATCCTCAACAACGAAAGTCTTATGATAAACAACTCTATATTCAGGCTCAAAATCATCAGACTTCTGTTATAAATACCGCTACTAAACCCCGGAAACCTCGACAGCATGGCAGTCAGATTGATGCTGAATTAAACCAATGGTTATCTCAGGTTTATCAACCCGTTAACAGTATTCTAAATCAGATTTTAGACGCTTTTCAGATGGAAGTGGATGAACTCTCAGCCGATCCGTTTGATGATGAACTGATGGCAGGGTTTCAAGGGTATGTAGAAACCAGTAAAGAAGTCTTAGAAAAAGCACAAAGTTTGTTTCGATCCATTCCCAATCCAGCCAACGTGGCTGGGGTTGCAGCACATCTTTATTACTCTTTAAATCATGTGGAAGATGGACTAGAAGATTTAAACTTTTTTACCTTAAATTATGAAGACTCTTATCTTCATACGGGTCAAGAGTTGTTTAGGATAGCCGATCAATTGCAACAGGAGGCTGCCGCCAGGATGAGGAATTTTTTATAGCAAAGTGATTCCTAATATTTTAAATAAAACTCCCGAATTAAATCGATAAACTCTGGCGTATAAATATGTCTGTTTTTTTCGATGGTGATCTCTGTATCGGGATAAGAGAATGAACTTCGACTGAGTTCCATTAACACTCGCTTAGGTGGAGTATGAGGGGTGGGTTTAACCCAGACCCTTTGATTGCAGAAAAAACCCTGTTCTTGGGCTAATTGATTAAAGAAACTGACGGCTGTACAAGGGTAAATCACCGTTAGTCTACCCTCTTTTATTAAAAGCCGATCCGCAGATTTGAGTAAATCAATTAGGGGTAAGTGATCGTCATGTCGAGCTAAAGTTCGAGTGGGATGAGCGGCTTTATAAACATTTGTGAAAAAAGGCGGATTGGCTACTAATAAATCATACAATTGTTCACCGGACGGAGTATAATCTTGAAGACGACAATGATGGACGGTGATCCGGTGAAACCAAGGTGATCGTGCCACATTTTCCCGCGCTTGAATACAAGCCTCTAAATCAATTTCAACCCCATCAATCTCGGCTTGAGAACGTTGTGCTAACATCAAAGCAATTAAGCCTGTTCCCGTGCCAATATCTAAAATACGCTGTGCGCTGTTTGGATGAGTCCATGCTCCTAACAACACCCCATCCGTTCCAACTTTCATCCCACAGCGATCTTGAACAATGGTAAACTGTTTAAACTGGAATTGATCAGCACCCATTCGTCTTTATTTCTCTAGGCGAATCGCATACCATTGGAGATATTCTCCGGGACTGAGATCAAATTCACAACAGGTATCCAATAAATATTGAGCCTGTTGACTCACCGTTGAATATTTCTGTAAATCACGGGGTAAATTATCCTGTTGTTGAGATAACACTGACTCTAGTTTCGTCAATAATTCTGCGCGGGTGAGAATTTCTTCGGGTTGGTTGGTTTCCAGTACCACAAAATGGTCTTCTGAATACATTAAGGAATTTGACATTTTTGAAATGTATGTTAACTCTTAATATTTCATTGTGACTTGGGCGGATTGTTCTGGCAATGAGGGACAATCTTGAATGGCATCGTGTTACGATTGAAGTCTATCCCCCAATCCCGACCGAATTACCGGAGTTTAATATCGGGTTAAATCTATTGGGAATCTTCCGATCTCCTTTTTCATTACGTCTGCCGAGAGATAAATTAACTGTTCTATGACTACTTCTGTAAATCCATCTACTCCTGTTCGTAAACCCTCTAAACTAGAGGGAATTAAAGAAAATAGTAATAATCTACGAGAACCGCTTGCCACAGAACTTCTGAATGATGAAAACTTCTTCACCGAAGATGCGATTCAAATCCTCAAGTTTCATGGTTCCTATCAGCAAGATAACCGAGATCATCGTGTCAGGGGTCAACAAAAAGACTATCAGATGATGTTGCGTACCCGTAACCCCGGTGGGTTTATTCCAACTGAACTGTATTTGACCTTAGATCGTTTATCCGATGAGTATGGCAATGGCACAATGCGAGCTACGACTCGACAAGGGTTTCAACTGCATGGGGTATTGAAAAAAAACCTGAAAACCGTGATTGCTGCCATCGTTAAAAGTATGGGATCAACCCTAGGGGCTTGTGGCGATCTCAACCGTAACGTCATGGCTCCCGCCGCACCCTATCGCGATCGCCCCGAATACGAATATGCTCGCACCTATGCTAATCATATCGCCGATTTGCTCACGCCTCAAACCGGAGCCTATTACGAAATTTGGCTCGATGGTGAAAAATTTATTAGCGCTGAAGAAGCTCCCGAAGTCAAGGCTGCCCGACAACGCAACAGTAACGGCACGATTTTTCATGACCAAGAAGAACCCATCTATGGTCAACATTATATGCCTCGCAAGTTCAAGTGCTCTGTAACAGTACCGGGAGATAACTCTATTGACTTGTATACTCAGGATTTGAGTTTAGTCGTCATTACCAACCCCGAGGGAGGGCTAGAAGGCTTTAATATCTATGCTGGGGGCGGTTTAGGCAGAACCCACCGTAAAGAAGAAACCTTTCCCCGACTTGCCGATGAAATTGGCTACGTTGCCAAAGAAGACGTGTACGATGCGGTTAAAGCCATTGTTGCCACCCAACGAGATTATGGCGATCGCAGTAACCGCCGCCATGCGCGGATGAAATACCTGATCGAAGACTGGGGAGTCGAGAAATTTAAAGCCAAAGTCGAAGCGTATTTTGGTAAACCCTTAGAACCCTTCAAACCCCTGCCAGAATGGAAATATCAGGATTATCTCGGATGGCATGAACAGGGAGACGGCTTAAAATTTGTCGGGATTTCCGTGGAAAATGGCCGGGTGAAAGATGAAGGAGACTTCCACCTGAAAACTGCACTGAAAACCATTGTGGAACAATTCCAACTGCCCATGGTCCTGAGTGCGAATCACAATATTCTGCTGTATGATATCAACCCAGAAGACCAACCCAAAATTCAACAGATTTTGGATCAACATGGCATCGCTAAAGAATCAGACATTGATCCGTTAATACGCTATGCTATGGCTTGTCCCGCATTCCCTACCTGTGGACTGGCGATCGCAGAATCTGAACGCGCTATCCCTGGTATCCTGAAAAGGATTCGGGTATTGTTGGACAAAGTAGGGCTAACACAGGAACATTTTGTGATTCGGATGACAGGATGTCCCAACGGATGTGCTAGACCTTATGTAGCGGAACTGGGGTTTGTCGGTAGCCTCCCTGGAACCTATCAAATTTGGTTAGGGGGATCTCCCGATCAGACGCGACTGGCTCAACCCTTTGTTGATCGCTTAGCGATTGATGAGTTAGAAGAGTTCCTCGAACCAATCTTTGTTTATTTCAAGCAAGATCGGCAGTCTGAGGAATCTTTCGGAGATTTTTGCTCCCGCGTCGGTTTTGACTCCATCCGCCAGTTTGTAATCCATTATCAACCCATGCCTTCAATGAATATGAATGAGACAGCAGTCATGCCTAGCAGTGCAACCCTCCCACAACAGATGCCTTCTGTTACATCCAGTAACAACAACCATTTAAACCAGTCCACCCCACCGGAGTTGGAAACCCCAACTGACCCCAACAAAATTCGACACCGGGTGAGTGTGCGCCATCAAGTTTATGCTCAACTCAAAGAAGAATCTAAGCGTTTGGGTAAACCCGTCGTTGAGATTGCCACCGCCGCGATCGAAGAATATCTGAACAAATTGAAAGCAGAACACCCCACGGAGTAGGGTCGTTCTGATGGAATAGGGGGTGGGGTGTTGGCAATGGGTGATATTGATGGCTTCGATCTAGGGCTGAGTTGAAGCCTGACTGAATCTTAGGCTTTCGCTCAACCACAGCCTACACCGCACCATTTATAATCTAATCGCTTACAATTCAGCGGTTGAGTTTGATGGTTCAGCTTCAACGACTGGCGATCGCCCCCAATCAGATTCACGACCAACAGATAGACCTCACGGCTGCACAACAGCACTATCTCGGTCGGGTTCTGCGGTTGCAACCGGGCGATCGCTTTATTATTTTAGATGGTCAAGGTCATTGGTGGCAGGCAAAGTTAAACGTTAACCTACCCGCCCCACCGCCTCAAGCAGAGATCTTAGAAACTATTACGGTCAAAACAGAATTACCCCTTGAATTAACGTTACTGGCTGCCATTCCTAAAGGCAGTGGTTTTGAAGAGATTCTTCGCTGTACGACAGAGTTAGGGGTAACGCAATTGATCCCTATTTTAAGTGAACGTACCCTGGTTCAACCCAGTCCTCAAAAACTATTGCGATGGCGGCGTATTATTACAGAAGCCGCTGAACAGTCCGAACGTCAAGTTATCCCCACATTATTTGAGCCGATGTCTTGGCAAGCCGCCTTATCTGATATCAATTCCCAAAACACCATAAAAAACCCCCAACGCTATCTGTGTGTGGCGCGGGGGGATATGCCTCATTTATGCAATCATTTATCGTTTCAGTTGCCCTCTAACTCGGTCACTGATGCCATCATGATTGCAACAGGTCCTGAGGGAGGATGGACAGAAACAGAAATTAAAGAGGCGATCGCTGCTGGGTTTCAACCCGTTTCTTTAGGTCGTCGAATTTTAAGATCTGTGACTGCCCCCATTGTTGCCGTTTCGATGATTGTGGGATATTTAGAGCGTTAGCCCTCCTGATTTTTCAGCAAAGCCTTTGTCGCGGTACTGGAGATAACGTCTCTACTTTCAATGAGGCGAATAGGAATCTGAATTGTAAACTCTGTTCCTTGTCCGGGTGTAGAATCACATTGAAGTTTACCCCCATGATTTTCGACAATAATTTGATAACTGATAGAGAGTCCCAGTCCTGTTCCTTTACCAACCGGTTTCGTGGTAAAAAATGGATCAAAGACTTTAGAACAAACTTGCTCACTCATCCCATGACCGTTATCAGAAATCCGAATTCTAACCCAATGTTGATCAAAAATTTTTGTCTGAATTCGGATAATTTTTTTACCCTGATGAGTCAGTTCACTCAACGCATCAATGGCATTATTGAGAATATTCATAAAAACTTGATTTAGCTGTCCGCCATAACAATACACTAACGGCAACTGACCATATTCTTTAATCACCTTAATTCCAGGAGAGATAGACTTTAAGCGGTTTTGTAAAATCATTAAAGTACTGTCAATTCCATCATGAATGTTAACATCTTTCAGTTCTGCCTCATCCAAGCGAGAGAATGTTCTTAAAGATTGAATAATATTAGTAATTCGCTCAGTGCCCCCTTTCATCGATTGAATCAGCTGAGCTAAATCTTCCTGTAAAAACTCTAAATCTATCTCTTCAATTTTAGATTGAATCTCTGGAACAGTATCAGGATAATACTGTTGATAGAGTTGAATTAATTCCAGTAAATCTCTTGTATATTCACTAGTATACATTAAATTTGCATGAATAAAACCCACTGGATTATTAATTTCATGAGCGATTCCCCCCACCATTTGACCCAAACTGGACATTTTCTCACTTTGAATGAGTTGTGCTTCAGTTTTTTGAAGTTCTTGTAGAGTATATTCAAGTTCTTGAGTTTGGATTTTAAGCATAGATCCTGATTGCCGTAGCGCATCTTCAATTAACTGGCGTTCTTGTATTTCTTGTTGAAGTTGTTGATTTTGTTTATGTAATTCTTCTTCTGCCAAAAAGCGACTTTCTTGGGTTAAAATTAACCACCAAGAGCCAATCCCAATAATGATAGCAATCAAAGTAAATAGTTGAATAAATAAAGATGTAATATCCCCCTGAACTTCAGGATAATTGGTGTAATTATGACTCTTAAATTGAAGATTAACTAATAAGAATATAGAGGCTATCAATCCAGATATTAAGGAAAAAGTAATAACAAAACTCAAGATTCTTTTCCCAATTTTAGGAGATATTTTATTGTTGAATATTTTTTTTGTAATCGTGATGATTAGATCTTGATGGGTTTGATTGAAAGTATAATTCGGTTGTTTGCAACGATCATGACACCGTGCATCTAAACTACAGCATAAAGAGCAAATATGACCGCCATAAACGGGACAATATGCCATATCTTGAAGTTCGTAATCTGTTGCACAAATGGAACAATTAATGGTACTGAGGCTGGCGTTATCTCTAAAATGAAGATTAGTTCTCGCTATATAATATTTTCCTTTGGTAATCCAGGCAATTACTGGAGAAAGAACAAATGCTAAACCCAAGGCAATAAAGGGCGCATAGGCTTGAGCATACGCCCCAAATAGTCCGATAAAAGCAATAATTGAGACCAAAGAAGCAATCACCATTGAACCAAAGCCAACAGGATTAAAATTGTAGAGATAAGCCCGTTTAAACTCAATATAAGCAGGACTCAATCCTAAAGGTTTATTAATCACTAAATCAGCCACTAATGCCCCCACCCAAGCGATGGCAACATTAGAGTATAGTCCTAAAACGGTTTGTAAGGTTTGAAATACACCTAACTCCATTAACAGTAAAGCAATGGCTATATTAAAAACTAACCAAACTACTCGTCCTGGATGGTTATGAGTTAAACGAGAAAAGAAGTTTGACCAGGCTAAAGAACCGGCGTAAGCATTGGTCACATTAATTTTAATTTGAGAAATTATTACAAATAATGTACAGACTGACAGCACCACTTCAGGATTAGCAAAGATATCTGAAAATCCTACTAAATACATCTGTACCGGTTCAACAGCTTTCGTTAAACTGATGCCGTGCTGAATAGCAACTGAGGCAAGAAATGCCCCTCCAAGCTGTTTCGCAATACCTAAAATAATCCAACCAGGGCCTGCTAGTAAAACCGCTAACCACCAGCGATTTCGATTATGTTTTTGTTGATCGGGTAAAAAGCGTAAATAATCAACTTGTTCTCCGAGTTGAGCAATTAAAGAAAAAGAAACTGTTGCGGCTGCACCAAATAATAAGGGGTCAAAGGCTGCACCACTTTTTGATACTCCGGCAAAGTGAAACCAATTGGATAAGGCATCCGGTTCTTTGTAGATGACAAATAAATAGGGTAAAATTATTAAAATCAGCCACAAAGGTTGTGTCCATAGCTGGATTTTATTAATTAAAGTAACACCAAAAAATACGATTGGAATAATAATTAAAGAACATAACAAATAACCCCAATGTAGCGGGAGATGAAAATAAAGCTCTAACGCTTGGGACATGATCGCAGCTTCTAAAGCAAAGAAAATAAAGGTAAAAGATGCATAGATTAATGAAGTAATGGTCGAACCCATATAACCAAAGCCAGCCCCTCGGGTGAGTAAATCCATGTCAATATTATATTTGGCGGCATAGTAACAAATGGGAACCCCTGCAGCAAAAATGATTGCACCAACGATTAAAATTGCCCAGAAAGAATTTGCAAAACCATAGCTAATGGCAATGGAACCACCGATAGCTTCTAAAGCCAGAAATGAAATTCCTCCTAGGGCAGTGTTTGCAACTAAAAACTCTGACCATTTTCTAAAAGATTTTGGTGCAAACCGTAAAGAATAGTCTTCTAAAGTTTCTGTTGCGACCCAACTATTATAATCTCGTCTGGCTTTGACAACTTTTGAACTGAAGCTTGTTTGGACTAACATGACTAAAATGCTCCTAGATTCAATCTGAGATTGAATAGTTCCTGGGTTCTAGTATAGGAAAACAATGTGAAAAAATTATGACAAGATCAAAACTTAACTTGAACAAGAAAAGCTAAAAAAACTACTGATCCCTCTTGTGTTATTCCTCCTAGAACAGAACAAAAGAGGGGTTTATGATTAGTTATTTGTCATTGAGGGTTAGCTATGATTCAATCTGATTGACTAAATGACCCCCAACTAATGACTCATGACCCATAATAGGTTTACCCAACCTTTCTCTCCGGTTCCATTTCAGAGAAAATTTCTTTCAGTAAGCTTAATCCTTTTTTCACCCGACGAGAAACCGTTACTGTGCTAATTCCCATGCGTTGAGCCGTTTCTTTTTGGGTTAAATCTTGCAGAAACACACATTCAACCACTTGACGGGTATGATCTTCAAGCTGCGTTAAGGCTTGTTGCAGACACATCCGTTCTTCTTGATTCACATGAGAGCTAGCATATCGATTATCTAGGACTAAATCCCCTAAACAAGCTGAACCCTCATCATAATCTTGTATGGGTGCATCCAAGCTCATTAAAGAGCGATTTTGACTGGCTAATTTGACATCATTCCATTGGTCGAGTGAGATGTCTAATGCTGCGGCGACCTCTTCGTCTGTCGGGGAGCGCTGCAAGTCAGACTGTAGGGTTTGAATGACTTTAACGGCTTTGCGCTCTAAAGTTAACCACTGACGAGGAATTCTTAAAATTAACGTTTTATCCCGTAAATAGTGTTGAATTTCACCCCGAATGTAAGGAATAGCAAAGGAACTAAAAGCATGACCTTTTGACAAATCAAATCGCTCAATGGCTCGAATTAATCCAATACAACCCACTTGTAGTAAATCATCATAACTTTCTCCACATTGTTTGAGCCAGTGATAAACTTCTTTACGAACTAATCCTAAATTCAATTTAACCAGTTGATTCCGAATCGATTCAGAAGGAGATTGATGATATTTCTGTAATAATTCTAAGGTATTGTACTTTAGATTTCTGAGTGTCTGAGTAGACATAGGATGAGGCTCCATTCTTGAGGTTGACTGTAGAGACGAGACGGTAGACAATCACTTGATCAGTGCAGGATGAGATGAATTAAAACCTGTAACTTATATGGCTAATATCTCATGGCTTTTCCAGGCTAGACTTCACCCATCTGGGTCATTTTTAACAGGGAGTATTTTGTTCTAATCACTCATGAATTAATTGAATAAGTATCAATAAAATTGTTTTCATAAGAATTAATATTATGGGGACTGTAAGCCACTTTGCGATTGGGGTTAAATAAATCTAGATCGGAGGTTTTAGAGTTAGTGTATATATTCAAAACAGGCTCTTTCATCACTTCGTAACCCCGTTGGTAAATATTAAGGCTTAAAAAATTGATGGCATCAGTTTTTACACTACTTTGATCAATATAGGTATCGGTTTTATTATCATAAAATGCTAGGAATATAACCGATGTTTGGGATTGCTTTTCACTGCTGTGATCATATATGTTTCCCCCTTCACAGTGAATTGAAACCCAGTAGTTCATGGTCTCAAAATCAATTTTGCTCTGATCAGATGCACAAATAACTTGAGCATTTGCTTTTAAGGAATCTGATAGCAAAAGAAACGAGTTCGATAAACTAAAGAAAACAGCAAGAGAGATCAATTTCAAATTTATCATTCGTTTTTTTGTCCTCCTTTCTATCGTTAATGCATCTCGACCTTTAATCCGAAGACTTCACAGAATTGGGTGAAGCTGCTGTCAAACAAGCAAAATAGAATGGGCTAAATTAATCAGTGATTAGCCAATTTCCTATGAAGCAACACAGGAATAGAATAACCAGAAGACTTAAATCAGTCAGCTTGGTCTAAGTGTCAGTGCTAGATAAAAGCTTAGTTAAGCACGATAACTTATTTTTAGTTTAAACAGAATAACAAGGATTTTGGAATGATAGTTTTACTGAACTTTTGTGATAAAGGGTTTGACCCGGTCCGTAAAATTACTGATGCACCTAAAAATGGATTGGCTATTGGCCATATGAGAAAGGCTAATATTTATCTACTCTTCAATCTCTTAATGTTTACTACGAACGACTGATTAGAGGGCCAAGGAAATGGAAACAACTCAGATTTTTTCAGGTTAGTCAACACCCATTTTGTAGCGTTAGCCAAATACTTAAGATTAGGAAAATGGAGATGAATTCAATAACTGTTAGACAGTTAGAATTTGCCTTAAGGCAAGAAAATATATTTTTTAAAGCGTTATGAGTGTTACAGAAGAGAATTGGGAGTCGGTGAAGAAATCGCTAACTCCATGCATATAGGGCGATCAGAGTTACAATGTTAAATCGAAGATCAAGTATTACCTTACTCCTGTCAACAGACAATTCCTCTATCGAAATGGGATGAGCTAATATCTACTCATTTTCCGAGGATCTGATACAATCCTGGAATTCTGTTTGGAGGTTTTTTGAAATTGTCGATCTCGATACATTTCCCACAAGAGTTCAAGATAACTTAAAGGCAGAATCAAGACATAGAATAAGGCACTCAGGAGTGCAGTATATCCAGGTCTCTTAGAGATTGAACTTGAAAAGGATTCAGTCTGTGGACGAAAAGTTAAAAACCACTGTCTGAGGAAGTAAATCGCGATCGCAACACCGAAGCCAAGGGTTAGTCCAATCAGAAGGATCATTGCATATTATCAGATATAGTCTGTGTATTTGATTTTAAATGATTTCTATTAAGCTACCTGTCTGCTTTACTGAATCTTTACTTAAATATCGAGATTAATGAAGAGTCTGTAAATGAATGGTTGTTCAGGCGGATCAATGTTAGCTTAGGTTTAATTATACGCTGCTCAAACTTTCGTCTTTTTTTGTAAATTGTTTGATTGTAGCTTGATTTCTCCTAAATTTTCACTGTATTCTCCACAAATTTTTTGAGCATCATTTTTCATGTTAAATCTCCGAATTGATCCGGAGATTGCAGCGAACCTTAGTAAATAGATGTAGAGGCATACCAGTGTTGATATTTAGATTCAGGGAGGGATGGGTACATTTTTTCGTCCGCATCATCACCGATAGGGAGTAGTCAATTCGGTGCGTACCCCCCTAAATAAAACCAACAAAGCCTCATTCACTCGAAGAACGAAGTAATCACGACTTTCTTCAGGCTGAAGTCGCGTTGAACAGATCAAAGATCTGCCGACAAAACAGTTTCAGCTTCTCTGCGGACTCGGGTGCAGGCTGAGTTTGTCCGACAAAACTCCAGTTGTCAACTGTAGAGACTTTCCATTGTTGACCTTGATGATCATATCCGGCAACTTCAACGCCAATCACACGGCGGTGATGTTCAACGGGATCTTGATAAAACCGAATCTGGATCAAAATACAACGACTCTGTAACAAACGGCTTCTTCCTGGAAAATGAAAGCCGATATCAATGGAGTCGGGGTCAACCAGTTCTTGGGTTTGGGGGTCATTCATCCACGGTTTGAGATCAACTCGCACATCAGGGAACTGCGCTTTAAATAAGTTGACGACCGAGGCAATTTTGCTAGCCACTTCGAGGTTGTTGGCTTGTTCAGCAGCATTCACGGATTGGCTTTCCTCCTGAGAGTGGTGACTTCTTAATTCATTCATGTTAACCACAGACTGTCTTTTGGGATCTGTCAACCTTGGACAACTCAGCCACAAAAACTTCAAACTCTACCCAAAAGCTGATGAGACAAACAATATACTCACTCAAAAAAAACCCACCTCCGGTTCATCCTCCCCAGTTCAACCCCCTACAAACCCTAGGCGATCGACTGCAACAAGTCCCACCTATTCCCCAATGGCTGCCGATTAGTTTAATTTTATTGTTGGCAGCAACTTTATATCTTTATCAACTGGGAACGGAAAGTTTATGGGTGGATGAACTTTTAAGTATCCATCGGGCAAAAAACCTTGATTATGCTTTGCAAGATCCCCGTCCTCTGTCTTATTTATTCCTACGGGTATGGATGTTCTTTGTCGCTGACACAGACGCAGGCTTACGAGGACTAGCTGTCCTATTCGGACTGGGAACTGTTTTTCTCACTGACCGCTTAGGTCGTCGTTTAATCAACCGCAATGTGGGGTTAGTGGCGGCATTACTGGTGACCCTTTCACCTTTATTTATTAACCATGCCCAAGAAATTCGGATGTATACCCAAAGTACTTGTTTAGGACTGATGGGAACATTACTTCTGGTGGAGGCGTTGAACCGTCCGACTACCGCAATAGTTTATGGTTGGGCGGCTTTACGATTTTTAGCGTTAATTACAACACCTTTAAATTTATTTCTGTTATTAGCGGATTGTTTAATCATCGCTTGGCGATATCGTCAAAAACGCCGTATTTATTGGACGTTCTTCCAAGGATTATTTCTGATGGGGTTAGCTTGGGCTGCTTTTGCTACGCCCTTGTTAATGGTTGCTGTCCCCAAATTTATGGGGGGCGTATCAATTCCTGGCGGAGTTGAATCTGGTACTGTTGCGATCAACCGACCTGGAATTTTTGAAGTTGTTTTTCAACTGACTCGCTTTACCGTCTGGCCTTTTGGTCGTCCTAATTCCAATGTTATTTATGGATTGTATCAACTGCATACAATCATTGCCCTGGCTGTTTTCGGGGCAGCATTTTTAAATCGTCAGCGTTCTCTGGAAGTTCGTTGGTTAATGGCTTGGGCAATCTTACCTCTGATTCCCTTATTTTTAGTATCGCAATTTTCCCGCAATTTATGGGTAGATCGTTACCTGATTTTGGTTGCCCCTTATGTCATGATTCTACTGGCAACAGGATTCATGCAAATTTGGAGAAAATGGCGCATTGCTGCGTTAATGATCACCTTAATTTCACTGTTGGCAACGGCGGGTGGCTTTAAACGGTATTACACCGTGTTAGATCGGGAAGATTGGCGCGGGTTAGTCCAGTTGATCGAAACTCAAGAACACCCCCATGATGTGATTATCTGGTCTGTGAATCAAAAAATTCCAGTGGCTTTAAATCACTATTATCAGGGGAATGCCAGAATTGAGATTAAACCAGAATTACCCGCAACGGTTTTAGAACAAGATCGACAACAAATTGAATCATGGATCAATAGCTTACCCACAACCCACTCAAAACTTTGGCTAGTTCACTTACCTACATCTCCTTTATTTCGCACTGTGTTAGAGGAGAACTTTGAAATTGAATATCATCAAGATATGCAAAAGTTTGAGGTCTTTCAATTAAGTACTAAAGTCTCTCAATAGCCAATCTTGGGTGGCTGGCGTGTTTTCATAGCCTCATTAAGCCGGATAATGCTTTTTATTTCTCCATCTCCCTACTTCAGGAAGATGGAGATTTTTAACTGAAATTGTTAAACTAAATTATTCTCAATAAATTAATTGACTCATTTTTGGAGGAAACAGATGTCAGCGGGGTTTTTATTAACGCGAGTTTTGTTAAAATTTGACGATCTTAAAGAAGATTTAATTGGTGATTTATCAGCGGCAACCCTGGCAGCCGATGGCAGTCTATGGCTGGGTTCTGATGAGTTGTTGGGCGTTGAACGACTTTTACTCCAAGAATCTTGTGTTTTTGGAGATCATCAGCATTTTTCCCTGCAAGAGATTTTTGAATTTCCGGACTCAGACGATGAAATTGATATTGAAGGGCTAGATTATTCTGACGGATATTTATGGGTGATTGGTTCCCATAGTACGAAACGCAAGAAACCCAAGCAAAAATCACCGGAAGATGATTTGGAAAGATTAACCATTATTGAGTCTGAGTTAAATCGTTTCTTACTCGGTAGAGTCCCTGTTTTTAACCAAGGACTTGTCAAAAAATATGCGGGTTCAGCTAATCGTCCTGAAGAACAGTTATTTGCCGCTAGACTTGAAATTAATGATGAACATAATGCTTTAATTGATGCATTGCACCACGATCCCCATATTGGAGAATTTGTTTCCACTCGAATTCCTTCTAAAGATAATGGTTTAGATATTGAAGGAATTGCCGTTAAAGGCAATCGTATCTTTTTAGGGTTACGAGGGCCAGTCCTTCGCGGTATAGGCATTATTTTAGAGATTGAAGTTATGGCAAATTCCTCAGGTTTTCTGGAGTTAAAGCCTCTCGATTCATCTGATAAACTGTATTATAAACATTTAGTGGATTTAGAGGGTTCAGGCATTCGAGAACTTTGTTTTGATGGGGATGACTTAATTATTTTATCTGGTCCCACAATGGATTTAGATGGTTTTCAAAAACTCTTCCGGTTTAAGAATATTTTATCCTGTCAATCTAATACCATTACTTGGCAAGATTCCGATGATTTGGAATTGCTGTTTGAATTTCCTTTAAAAATCAAAGAAGATAAAGCAGAAGGATTGTTAATGTTCTCTTGTCTGGGGCAATCTGAGGCTGTAATGGTGGTGTATGATTCTCCCAGTCACAACCGAAAGCTAACAGAGAAAACTGTACTGGCTGATGTCTTTAGTTTAACTCAGTCTTCTTAAAAGATTCTGAGCTAAAATCTACTTTGCATTAATTAGAGTTTTATTTTTTCTTCAGGTTGTTGAAAATTATCACCTGAGGAAGATGTCAAACTCTTTTTTTTGTTTATATGGTGTTAATATATATCTTATTAAGTCGTTTTCAATCTTTAAATTAACTGAAGATTTGAAAAAATACAACCCTTAAATTCAGGAGGATCAATATTCAGGAGGATCAATATGCAGCCCCTATTGAATTTTAAGACATACTCATCAGGCTATAGGATTCAGCCGACTTATGATCATACCCAAGAGGATTTCAACTCAATCGTTAAAGAAGAACAAATTCTAGCCATTTTGGGTCATCCGATTAAACGTAGAATTGTGGATCAAAAAGATCGTGTCATTCTTGATATCGGCGATTTAATCACCCTGGAAGCGGTGATGCAAGCGCAGCAAGCGGGTCAATTAGACAATCTGTTAAACGCTGTTTATCGTTCAAAATGAGATGGGATCTCTCCAGGTGAAATGGGAGAGAACCGCATAGACATCAAGTTTACCAACCGAAAGCAGAAAAGGATTCTACAGCTTCAGAGTCAGCCTCAGGGTTCATGTGAGTCTCTTCTGTAACTCGGATTTCCGTACAGAACGTAGAGGTGTTGAAACCCCCAAACCGTTTAACGGCGCTGGTTCTCATCCGCATATTCGGGCCATTAAACCAAAAGCGTTCAATAGAACTCATGGTTTCATATTCAGTAATCAGCAGCAGGCCATCCTCTTCATCCATCTCAAACTCACCTGCCACAGGGACAATCTCAGCATAGCCGCGTTCTCGTAACATTTTGCCTTTGCGGGGGTTATCTGGGTCGGGAACAATGGCAAATACGGTTGATCCTTTATGGTTTTCATCGTCTTTATCCCAGGACATCGCCCCATTCCAGGTGACATAAGCCCCCCCAGCCGCTAAACTCGGGTCAACCTCATGCATTTTGCAGATTTCAATGATTTTGGGGTCATCTGCGGTTAAGGCTTCAACTTGGATATCAGAATGTCCTTTCTCCGCTTGACGAAAGGCTAAATGATGGGTGGTTCGTAGCGATCGCCAAATTCCTGCACTTTGTTGAAAAAATTCAATCGCATCCATAATGCTGATGTCAAGTCCTGAAAAATTGCACGTTATTTATTCTATCGTGTAGAGGGCAAGTGAGGGGACGGTGACGGTAATTCTCTGCCGTTGAGAGACACATTCGTCGATCTAACTAGATGTTTATCCAAATAAAGATTGCATTGAATCTAACGTTAAAATACGACTAATTTCATCGGTTTGAAAACCCAGCGCCATTGGTTGTTGAACATTCGGTAAAACTTGAACATCATATAATTCTGTAATCACCCCTTCTAATTGCAGGCGATGAATAATTTTTCCAGTATTTATGTCAATTACCATCAATCCACAACAAGGTTTAGTGTGATATTGTATTAATTCTTGATCTAACTTTAAACCTGAAAACGTCTTTTCTCTGGGTTTGGATAATCCCACAATTGCCCAATTTTTCCAAAAGGCTAATCCTCGTAAATAACCGGGACAAAAGGTGATTGGTTCAAAGGTTCCTTGTTCTAAATTCACAGAACCCAAGTATCCTATTCCTGAATTTAATAACCATAATTGACCTTGATAAAATCGGGGAGAATGGGGCATGGATAAGCCAGTTAACACAATTTCATTGGATTGAATGTCAATCACACAACCCCCATCCTGTCGATGTTGTCGCCATCCATCCCCCTCATCTGACTGACTCACCGCTGTGACATAGCCCGGTTTTCCCTCAACCATGGCTAAACCATTGAGATGGCAACGATCTTGATTCATTAATTGAGAAATAAAAGGTGGTTTCCACAAGGGTTGACAACTATTTTTTGGACTGACTGTAGCTAAACAGTTCAATAATGTACAGATAAATAGAACTCGCCCGGTGTGGTCTATCGTAATATCATGAATATCTAAATCCCCTGTTGTATAACCGATTCGGGGAATATAAAGTTTATCGTATCCCTGATACAATTGCCCAGATTTCAGGACATTCTCAAATTGCCACAGTTGATATTTTGTACTTAAAAATAGCCGTTCAGTGGTGCCATAAAGTCCCATTGCCCGGTCAAATAATCGTTCAAAACCGGAGATTTTTCCGTCTTTATTTACCCCCACCAGCAATAGCCGAGAACTTTGGTAAGTAGTAAATGCTAAACTAATTTTTTCCTGTTGTAACCAATCTACAAAATCACCAGAGGCAATCATTTGGGGTCGGGATTTTGCCATCACCATTCCATATATAACAGTCCAATTGAGAAGGTGCGTCAGTGACGCACCCTACCGATTGCATTTCCTAAGCTATTTTAGGCGATAATGGTAAAGTTCTCAGCACTGAGAAGGGGTGTATTCTCAAAGGTGACAAATAAACCGCCCAGACCCAACCCTGGATCAATGGTATTTTCGTTGTAGAATAATTCCCCTGTGGATTGATCGTAAACGATTAAGGCTTCACTTGTTTCTACAGTCGTTGAATCTTCAACAACTGCAAATTCTGAGGGAATGCTAAACTCGTCATCAATTTCACTGGCAATGGCTGTAAATGTGGTTTGACTCAATTCAATGGAATCATCATCGGGGTCAAAATCAGTAATTGTATCCACCCCAATATCTTCATTAAACGCTTCATTGCTGGCAAACCCAAAGACATCGCGATCCTCACCACCACTGAGGAGATCATCCCCGTTACCCCCAATTAAAGTATCACGACCCTCTCCGCCGTCAAGGGTATCATTTCCCCCTAACCCTTCAAGCAGGTTTCGCCGACGGTTACCGGTAATTTCATTATCTAATTCGTTGCCGATGCCGTCGCTGTTACTGTTACCTGTGAGAATCAGATTATCTTCATCCGGTTGCAACGTGTAGGTTTCCTCTGACTCAACCGTTACGGGTATATCCCCACCCGTTTGGTTCAGCAGAACAGAAACGGTTTGGACAGAATAACTACCGGAATTCGCATAATCTAGGTTACCATCTCCGTTAAAATCGGCGATCGCGATATCTCCATATCCTTCCGGTGTTAAGGTGATGGGTGAACTAAACTCACCGTTACCTTCTCCCAACAATACGGTGGTTGTGTTAGAAGAACTGTAATAGTAGTAGTAGGAATAACTTCTCAAAGCAACATCTACGTTGCCATCCCCATCAAAATCTCCGGCGATCACTTCAGACGCATAATTTTCTAAGTCAATGTCTAAGTCGGGTTGGGCTTCTAAATTGCCGTCACCATCCCCAAAGAAGAGTTGAAGCTGATATTGAGTGATAAAGGTTTCAGGATCAGTTTCAGTAGTATAAGCGAGTAAATCGAGATCTCCATCTCCGTTGAAGTCTCCTGAGACAAACTCTTCAGGATTATCTATCTCCACTTCACCACCTTCGGTGAAACCACCGTTACCGGTTCCCAGCAATACAGATGCTTTAAAATCAACACTGTAAGAACTGTAGGAATTTTTGTAGATGACAAGGTCAAAGTTGCCATCGCCGTTGAAATCACCGACTGTGAAGGGAGAATTATAATTCTGATCAACTTCAATGGTTGGACTAGGGGTCTCAAATTCCCCATTTCCTTCCCCTAAAATGATCGAAGCCTGACGAATGGATCGACCCAGGGTCTGATCATAGACATAGTTGTCTTTGACCAAAATGTCGAGATCGCCATCACCATTGAGATCGACTAAACTGAATTCATCAATGTAATCAAAGCTGTCATCGAGTTCAATGGTTTCACCGGTTTCAAATTCTCCTTCTTCATTGGCTAATAAGACCTCAATACTCTCCTCATAGAAACCTGTTTCACTATTATAAGAACTGGTCAATACTGCTAAGTCAGGTTGGTCATCCCCATTCAGATCCCCTGCTGCCAGCTTACTCACATTTTCTAATCGAATACTTTGATCTTGTTCGTAGTTGCCGTTACCGTCATCTATGAATGTCCGAACCGCTTCTGGATAGGAATAGGTGGTTGAGGCGACATCCTCCAAACCGTCATTGTCAACATCTGCAACATTAAAGTTAGGATAGTCTTCAGATTCAATTTCTGTATCGAAGCTGAAGTCTCCTTCACCATCGCCTAACAATAACGTGAGTTGATGTTCACTACTAGAGTAGCTATAAACATTGGTTTCAACTGCAATATCGAGGTTACTATCCCCATTAAAGTTACCAATGTTGAGAGTAGCGTATCCTTCAAATTCAAAGCTTGAAGTGGCATCTGTCTCAAATTCTCCGTCTTCATCACCGAGGAAAACTGAAAGGGTTGTTGTCGTAGGATCTGGGTAAGAATAGATCGTTTCAGCAACGGCTTTGTCAATCAAGCCATCACCGTTAAAGTCTCCGAAAACTTTAGGATTATAATCATTATCCACAAACGGAGAACCTGAGGCTGGAGTAAACTCATCTTCCTCTCTTAACAAAATTGCCGTTTGACGATCATTTTCATAGTAAGTGAATTGGAAATCGTCTAAACCGTCAAGATTGACATCTGCGACCTTGAAGTTATCGATATAATTGACATCTACACCCAGATCTACTGCTTCTGTATTAAATTCTCCGGTTCCCTCTCCTAACAGTAATGTAGCCGTTGCAGGTGTTGAATTATAGTAGCTTCCGGAAGTTTGAACTACTAAATCGAGGTTGTTATCACCGTTGAAATTGCCGATTTCAACATTAACATATCCCTCAAAAGTGAAACTGGAGTTTTCAACGGGTTCAAAGTTGCCGTCTTCATCTCCTAGTAAAAAAGAAACGGTCGTTGTAGAGGGTGAGTAATAATAGTATGAAGAGGTTGTTTCAATTTGGGCTTGATCAATCAAACCATCTCCATTGAAGTCTCCTAAAATAAAACGAGGACTATCTGTAAACTCAAATGGAGAAGCAGGCGCGTTTTCAAATTCTACGGTAACTGGATTCACTTGGACCATGGTAGAAGATTCCTTAAAACTCGTGTAAATTTAGACAGGAAAAACCGGACAAACTTGAAACATCAATCAAGTTCGACCTTTATTTAAAATGACTGCACACAATGATTTAAATTCTCAGACCGAATCAAAAGCGAACCCTAAACAGCCCTATTTTCGTCTCTTCGTTGGCTACTTTTTGAGCAAAGCTACTGGATGAGTTGCAAATATTCTGTTAATTGTAGGCTAGATCTCAAAGTCGTTCTGCTTCATCTGCCCTATGCTCTCGGCTATTAATATAACAAAAGCCTAATTCCCTGTCAATATCTGTATATATACCTTAATAAATTTTGCATTAAATGTTAATAAATTTTCTGCTTTCCAGCGATTTAAGACCATTCATCAGTAAGATTTATCTGTCTTAAACCAAATGGGAACAATCGGAGTAATTGATACGTCTAAAAGATTTCTAGGGGATGGCTCAAGCCATGCCTCAAGTTTAATGATAATTTGCTTCCCATATTAACCATTTTTTAAAAATGATTTAACGCTGTTGTGACTTATAAATTTGATCAATCAGCCACATGGATACAACAATTCCAATAAAATGAGCCACAATGGTATGGGTATTGGCTAGAACAATAAAAATATCAAGGGGTTGAATAAAGTCTTGTAAATTAATCGAGGGTTGAAAGAAGCCTCGGGGTTGAGAGATGGCTTTTCCGAGTAAAATACCGTTAATGGCTTCTGCCCCAATTAACGTCAGAGTCATCCCCACCATATTACTAATTAAGGTCATGCGAATTTGCTTGACCGTTTCCGCCCGGTTGGGACGGACTGTGGGAGATTTCAGTTGTTGGGCAAGGCGGGTATAGCGAAAAGAACGAAACGTGCTAAATCCTAACACCAGTAACCCGGCCCAGGCAAAGATTAAACCCCCACCTGTTCCCGCTGTTGTTCCAGAAGCGCCTGCCCCGGATTCTTGACCGGCAATGAGTGAAGCGAATAATAAAATAATGCCAGAAATGACGGCAAGCACTAACTGAACCCAAAAACAAACCCAGCCTCCCCGTCGGAGACCAAAGGCAATGCGCTGCGCCGCAGGCGGTATAGATGAGGAGTCGGATAGATTAGACATTGTCTCAACAGATAGTATTTGGGCGACCTGCCCTTTTAGAAGTCGATTAGCCTCAATATTTTAGTGTAGCAGAATGTTTCTGGTTGACGCTCCCCATGCGTAGAACGCAGGGGATTCCTAAGAGATAGTTAGTCTTAGAGGGTTAGCCAAAAACCCGCTACTCACTCGCTGGTAATCCAGTCCGTGTATACATTTAGCCAAAATATTGG
>Ga0209594_1000123_pt1 | contig 59600 bp, 40 predicted proteins | sample AshMeaCrysSpring_FD_184126 | JGI IMG/M metagenome (GOLD analysis project Ga0209594, IMG submission 184126) | Groundwater microbial communities from Big Spring, Nevada to study Microbial Dark Matter (Phase II) - Ash Meadows Crystal Spring... | ecosystem: Environmental > Aquatic > Deep subsurface... | reverse complement strand
GGGTTTCTATATATAATATTATTCTCACCCACCAACCAAACCCGCGCAGGCGAGTTTCCTCTATGTAGCCACGGGTTTCAACCCGTGGCATTTCAACCTATGGCATTTTAACCTATGGGCGTTTCAACCTATGGGCGTTTCAACCTATGGGCGTTTCAATCTATGGGCGTTTTAATCTATGGGCGTTTCAACATAAGGGCATTCAAACGCCACAGGCGGTTTTAGGTCTTACTTGGAAACATAAATAAAAACAAATAAAATTCACTTATGTGGTTTTTCTCTATCTAGCCTTGTGTTTTTACATCAAGCTTTATAACGTTTATTAATTATTAATTATTTCCCTTTTCAACATTACCATGTTATTTCCCACCACTGGACTACGAGCTAATAAATTAGCTTCTAAATCAACTATTTCTAACTTTTTAAAATCCAATTCACGAGAACGAATAAGTACCTCATTAGCTAATTTATTTTGCTCAGTTTCAGTTAATCCATACCAATTATCGCTGACTTTAACTATTAAAATACTCCCTAAAAAATTAGCTTCAGTAGAAATAATTAAACCTTCTACATACTCACTGGTAATTTCAGCAACTTGATTTTGAATAGCAGCAATTAAAGTCTGCTCTGGTGGTAATCTTAATTGTGGTGACCTAGGAATTGGTGTAGGCGAAGGTTGTGTTACTTTTGGCTCAGATTTCTCAGGTTTCTCCGTTTTTTCTGATTTTTCTTCAGAAGGTGGTGATACTTTTTCCACTGGTGGGGTATTTACCACTGGAGGAGTTTCTTTTATCTCTACCAAAGGAAGTTTTACTATCTCTTCTGACTTATTTATGGGCAATGCGTAAATTATAATACCTAAAATAATGCCTATAACAATGCTCCCCACAACCCAACTTGAGGGAATACTCGTTTTTTTTGCCTTTTGCGGTTGAGTGCGAGTTACCCTGGAAGGAGGAGTTTTATCAATTTTAGGTTTGACTTCAGCTACTGGAGTAGTGGTTATAATTTTGGTTGTTTCCAACTCAGTCGTCAACTCCTGAGTAATAGCTACCAGTTTTTCTACAGAAGCTTTTGTAGGTAGGGATGTTTGCGGTGCTGAATTTAAACTATTAACCATCCCTTGAAGCTTATTAATAGTGCTTTGTAATAAAGCAACAATCTCAGCCTGAGAGTTTCCACTGTCTGGGGGTGTCTGATTTGTTTGTGACATTGATAATTTTTGAGCAGCTAGCGGCATTTTTATGGTATCATCAGAACGATCTTTATTGCCTTATTTCAAATTTTTTAGAACTGCATCTAGGTTAGTTATGGTTAGATTTTTGGTAGGTATTTTGCTCATTTTACTCACCGCTTGTAGTTCACCTGCACCGCCAACAGAACTAGCACCAGATCCAGAAATAATCCAAAAGGCGATCGCCCTTCAATTAAATCTTACCCAAACCCTTCTCACCCAACAATTAAAAGCATCCACCCCTGATTTAGAAATTACTCAGATCAACGTTAATAAATTAGAACCAGTATATATTGCCCAACTTCCAGCTTTTCATCTTCAAGGAAACTATAATCTCACCATTAAATTACCCCATCAACAAGTAAATCAAAAAAACAACCCCTTTGAGATTTACATCCAGCGACAAATAGAAGGGAAAACCTGGCGTTTACTCAGACGTGAAACCAAAAACACCGATCCAGAACCAAAATGGTACAGTTATCTCATTAGATAAGCCAAATAGTATATTTGTTTTTTGAATAAATGATAGACAAGGGGCTTAAGCCCCTTGCCCCTTGAACATAAATACAGACAAGGGGCTTAAGCCCCTTGCCCCTTGAACATAAATACAGACAAGGGGCTTAAGCCCCTTGCCCCTTGAACATAAATACAGACAAGGGGCTTAAGCCCCTTGCCCCTTGAACATAAATACAGACAAGGGGCTTAAGCCCCTTGTCCCTTGAACATAAATACAGACAAGGGGCTTAAGCCCCTTGCCCCTTGAACATAAATTTGGTAAGATAACTTATAGCCCTGTTATCCACTATATTTTGCTACAAATTTTGCTCCAGATAACAAAACTTAAGTTTTATAAATATTTGTCATCAATTTTGCTAAATTTTATAAAACTTATTTCAACAAAAAAAAAATCCTCAACCCCTTGACAAAAATTGTTAAAATAGTTATAAAAGATAAAGTAAGTTCACAAAAAAGTAAGCCCAAAAAAACACATGACAAAAGTAACCCAGCCAACAGTTCATTTTATCTCAGGACTTCCTCGCTCAGGAAGTACCTTATTAGCTGGGATATTAAGACAAAACCCACTTTTTACAGCAGGAATGTCATCCCCAGTAGGTGGACTAATGAACCAGTTACTCCAGTCAATGAGTACAAACTCTGAGTTTTCTGTGTTTATCTCTGAACAACAAAAAAGAGATATCCTCATGGGGGTTTTTTCTGCTTACTATAACTCTGCACTCCAGGAAAACAAAATCATCTTTGATACTAACCGTCTTTGGTGCAGCAAACTACCTTTAATCATCGAACTATTTCCCAATGCAAAAATCATTTGTTGTGTAAGGAATATTGCCTGGATAATGGATTCTTTTGAAAGGATAGTCAGAAAAAACCCTTTTGAAGTATCTAAAATATTTAATTCAGGAGAGTTGGCTACAGTTTATAGTCGTACAGAAGCATTAAGTGGCGGTAATAGAATAGTAGGTTTTGCTTACAATGGTTTAAAAGAAGCATTTTACAGTGAAGAAGCAGCTAGATTATTGTTAGTTGACTATCAAATACTAACTCAAAAACCCAAAGAAGTAATGGGATTAATTTACCAGTTTTTAGGTTTAAAATATTATCCCCATGACTTTGAAAATGTAGAATATTCAGAGGAAGAATTTGATAGTTTTCTTAACACCACTGGGTTGCACACAGTAAAAAGGAAAGTGGAATTTATTCCCCGCAAAACCATCTTACCTCCAGACTTATTTACCAAATTTTCAGATTTATCATTCTGGGAAAATAATCAGGGAAGTGCAGCCAATATAATCGGCGCAAAAACCCAATAAAAATGACAATTATTGTAGGGGCGGGTTTAGCCAAGATCTTTGTCATCACAATTGAACTTTAAATCAAAACCCGCCATTGACTAGGTAATTAATTTTGTGCAACCACTTAAATAAAATAAGGAGAAAAAATGGCAGTTTTAGAAGTAATTCAAGGAACAGATAACGGGAAAGGAGATGTACAAGGAAGTCTGAGTTGGGCGATTTTACAAGCAAACCAGCTTGACGGAGCAGATGAAATTCAGATTTTAACTGATGTCAGGTTAGCATTACCTGATGATTTGCAACGGATGCAAACCCTGTTAAATAGTGATATCACCATCAAAGGGAATAATCATATTTTAAGTGGGGATAATGATAACGATGGAGCAATAGATACAAATGGGGAAGACCGCCCCTTATTGTTTATAAAATCAGGGAATATTAATATCGAAAACCTCACCTTCAAAAATGGAGTAGCAAAAGGTGGTGACTCCAAAATGGGAGGAGGAGGTTTAGGTGCTGGTGGTGGTTTATTTGTCTATGCTGGCACTGTGGGGCTGAAAAATGTGGTTTTTGATAACAACCGCGCTGTTGGTGGGGGTAGTCTTGTTGTTACTCCTAATAATCTAGGAATTGGTGGCGGTGGTATGGGCGGTAATGCTTTAGGATCTGGTGGTGCTGGTATGTTTGGAGATAGTCCTCTATCTGAGGCATACGCTGGTGGTTATGGTGGCAATGGGAACTACCGCAGCAGTATCAGTGACTTTGGCGGGGGCGGTGAAGGAGCAAGGGGGAAAGGCGGTTTCGGAGGAGGCGGCAGCTATGGGGGCTATATTCAAAGCTACTTCAATGTCTTACCGATAGGTGGTTACGGGGGCTTCGGAGGAGGCGGTGGTAAAGGGGGGCGATTATTGATCCCTGGGAGCTTCCCCGCGGATATCCAGAGCGGATTCGGGGGTTTCGGTGGAGGCGCAGGCTTTAACTGGAGTTCCTACTTTAAAAGTATGGGAGGCTTCGGTGCTGGGGACAGCATGAGTGGCTACGGCGGGGGCGGCGGAGCTGGTTTAGGAGGAGCTCTGTTTTTACGCAGTGGCAATGTCACATTAGATTCTGTGCAATTTACCAACAACCAAGCCCAAGGTGGTGTGGCATTTCAAAATAATGGTCAGGGTTTAGGCGGTGCTATCTTTATCATAGACCAAGCAGCGAAAGACTTTCAAGTGAGTCAAACCAACACCCAGGGGATGCCCGAAACATTAGGCATTATCACAGGTACAGCAAGTTTTACAAACAACACAGCAGCCAATGCAGCGGGTACACCAACCAACAATAATGATATATATGGTACAGACCAAATAGAAACAGGAAGTAATTTTGGTACAGCCATAGATGGTTTATTAGAAAAAGCCAAAGTATTCTTCGATGCCAATAAAAATGGTACTCCCGATGCAAACGAACCCCTAGCCATCACCAATGCTTCAGGAACCTATGACCTAGAAATCCCCCTAGACAAATATGACACCAACAATAACGGGAAAATCGACCCAGCAGAAGGAACATTAGTAATTATTGGGGGGAAAGATACTTCTACAGGTTTAACCTTAAAAACACCATTAGCAGCACCCATCGTAGAAGTAGAAGGTGGTCAACAAGTAGCAACCTCAATCACCAAAGTAGTCGGTTTATTAACCCAAACAGGAGTCTCAACAGAAGTCGCCCAAGATGTGGTTAAAACTGGCTTAGGTATTGCAGCAACAGTAGATTTATACAGCCTTAACCCCCTCACAGTTTTAGCAGGGAATGGCAACTCAGGAGAGCAAGTCAATACAGATCCAGTCAATACACTCAACAGCATCAAACTTACTCCTGAAGTAACTTCAACCCCCATAGGCAAATTACTCCAAGAAGTAGTTAACTCAAACAACTTAACTGCTGTTACTACCATCCAATCATCATCAGATACAGCAGCCCAAGTATTTGGAATGATGGCAGGATTACAAGCAGCCTCAGACCAAATGAGTGGTGTAATAGACGGAGCTAGTGAAGTAAAAGTAGCCTTTGACCAATATGTAACTGAATCTCTTTTAGAAGAAATACTCAAGGCGATCTTAGCAGGAGAAGTCCTTGACTTAACTAATGCTGCACAAGTAGAATCAGTTATCTGTACTGCCATAGACAAAGCAGAAGCTGCAATACCAGAGCTTAATTTAGACCGAGATACCATAGATGCAATCAAAGATGGCGTAGTAGAAGTAATGACAGCTACCAACGCAGCCATTATGGACGCAGCAGCATCAGGAGGGACAGGAAGTGAAATAGCAACTAGCATTGCTCAAGCTCAGAAAGTAGCTCAAAGCAGTGCAGTAAATGGCTTAAAAGCAGCAGCAGCGGGCAGTCAAGATATTGCTAATGTTGTCAAACAAAATACAGGAAACGCACTCCTGAATAAAATTGACAAAGCAGAAGTACAAGACCCAACTGCGGTAAATCAAGCACCAACTCTAGCTAATGCTATCGAGGATGTAACAGTCAAGGAAAATACAGAAAACTATAACCTCAATATTAGCGAGAACTTTAACAACCCAGCTTATATCAAGAGTTACCTTGCAACAGGCTTACCCTATGGTTTAAAGCTCGATTCCGCAACAGGAGTTATCTCAGGAATGCCACAAGGTATAAAAGCTATAGGTGATAACAAAATAGCCATATTTGCCACCAATGAATTTGGTACTACCACAGCTAAGTTTGAACTGAAAGTTAACACAGATAACCGAGGTGATAGCGTAATAAATGGCTTACCAAACTTCCGCAATGAAATCTATGCTCGTGCAGGCAATGATACAGTTAACGGAAATAACTTTGCAGACTACCTGGTAGGTCAAAATGGCGATGATGTGTTACGAGGCAACGGGCAACCAGATACCCTTGTAGGTGGTTCAGGAGATGATAAACTCTTTGGTAACGACGGGAAAGATGTACTGCAAGGCGGTGCAAACAATGATTTACTCTTTGGTGGTATAAAAGATGACCTTCTAGTTGGACAAAATGGAGATGATGTCTTAGATGGTGCTCAAGGTAATGATACCCTCAATGGTGGAGCAGGAGAAGACCGTCTTCTGGGAACTAATAACCTCGTTAAAAATAGCACAGTGGATATTCTCATAGGTGGTAGTAACTCTGATGTGTTTGTGTTAGGAGATACATTAGGTAGCTTCTACGATGATTTGGCTGTAGCTGATTACGCTCTCATCAAAGACTTCACAACCGCTGACGATAGCTTTGAACTCTTCGGTACTCCAGAGGATTATCTGCTTAAGAATGCAGTTGACTATGTGAAGGATAAACCTGGTTTAGCCATCGTCAAAGCTGAAAATAATGAGTTAATTGCCATTCTCCAAGGTGATGTTAGTTTGGGATTACTTCAATCAAGTGGTGATTTTCTGACTTTAAATGGCATTTTTGTCTAATTTATCCCACAATCCGACCTGGACAATGGGCTTAAGCCCATTGTCTGTGGGGAAAATTTTTTTTGTCTGAAAAGGGGTTGACTCTTGACCTCAAGGGGTGTTATCCTAGATAATGGGAATAGACCCTTTTCAAAAAAAAATTGCGTCTATTCCCATTATCTAAAATATACCCCCTAGCTGTCAAGTTGTCAAGCCTTTTTCCCCAAAAAAAAAATCCCTTTTTTTCTTATATATTTAACTCTAAATACTCCAAAAGGGGAAAATTTTTTTGTCTGAAAAGGGGTTGACTCTTGACCTCTAAGGGTGTTATTCTAGATAATGGGAATAGGACCTTTGAAAAAAAAAATTGCGTCTATTCCCATTATCTAAAATATACCCCCTAGCTGTCAAGTTGTCAAGCCTTTTTCCCAAAAAAAACACCTCTTTTTTCCGTCCACCTGCAACTCTAAATACTCCAAAAGGGGAAAATTTTTTTTTTCTGAAAAGGGGTTGACTCTTGACCTCTAAGGGTGTTATTCTAGATAATGGGAATAGGACCTTTGAAAAAAAAAATTGCGTCTATTCCCATTATCTAAAATATACCCCCTAGCTGTCAAGTTGTCAAGCCTTTTTCCCAAAAAAAACACCTCTTTTTTCCGTCCACCTGCAACTCTAAATACTCCAAAAGGGGAAAATTTTTTTTTTCTGAAAAGGGGTTGACTCTTGACCTCTAAGGGTGTTATTCTAGATAATGGGAATAGGACCTTTGAAAAAAAAAATTGCGTCTATTCCCATTATCTAAAATATACCCCCTAGCTGTCAAGCTGTCAAGCCTTTTTCCCAAAAAAAACACCTCTTTTTTGTGATTACCCAAAAACTAAAATAGTAACAAGAAAAATGGTAGAGTGTCAACCCTACCATTTTCAATTAAATTACCAAGGAGAAATTAGTCAGTTGCTTTAGCCAACAACTGCTCAGTGGTTTTCTTCTGAGGAATAACTACTACTTTTCCTTCCTCATTAATATCAACTACAGCTTGATCGCCTTCACCGAGTCGTCCTGAGAGAATTTCTTCTGCCATCACATCTTCTAATAGACGCATAATAGCACGACGGAGAGGTCTTGCACCATAAGCTGGGTTAAAGCCTTCTTCGATCAAACGGTCTTTAAACTTATCGGTTACTTCCAGAGAAATTTGTTTTTCTGTCAGACGGTTAAACACTTCTTTGAGGAGTATTTCGGAAATATCCTTAACCTCATCTTTAGTGAGCTGACGGAATACAATAATTTCATCGAGACGGTTAAGAAACTCAGGACGGAAGTAATTTTTCAATTCTTCATTGACCAAGTTCCGAATGCGGTTATATTGAGATTCAGCTACATTATCATCGAACTCGAAACCTAGACCACCACCACCTTTCTCAATTACCTTAGAACCTATGTTAGAGGTCATAATGATCAAGGTATTCTTAAAGTCAACTGTACGGCCTTTAGCATCAGTCAGACGGCCATCTTCAAGAATTTGTAGCAGCATATTAAAGACATCTGGGTGAGCCTTTTCTATTTCGTCAAACAGTACAACTGTGTATGGACGACGGCGTACAGCTTCAGTTAATTGACCACCCTCATTATAACCTACATATCCTGGAGGAGAACCAATGAGTTTAGAAACTGTATGGCGTTCCATGTATTCTGACATATCCAGGCGGATCATGGCATCTTCTGACCCAAAGAAGTAAGCTGCTAGTGCTTTAGTTAATTCTGTTTTACCTACCCCAGTGGGACCTGAAAAGACGAAGCTAGCGATAGGACGGTTGGGGTTTTTCAGACCGACTCTTGCGCGACGAATAGCGCGGGATACTGCTTTTACTGCATCTTCTTGACCAATGAGACGCTGGTGTAAGGTATCTTCCATGTGTAAGAGTTTTTCTGACTCACTTTCTGTGAGTTTGTTGACTGGTACACCTGTCCAGGAAGACACAATATGAGCTATTTCTTCTGCGTCTACAAAAGGATCGCTTTCACCTGCATCGGTTTTTTTAGAAGAGGCGATCGCCCTTATTTCCGCTTTTATTTCCATTTCGCGATCGCGTAGTTCACCTGCTTTATCAAAGTCCTGGGAGCGCACTGCATCGTCTTTTGCTTTAAGTACCTGACGCAGTTCTTTATCTAGTTCTTTTGCGGCTGGTGGTAGCTGAGAATTAATCAAACGAACCCTGGAACCCGCCTCATCGATCAAGTCGATCGCCTTATCTGGTAGATAGCGGTCTGAGATGTAGCGGTCTGATAATTTTGCTGCCGCTTCTATTGCTTCATCTAAAATTTTCAATTTATGATGTTGCTCGTATCGTTCCCGTAAGCCATAGAGAATTTCGATCGTTTCTTCTACACTAGGTTCACCCACCATTACTGGTTGGAAACGACGTTCTAGGGCTGCATCTCGTTCTATGTGTTTGCGGTATTCATCGAGGGTTGTTGCACCGATACACTGTAGTTCTCCTCGTGCCAAAGCTGGTTTCAGGATATTTGCTGCATCGATCGCCCCTTCTGCTGCACCTGCACCTATTAATGTGTGTACTTCGTCTATTACAAGAATAACATTTCCCGCTTGACGAATTTCATCCATAATTTTTTTCAGACGTTCTTCAAACTCACCGCGATATTTTGTGCCTGCCACCAGCAGGCCAATATCCAGAGTTACAACCCGTTTATCTTCTAGGAGGTCGGGGATATCCTTATTAGCGATGCGCTGGGCTAGACCTTCAGCGATCGCCGTTTTACCCACCCCAGGTTCACCGATCAGGACTGGGTTATTTTTAGTACGGCGGCCCAAAATTTGGATCACCCGCTCAATTTCTTTTTGTCTTCCCACCACTGGATCGAGTTTGCCATCGGCGGCCATTTGAGTTAAGTTTGAGCCAAACTCATCGAGGGTGGGGGTTTTAGTGCGACCTTGAGAGGGACTTCCTGCAGCCACTTCTGCTGTTTCGCCCAACATTCTGATCACTTGAGTGCGGACTTTAGTGAGGTCTACACCCAAATTTTCTAGTACTCTAGCTGCCACACCTTCTCCTTCGCGAATTAAACCGAGAAGGAGGTGCTCTGTACCGATATAATTGTGTCCTAGCTGGCGTGCTTCTTCGAGGGATAGTTCGAGGACTCTTTTTGCTCGGGGAGTGAAAGGAATTTCCACTGCCACAAAACCCGAACCGCGACCGATAATTTTTTCTACTTCAATCCGAGCATCTTTCAGATTGACGCCCATAGATTTCAGTACTTTAGCGGCGACTCCTGTTCCTTCTCCTATTAAACCGAGAAGTATTTGCTCTGTCCCTACGAAGTTATGTCCCAGGCGGCGTGCTTCCTCCTGGGCGAGCATTATTACCTTTATTGCTTTTTCTGTGAAGCGTTCAAACATAATCTACTTTCCATCACCGCGTGCCCTTGTTAGCTGATTCTAGCACAGGCTAATTTTCTGGCTGTTGTTTTAAGTACAGAACTTTTACCTATTTGCTGTCTAAAAGACCGAACTTTGCCATTAAAGTGCGCTTTGGTTTTGCACTGGTAACAAGTATTTTTTCTTTAAATCCCCTGCTTTGGCTTGAAATGGAGTGTTTTTTCCATGTTTTCTCATTTTTCTAGCTCTTGAAGAAGATATAGGAATCCTATTTGAGTTGTGATAAATTTAAAATAGACGAAGTGGTATAGACAAGGGGCTTAAGCCCCTTGTCCCACCACAACCCATTGAGGATTGCTATTTTATTAATTTAGTAAAGATTTAAGCTCTGCTGTTGCTAATCTTGGTCCATAAGAAGTTACAATTTTAGCTGCTGCTTGAGATGCTAAATTTCCTGCTGCTGAATAACTCATGCCATGGGTTATGCCATACAAAAACGCTCCTGCATACATATCTCCTGCGCCTACAGTATCAATTGCTTTGACTGTTACTGGAGGTATTTCGATAATTTCTGTGCCGTCAAAAATCAAAGATCCTTTTGCTCCTAAAGTTATTGCAAAACATGAAGTTAAGGTTTTTAAATGTTCAACTGCTACCTCAATTTTTTCTGTTTCAGCTAATTTTAAAGCTTCTATTTCATTAGCAAATATAAAATCTATTCCCTCGCCTATTATTTCTAATATTCCTGGTTTAAAATACTCTACCATACTCAAATCAGATAGAGAAAATGCTATTTTCCCTCCTGCTTTTTTAGCTATTTCACGGGCTGTTATTGCTGCTTTTATTGCTGTTGGGGAAGAAACTAGATAGCCTTCTATATAAAGATATTCTGAATTTTTTATTGCTTCTGGTACAAGTTCCGCTTCAGACAATTTACCTGTTATTCCCAAAAAAGTCCCCATTGTGCGATCTGCATCTGGTGTCACCATTACCAGACATTTTCCAGTTATTCCTGCAGAGAGTTCGCCTTGATTTTTATTGATTTCTACGCCACAATCTACTAAATCTTTTAAATATAAATCACCTGTTTGATCGTTGGCTACTTTACAGGAGTAAAATGCTTTTCCTCCCAATTGACTGAGGGCTACCATTGTATTTGCTGCCGAGCCACCGCTACTTTTTTTCTCTGGAATATTGCCCAACCGCGTCATTATTTCTTGCTGTTGGTTTTCATCCATTAGTGTCATAATTCCTTTCTCAATTTTCATTTCTTGGAGTAGCTCTACTGACACGGAAAATTCCATATCCATTAAAGCGTTACCAATTCCATATACGTCATATTTTTTCATTTTAACCTCCTTTTTTTTTGGGGTAATTTTTATTATAAACCAGGGTTTTTTAAAAGCTGGGAGACAAGGGGCTTAAGCCCCTTGTCTATCCACTTAAGTAGCATTTTGTGGTTTAAGCTTTTTTTATTACTACCAATTAATTTTGTTGTGTTTCTCCAGCTTCCATTTTTGATCCTGCTACGACAGATACTACGTTGCGATCTGGATCGTCCATTGCGGTCACCCCTTCTGGTAATACCAACTCACTAACGCGCAATGTCATGCCCATATCCATCTCGGAGACGTTTATTTCAATAAATTCTGGAATTTGACTAGGATCGCATTGAATTGCCAATTCAGACATTATTTGTTCTACAATGCCACCATATTTAACTCCTACTGCATTACCTACTAAATTAATAGGCACTACTACCTCTACATTTCCATGACCTTTAGTTGCAAAAAAGCTGAGATGGTAAAGTGTTCTTTTCCAGGGATGAGCTTGTACTTCTCTGATCAAAGCTTTACCACTCCAAGACATTTCAGGTACATTCAGATCAATAAGAGTGTTGTTGACAGAAGCTTTTTTGAGTAAATTTTGAGCTTGTTTTTCTGTTAAAGTCAAAGAAACAGATTCTGTTCCTTGGTGTCCATATAAAACTGCTGGGATCAAACCTTCACGACGGAGCTTATTAGGTTTAGTACCGTCTGCTCTTTTTTGACATTCTACTGTTATTTGCATTTTTCCTCTATTTGATAGTTTTATTTGCTTTTTTAAACTTTTAAAAAAGGCTGACTACTAATTTACTGGAAGTCCATCTGCATCTAATAATGCTCTTTTAGGTCCATGAATTGGATCTTCTACGATGATAGTTTGGTCACGACTTGCACCGAGAGAAACGATGGCAATGGGTACTTCCATTAATTCTGCTAAGAATTTCAGGTAATTTAAAGCTTGTTTTGGTAAGTCTTCTAATTTTCTACACTCGGTGGTTGGTTGTTTCCAACCTGGTAAGGTTTTATAGATTGGTTGACAACGAGCAAACTCTGAAGCATTACTGGGAAATTCTTCTCTTCTCTCACCGTCTATTTCATACGCTACACATACTTGAATTTCGTCTAGTTCATCTAGTACATCAAGTTTAGTAATTGCGAGACAGTCTAACCCATTTATTCTTACTGCATAACGTCCGATAATGCCATCGAACCAACCACAGCGACGAGGACGACCTGTAGTAGTACCAAATTCTGCACCGCGATCGCCTAAGATTTTTCCTATTTCTCCGTGTAGCTCTGTGGGAAATGGGCCTTCTCCTACTCTAGTAGTATAAGCTTTGGCTACTCCAATTACTCTGTCTATAATTGTTGGCCCTACACCTGAACCTACACAAGCGCCTCCCGCAATTGGGTTAGATGAAGTAACATAGGGATAAGTCCCATGATCCAAATCTAATAGGGTGCCTTGAGCTCCTTCAAACAGGATATTTTTCTTTTGTTTTACTGCTTGATAAATTTTCAGGGAACTATCTATTACATGGGGGCGTAACTTTTCGGCGTATTCGAGATATTCGTCGATCACCTGTTTAGGATCTAATGGCTGCAGGTTATAGAGTTTTTCTAAAATTACGTTTTTGTAATTTATTGTCCACTCTAATTTTTCATGCAGGTCATCTGAATTTAATAAGTCAAGAACTCTAATTCCTGTACGTTCTGACTTATCTGCATAAGTTGGTCCTATTCCTCGTCCTGTTGTTCCTATTTTGCGTTTTCCCCGTCTTTCTTCTGCTGCCTTGTCAATTAAACGATGATAAGGCATGGTTAAATGAGCGGTTTGGGAAATAAATAGGTTATCACATTCAATTCCCAATGCGTTTAATTGGGCTTTTTCTTCTAACAGTACTTGTGGGTCAATTACTGTTCCCGAACCTATAATACACTCAGTTTCTGGATATAAAATCCCACTGGGAATTAAGTGTAATTTGAAAGTCTGTTTTTTAACTACAACAGTATGACCAGCGTTTACCCCGCCTTGGGGACGCACTACCATATCTGCTGACCGACTCAATAAATCGGTAATTTTTCCTTTTCCTTCGTCACCCCACTGGGCACCGATAACAATAACGTTAGCCAAGGGTTTTTATAAGCGCTAAAGTTCACACAAACGACTATTATCTCATTTCTAACTAAAAATGTCAACCATTCAAGGAGATTTTTTATGGCTTTATATGCAGATTTACACCGTCATTTGGGGGGTTCTGTTGTTCCTAGGGTTCTTTGGCGTTATTTTCAGCGCCATAATGTCCAGCTAAAAGAGCGTTTCCCTGATTATCCTGAGTTTGAAGAGTTTTATACTCGTGAGCGCTCTACTTTAGAGGAGTATTTGGAACTGCATACTTTAGTGGAAAGTGTCCAAACTGCACAAACTTTACCTTATTTTATCTATCGTTTGATTCGTGGTGCTTATATTTTTGAAAATTTGGCTTATTTGGAACTACGTTATACTCCTTATTTGCGAACTTCGGAGGAGTTCAGTCAATCTGAAAGAATTGAGCAAATGGCTAAAATTGTGGAAATTGTGGGTAAGTCTTCTCAGGTAAAAGAGTATTCTATGATTACTAGCCAAATTGTTTGTATGCACTCAACTGTACCTTATGAGGTGAATAAGGCTATTGTTGAACTGGCGGCTAATTTTCCTAATTATGTCTGTGGAATAGATGTGGCTGGGGGGGATAAAATTTATGGGGAAAGGATGGATGAGTTTGTCCGCTTGTATAAGTATGGGCGATCGCTTGGGGTTAAAACTACTGGTCATCTTTACGAAACTCCTGATGGTTGTTACCCAGATTTACTCCCTTATTTAATGCGTATTGGTCATGGGATTCAAATTCCTTTAAGATATCCAGAATTATTAAAAGAGGTAGGGCAAATGAATCTATGTCTGGAAGTTTGCCCCACCACTTATCTTAAAACTGGCACTTTGGAAAATTTACATCAATTAAAAATAGTTTTTGACCGTTGTTTTGAAGCTGGAGTGGATATTGCTATTTGTACTGATAACGCTGGGTTACATAATGTACGTCTGCCTTTTGAATATGAAAATCTGCTGACTCACGATGTAATTGATTTTCATCAGTTACAAGCTTGTCAAGAATCTGCTTTCCGTCATGCTTTTGCATGGCCTTATGGTTATCCTCCTGCTTCTCTCCTTACTGGGTTACTTCAAGATCAATCTTCGTCTCCTAAATTACCTGTATATGGTGGTTAATTTTTGAGGTTTTAGGTTGCGTAGCAAGAGATTTCAATCTCTTGCTACATAAACGAAGCGGTGCACCTACCGAGGACGAAGTGTCCGCTTAGGCGGACTGGGTATTTTTCTCCCTCAGCCCCCAGAATGGGGGAGAGGGAATTCATATTACTTTAATTTTTTAAAAAAATATATAATTATTTGGGATAAAACACCATAATTAAAGATGGGGCAAAAACTAAAGGAAAAACTGTTAAAATTGCTGGTTTTTTCTGGGGAATTTTATCAATGAAACAGTAAAAGTTCTGACAAAAATAAAGATTTGAGAAGTTAAGATCAGATTAAGTTAAATGAGTTTAAAGGAAAAAAAGATGAAAAAAATATTAGTAATAGAAGATGAGGTAGAAGTTCTCAATAATATTGAGGAAATTTTGGAAATTGCAGAATATAAAGTGATAACTGCAAATAATGGGAGAAAAGGTTTAGAACTGGCAAAAATAGAAGCGCCAAATTTAATTATTTGTGATATTATGATGCCAGAGTTAGATGGTTATGGGGTTTTGACTGCTTTGCGGGACGATAAAGCAACAGCAACTATACCTCTGATTTTTTTAACAGCAAAAACTGAAAGGTTTGATCAGCGAATGGGAATGGAATTAGGTGCTGATGATTATTTGACAAAACCTTTTCTTTCAGATGAACTTTTAGGGGCAATTTCTGCACGTTTTGCTAGACAGGAACTGTTGGAAAAATACTTGAAAGGAACTCAAGATATTTCTCCGTTGTTAACACAAAAAATTAAAGACAATAATACGAAAATTGCACAAGTGGAAAGTTTGGTAAAAATTAAAGATGAACTGCTGAAAAAAATATCGGAAGAATTGCGGGATCCTTTGTCTAATATTAATATGGCGATTAAAATGTTGCAAAATTCAGTAACAGATGAACAGCGAGAAAAATATATGAAAATTTTGCAGTCAGAATGCGATCGCGAAATTCAAGTACTGAATGAAGTAGCAAAGTTACAAGAGTTGCTAACTCCTGACAAAGCACAAATTCTCCAGCGTTACAACTTGATTAATTTGAAACATTAATGATTTACGTAGTTCCCGATCGCTGTTGACTGATAACTGTTCACTGGTAAAATTATAGGGGTTCGCGGCTGATAATTATACTTGTTGAAAGTGGAGAAGACATGGCAGAAACCCTGTTATACAACGCTTTACGTCAAGCCATTGATGAAGAGATGGCAAGGGATGATACTGTATTTGTACTGGGAGAAGATGTGGGTCATTATGGTGGTTCTTATAAAGTTACCAAAGACCTATATAAAAAATATGGTGATTTGCGGGTTTTAGATACACCCATTGCGGAAAATAGTTTTACAGGAATGGCTGTAGGTGCAGCAATAACAGGTTTACGCCCGATTATTGAAGGTATGAATATGGGTTTTTTGCTGTTAGCTTTTAACCAAATTGCCAATAATGCTGGAATGTTACGTTACACTTCTGGTGGTAATTTCAAAATTCCTGTGGTAATTCGTGGGCCTGGTGGAGTAGGTCGACAACTGGGAGCGGAACATTCCCAGCGTTTAGAGGCTTATTTTCAAGGGGTTCCTGGGTTAAAAATTGTGGCTTGTTCCACTCCTTATAACGCTAAAGGGTTACTTAAATCTGCTATTCGTGATGATAACCCAGTTCTATTTTTTGAGCACGTTCTTCTTTATAACTTAAAAGAACGTCTTCCCGATACAGAATATTTACTTCCGCTGAATAAGGCTGAAATTGTTAACTCTGGAAAAGATGTGACAATTTTAACTTATTCGCGAATGCGTCACCATTGTCTCCAAGCTCTTAAACAGTTGGAAAAAGAGGGTAAAAATCCAGAAATTATTGATTTAATTTCTCTTAAACCTTTGGATATGGAAACCATTGGTGAGAGTGTGCGTAAAACTCATCGGGTGATTATCGTTGAAGAATGTATGAAAACTGGGGGTATTGGTGCGGAGTTAACTGCATCTATTAACGATCAACTTTTTGATGAGTTGGATGCTCCAGTATTGCGTTTAGCTTCTCAAGATATTCCTACTCCTTATAATGGCACATTGGAAAGACTTACTATTGTCCAACCTGAGCAAATTGTTGAGGCGGTACAAAAGATGATGTTGTTGCGGGTTTAAGGGTTAATTTTTGGTGTTTTACCAGTTAATAATTAACAATTAATAATTAATACTTTGGCTAAGGGATAATATCTTAGTCAAAGTATTTGCTTTAAGAGGAGACTTGGGGCTTAGGCTCCCATCTCCAAGTTTTAGTCAAAGTATCTGCTTTAAGAAGAGGCAAGGGGCTTAAGCCCCTTGTCTTACGAAAAGCTAAGTTATGTTTTCGAACAATTGTATGTATTTTTTCACTAAATTTTGAGCTGTATATTGTTGTAAATGTTGTTGAGCATGGGAGCGTAGTTGCATGGGTTTATCATCATTTTCAAGTACTAATTCGATGAGTCTAGCAATTTCAGTAACATCGCCTTTAGGAGTAGGAAAAGTGAGACCACAGGGTCCTACTGCGTCTATTAATCCACCAGTATTGGTAGTAATTGGAATACAGCCACAGGCAATACTTTCAAGGGCGACAATACCAAATGGTTCTTTCCAGAGGGAGGGTGCAAGCATTACTTTGTGTTGATTTAAAGTTTTGACGAGTTCTTCTCCTCGTAAAAGTCCTGCAAATTTAACTTGTTTGGTTAATTCCCATTTTTTTACTTTATCTATGAGATTTTGTTTTTCTGGTCCATCTCCTATGAGAGTAAGATTGTATATTTTGCCACGCTCTTTTAAAAGATTTAAAGTATCAATTACTAAGTGAACACCTTTATAGCTGATAAATCTTCCTAAATATACGAGTTCTCTATCTCTGGGAAGATCTGGAATTTCTCGAAATAATGAAGCTCGGTAGGGATTGCCCAGTACAACACCAGGTCGTTTAGCCAGTTTTTGCATTTCCTCACACAAATAAACATGAGTTAAAAAACTTTCAAATAGATTATATTTGATTTGGGGAAATTTTCTCATTTTGACTTGATATAGGAAAAATTGATGCAGTAAAACCCATGGTTTGAACAGTGGTATCAAATAGTAAATTAAAGGTCCTAAACCAGCCTGCATGATTCCGTTGTGAAGACAAACATCACACCATCTGGCTGTTTCCCACATGGTTTTTCTGCTGGGCATCCGAATTACAGTAAAAGGGGTATTTTTATCATATTCTTGATTTGCTTTAGTCCATGTAAGAAGTCGCACTTGATGGCCTTGATTGACAAATTCTTCTGCTAGGGTATAAGCAGTGGTTTCCATTCCTCCTAAATTTGGTAGATAAGTTTCTGACCACAGAAAAATTTTCATTTTAGTTATTAGTTATTAGTTATTAGTTATTGGTCCTTAGTATGTATTCTAAAAAATTCTTAATTTTTCTTAAAAAGATCATAACATTTAGCTAATGACTAATGATTAATGAATAATGACTTAATCAATACAAAGAATCCATTTAATATGATGGTGATTTGTTAGGAATTATGAGCTTGAGATTTTTCTAATCTTCTTTTAAAATAGGGATGTGGATAAATGATTGTTGATAAATTATTGAGGCAGGGTATATAGCAGTAAGTTTTAAGGTTAGGAGGTTTTTATAAAAGTAAGATCTCACTTATTTCTAATCTTTTCCAGGAGGGGAAATTTAGGGGGGAAAGTGATTTAAAGTTTATGAGAAAAATGAGTGGCAAAATTTTGTTCTCGGGTTGGGGATAAAGTCCGTGCTTTGAGAATAGCTGCAGCTAAAAAAGCATAAGATATGACTCCAACTGCTGCTAGGATAAAATTACTGTAAGAACCTACTGTGTTCCAGAGAGCATGGATTAAAGAAGCACTTAAATAACCAATTGCTAAAATTTGCCAACGTTTGCGAGGTTTCAAGACACTTAAACCAATAAAATAACCAAAATAACCACTGTATGCCATGTGTCCAGCTACTGAACCTAAAATGCGGGGAATTAATAATTGTAGTCCCAACAATTCTCCTGCACCTTCTCCCGCTTGTGAGCTAACATCATTAACAATATTTGGCACATATTGACCCAAAGTTTCTAATAAAGTAAAACCGACTGCAGAAGCAGTTCCTAAGAGAATACCATCTAAAGGTTCTATTACTCCAATACGTTCTTTCCAGGGGGAACCTAATTTAATTCCTAACCAATATGCGCCAAAAATTGGGACAGCTTTGAGTAATTCTTCCATGAGTCCTGCGCCAAAGAACATACTAATAAATAAGGGGATAAAACCAATATCAGAAGTATTTTCTGGGAGACTGCCTGGCAAAATTACCCGAAAAACAAGTGCAAATAAATATAAAATTGGGGTAATTAATATTAAGATAGTTGTTAAAGCAGAAGCTAATAAGATCCACCAAGGTTTATACTTACCGCAGAGGAGATAAACATAATAATAAGCACCAAGTGCTATATAAATAGCCAAGAGAAAGTTAAAATATAGAGGTTTGCCAATAAAAGCAAACATTAAAACCACAAAAATTACTGTTAAACCTGCGGGGAGTAAATAAGCTTTTTTGGTGAGTTCTTTTCCTGTAGAAGCGATAGGAAAAAGTTGGGTTAAACTCAAAAAAGAATCATCAGATTGAGAAGTAGAGGATGAAGGTGGGGGAGTAGTTTGGGTTGCTAATTCAAAAATAAATTCAGGGCCATCATGACCAAAAATGAGGCGATCACCGTTTTTTAATACCTGACATTGTTGAAGGCGTTTCCCATTAATATAAGTGCCATTAGCACTATTTAAATCGCATATTTCCCAAGTTAAATTATCTTGTTTTTGACGTAAAACTGCATGGCGACGGGAGACCATTGTATAAGTAATTGGGTCTAAACTTAATTGACAACTGGGTTCTCTTCCGATTAATATTTCTCCATTTTCAGGCAGATTTAATGGTGGTAGGAGTTGTCCTCCTCCTTTCCCAGTTGATAGCATACGCAAAAATCCTACCATTGTTTTTTCTCTTTTTTTTCTGTGATTATTATTAAATAATATCATTATGATAAAGTTGTGAAAGAGATGATTGACTCTCAGACAATGGGTTAAAGCCCATTGTTAGTAACAATGGGTTAAAACCCATTGTCTATCACTATATTATAAGATTATTTTAATTATTATAGCAATCCTATTTGAAGGCACTATAGACAATGGGTTAAAACCCATTGTCTATCACTATAGTATAAGATTATTTTAATTATTATTTAATTATTAAGGAAAAAAGTTGTTACAAAATTTGGTGTCATTTCTGTGGAGAAATGACACCAAATTTTTATTATTTTTGATTAGCTCTGGTATCTAACACAGCAATCCAAAACAGAACAACAGTTAAAGGAAGACTGACTGTTAAAATGATACTGGTTGTTAGATCGCCCAGATCTGGGGAACCAGAAGAAAGTTCAAAAATGGAACCTACAGCGGCGATCGCCGTTATACAAGAACCCAACAACAACACACCACTTTTTGGGGTCACTTTATTTTGCTCCTTATTAATTAAGATAATGGTTTAACAGCTTGAGGGGAGAAACCCTGTTTTTGCAGTGCTTCTGTTAAGGCTAAAACATTAGGGACGCGATCGACAAACATTACACCATTTAAGTGATCCATTTCGTGTTGGATAACGCGGGCTAAAAGTCCTGATGCTTGTATTTTGCGAGGTCTACCATTTTCGTCTTTAAATGTAACTTCAATTGCTTGTGGTCTAGCAACTTCCAAATATACGCCAGGTATACTCAAACAACCTTCTTCTATATTGCACAATTCCCGACTGTAGCTGTTAATTGTAGGATTAATTAATACTAGAGGAGGGTTAGCAGGATTATCTGGTTGACAGTCAATAACAATTAATTGTTTATTGATAGCGACTTGAGGAGCTGCCAAACCGATACCATTAGAACTATACATAGTTTGGAGCATTTCTTTAGCCAACTTACGGATATCGTCATCGACTTTATTAATACGTTTAGCAGACTGACGCAAGACGCGATCGCCGAGATGATGAATTTCTAAAGGAGGTTTTGCTAACTTTTGTTTTTCTACAGTAATTACAGAACTCATAAAGCTAATTTTCTAACTATTCTTTGATTTTAACAGTAGTAAAAACATCAGTTTTGTGAATTATATCAGAATCAAATAGGGAATTAGGATTATACTGAGAAGAAAAACTCCCAAACCCTACTTTCTTATGGTTAGTCAAGTTGAAGCTAAAAAAAACCTGTTGAAGGAAATAAAAGAGCGTTTAGAAGCTCTCCCCAAACCTGTTACAGAAGAATCAATTATGTTGCGGGGTTTGGTACAAGCTTTAGTAATTATCGGAATTATTGCCACCGATGTAGCAGCAAATTTTGAAACGATGATGAGCCTTTGGGCTGTACCTTTAAGTATTGTTGGTGCAATCTTGAGTTGGCGAAGACGAAAGAAACAGAATATAGGGGCAAAATTCTTGCTTGCTATTGGGATGCTAACAGTGTTATTTGCTTTTTTTGGTAATTTAGTTCAAAATTTAAACGATACGAGACTGGTTTTAGCTCAGTTGTTGGTGCAACTGCAAGTACTGCACAGTTTTGACTTACCTCGACGGAAAGATTTAGGTTATTCAATGGTTATTGGGCTAATTTTATTAGGGGTTGCGGGTACAGTGTCCCAAACCCTAGCTTTTGCGCCCTGGTTGTTGCTATTTTTAATGATGGCTATTCCCACTTTAGTACTTGACTACCGTTCCCGTTTAGGTTTAGAACCCATTGATAAAATTATCCTTACTGGGAAATCATCAAATAGTGGTTCTCATTCATCATTATTCCTAAAAAATTCTCCTCTTTCACCCAAAAGTCTTGGTTTATTTGTGTTAATTACTTTAGTTTTGGGGTTAGGAATTTTTGCGATAATGCCACGCTTTCCAGGGTATCAGTTAAGAAGTTTTCCTGTAAATAGTCCATCTGGTCAGGAAAATCAAGGTTTTGATGAGCAAAATAGGGGTATTGCCAATCCTGGTTATGTGCGAGAAGGAGAAGGTAGTGGTAATGGTGTGGGAACAAGTCCCGAAAAAGGTCCAGGAGAAGTGGATGATACCTATTACTATGGATTTAATCAAACCATGAACCAGAACCTGCGAGGGGAAATGAAACCCAAATTAGTGATGCGGGTGCGTTCCCAAGCTCCAGGATATTGGCGGGTATTGGGTTTTGACCGTTACACTGGTCAAGGGTGGGAAATTTCCCGCGAAGATAAACAGATCGATTTTAAACGTTTTCATTGGTCTTATCGTTTTATTCTTGCACCAATGTCTCCACCACCTACTAATGCGGAAACTAAAGAAATTATTCAAACATTCACTGCTGTTGCTGATTTACCTAATCTCATCCCTGTACTTTCCTATCCCAAATATCTTTATTTTCCTGCTCAACAAGTGGCTATAGATACAGAAGGTGGAGTGCGTAGTCCTTTTGGTCTTTTGGATGGGTTAACTTATACTGTAGTATCTAAAGTACCTTACCGCATTGCTTCTGATTTGGCAGAAGCACCAAACAACTATAAAGATTTTATCAACACTGACCTCTATCTACAAATTCCCCCAGAAATTGCAGATAAAGTAAGACAAAAAGCAGAAGAACTAATAGCAAAAGCTGCTGTATCTAAATCAGATAAAGAAATTGATAATGCTTATTATAAAGCTTTTTATTTGGCTCAAGCTTTAAAACAACAATATAAATTGCAACCTGAACTTCCTTTTTTTGGTGAAAATGAGGATTTAGTTGAGTCTTTTCTTTTCCGTTATCAAGGTGGTTATCCTGACCATTTTTCTACTGTTTTAACTATTATGCTTCGTTCTTTGGGTATTCCTGCAAGGTTAGCGGTGGGTTTTGGTCAAGGTCAATTTAATCCTTTTACTGGTTATTATCTTGTTCACAATACTGATGCTTATGCAATAACTGAGGTATATTTTCCCAAGTATGGTTGGTTTGCTTTTAACCCTATTCCAGGTCATGAAACTATCCCTCCTTCTTTTGAAAATAACTTTGCTTTTGGCATTTTACGTCAGTTTTGGAATTGGATTGCAGGTTGGTTGCCTTCTCCTTTGACAAGTTTTATTGCTACTCTTTGGTTAACTATTACTGGGGCTTTATTTAGTTTTATTTCTTGGTTATGGAGCTTTTTCTCTGGCAGTTTGTTGGGTTTATTATTGGGTTTAATATCTTTAATTACTCTCAGTTTTTTGGGTTGGTTAGGGTGGAAAAGTGTTAGTAGTTGGTTGGGTACTCGTCGGTTGGCTAAGTTACCCCCAATGGAAAGGCTTTATTTACAAATGTTGGGTATTTTAAAAGATAAAGGTTATCCTAAACATCCTGCTCAAACTCCTTTGGAATATGCCCACATTTCTTATCAATATCATCCTGCTAATACTGCTGCAATTATTGATGAAATTTGTCAAGCTTATGTTCACTGGCGTTATGGCAAATATCAACCCGATATTAATCATTTGAAAGCTCAATTAAAGCTTTTATTTAATAAAAAATAAGTTTGAAATTAATTTAAATGCGGTTGATTGACTGTTCAATAAATTGAACTGAGTACTATCTTTTTTCTGAGAAACAAGTTGATTAAAATCAACTTGTTTCAGATAAGAATTTAAATGTGGTTTTTGTCTCTACCACCCGTCGGCATCTCTCTATAGCAGTGCAAGAATTGTTATTTACTACATAAGCAAAAAAATGTAGTAAATTAAGGCGGGAAGTTTTCAGTTTGGAGTTGGTATAAAAAAACAAAAAATAATTTTAAGAAAATTTGAAGAAAATTATAATCTAAGGGAAAATAAAGACTGACTGAAGATTTCAAGGCTCAAGATTTTAAGTAAAAAAAAAATATAAATATGAAAAAAATAACAAATACACCATTGTCAGTTGGGGGAATAACAGAATATATCAAAGAAGTGATAGAAGGCGATCGCCTGCTGTCTAACCTTTGGATCACAGGAGAAGTGTCTAGTGTAGTAAAACACCATTTAGGGATATTCTTCACGCTTACGGATCCAGAAAATGAGGCAACACTGCGCTGTGTTATTTGGCGATCGCAAACAGAAAAAATAGTGGAGCAACCCCAGCAGGGTGAGCAGTTATTGGTATTAGGGAGTATCCGTCTTTACGCCAAAAGAGGGGAATACCAAATGACAGTATGGCAAAGTTTACCTGGGGGGGAAGGTTTACAGGCATTAAGGTTACAACAGTTAAAGTCGCGCTTACAAGCAGAGGGCTTATTTAGCGAAGAGAGGAAACGCCTCTTACCACCTTATCCTCAAAGCATTGCTGTAGTCACATCGGCTCAAGCTGCTGCCTGGGGGGATATAAAACGCACCCTGCAACAACGACATCCAGGATTACAGATAATTTTTGCACCAGCTACAGTACAAGGTGACACAGCACCTAAGTCAATTGTAGAAGCTATTGAGAGAGTAAACCGAGATGGAAGAGCCCAAGTATTGATTTTAGCCAGGGGAGGAGGTGCAACAGAGGATTTAAGTTGTTTCAATGATGAGCGGGTAGTAAGGGCGATCGCTTTTAGTACCATTCCCGTAGTTACTGGTATTGGGCATCAGCGGGACGAATCTCTTGCCGATCTTGTAGCCGATGTAGCAGCTCACACACCTACTGCTGCTGCGGAAAGAGTGACACCCAATTACTCACAATTGATCACAGATCATCAACAAAGGAGAAGACGACTGAAATTAGCTTTAACCCAAAGATTAAAGTGGGAAACAGAGAAATTAGAACAAGTAAAAAAGCAATTTAAATTACTTGGAACTACCGCAAATATCATAACCGAAGCTAACAGTAAATGTAAACTATTAAGAGAGAAATTAATGGCACTTGATCCCGAAAAAGTGTTAACAAGAGGTTATGCGGTAGTAGAAACAGAAGATGGTAGTTTAGTAATTTCAACTGCTCAATTAGTTCCAGAACAGGAATTAACAATTAAACTAGGAAAAGGATTATTAAAAGTAAGAATAACAGAAATAATTAGATGAGCCAAGCCGATAGATACGAAGTCAAAATCGCCAAAATAGAGTCAATTATCCAAAACATAGAAAAAGGACAAATTTCATTAGAAGAAGTGTTTAAACAGTATGAAATAGCAGGAAAATTACTCAAAGAATGTGATTTATTTTTAGAGCAAGGAAAGGAAAATATGAAATTAGTTATAGAGGAATTAGAAGAAAAAGAAGTGGATTTTTAAGCTCAAAAGTCCTTAGTCACTTGCACTGAGCGCAGTCGAAGTGTTACTCAGAAGTGATTAGTCATTAGCTAAATGTTATGATGTTTTTAAGAAAAATTAATTTTGAATTATAATACATACTAATGACTAATGACTAATGACTAATGACTAAGGATTAATTTTTGTGCCCAAAACTGTTAAAAACTCAGCCAACCATTGAGGATGAGCGGGCCATGCGGGAGCTGTTACTAGGTTATCATGAACAACAGCCTCAGTAACAGGTACATTAACATAAATTCCTCCTGCGAGAGTGACTTCTGGGGAACAAGCGGGATAAGCGGTACAACGTTTACCCTTAAGCGCATCAGTTGCAGCTAATAACTGAGCTCCATGACAAATAGCTGCAATAGGTTTATTTGTCTGAGCAAAATGCTGCACCATTTCAATTACTTTAGGGTTAAGTCTGAGATATTCAGGTGCTCTACCTCCAGGAATAACTAAAGCATCATATTCTTCTGGTTTAATAGCATCAAAAGATGCGTTAAGAGTAAAATTATGACCAGGTTTTTCTGTATAAGTTTGGTCACCTTCAAAGTCATGGATAGCAGTGCGTATTTTTTCTCCAGACTTTTTATTAGGACAAACAGCATCAACAGTATGACCTACCATTTGTAAAGCTTGAAAAGGAACCATCACTTCATAGTCTTCTACAAAGTCACCTACTAATATTAGTATTTTTTTGCCTATCATTTTTTACCTCCAATTAATTTCTAAAGATTATTTCATTTAATCTCCTGATGGTACGGTTGTTTTCTTCTGGACTGCCTACTGTAATTCTGATTCCACCTCCTGTATGCCGTACTAATGTACCAGATTTTTTCATTGTTTCAGTAAGTTGACTCAATGAGAGAGTATGGTTTTGCAGACGCAAGTAGATAAAATTAGCTGCACTGGACCAAATTTTGAGGTGTTTATTTTGATTTAAAGTGTTAATTAAGCGTTCTCTTTCTTGGATGGTTTCAGTTACTGAAGGGAGAATAATTTTACGGTTATTTAAAGCAAATAAGGCGGCGGTTTGAGAGAAACCTGGGAGGTTGTAGGGGAGGCGGATTTTTTCGAGGGCGATGATTAATTGTGGATGGGCGATCGCATATCCTACTCGATGGGTTGCGAGGCGAAATGCTTTAGAAAAGGTGCGTAAAATAACCCAGTTGGGATGTTTTTCTAATTCTCCTACTACGGAAGTTTGACTAAACTCAAAATAAGCCTCATCTATTACTACTAAAACATCCTGACTTAAACTGCGTAACCAGTCTAATTCTTTTGGGGTTAAACTATTAGCTGTTGGTGAGTTTGGATGAACCATAAACACCACTTTTATGGGGGGGGGTTCTGTTTGTTCAATTGCTTTTTGAGCAGCAGTTAAATCAAGGCTAAAATCTGTTTCTGAACGTTGAATCCTAACTACTGGAATGCCTAAAGTTTGGGCGATTATTCCATACATGGAAAAGGTAGGATTTGCGACTAAAATTGAGCCGTTATTCTCTAAACAAGTGGCAATAAGTACGGAGCGAATTAACTCATCTGATCCATTTCCTACGGAAATATTTTCAGTTTGAATAATTTGATTTAAGTTAGCTGATTCGTTAACATATTCAGCGATCGCCTGTTTCAATTCCCAATGACTCCCATCGGGATAACGATTTGTTTGGAGTTGATTTTGATAAAACCAGGCTAATTTTTCTTTTAATTCTGGAGGTAAATCATAGGGACTTTCATTAGTATCTAAAATATCCAGAGGTGTGGTTACTTCTCCACCTGGATGGGGTGTATAAGCTGCTAATTCTTCGATTGCGGAACGGATAAAATTTAACTTAGTCATTTCAGTGAACAGTGAATAGTTATTACCGTCTAAAATAGTTTATATTTGCCTTTTTAAAGAGGAGACTTGAACCTCTTTTTTTTGGTTATTTTTTGGTTCTAGAGTGATTATTGTTAATTCTGGGGGACAAAAAAACCTACCTGGGAAATAAGTACCTAAACCGCGATTTATATACATTAAATTATCGTCTATTTGATGCAATCCTAAAGCCCATTCCCAATTTTTTGCTACACAGGAAGACTTTTTTAAAAAAGGGATTAAAAAGTGTAATTTTGGGTGGGTATGACGACGTAAACGATGGATTAAAGTAGCGGCGGCTCCAAAGCCTGGAATTACCATTTGTCCGCCATGAGTATGACCTGAAAGTTGTAAATCTACGCGCCATTTTTGGAGAATTTTTGCGGTATCTGGCTGATGAGAAAGGACGATGCGAGGGGTGTTAGGATTTAGTTGAGAAAATACGGATTCAGGTTTAAATTCTCGTGACCAAAAATCTGCTAATCCTACTATGGGGAGCTCGTCTCCGAAGGGAAAAGCGATCGCATTCCACAATACTTTTATCCCGATGCGAGTTAATGCTTGAGTGACTATTTCTCGGGCGTTATGATAATAAATATCGTGGTTTCCTAAACAAGCATAAATTCCTTTTTTACTCTGTAAGTTTTTTAAGCGTAAAACTAAATCGTGGATTGGAGTAGGGTCATCTGTAATATAATCTCCTGTTAAAAAGATGATATCGGGTTCTTCCTGGTTAGAATACTCAATAGTGCGACTGAGTAATTTTTCTGGTATCCGTAAACCATCGTAGTGAATATCGGTTAAATGGATTATTTTTGTACCAGATAAAACTGGTGGTAAATCCTTGATGGCGATGGTTAATCTTTCAACACTTAATCTACTTGCTCCTATGAAAGACATAAATTAAGTTTAACTCTCCTCACTTTGTCTTTTTAGGATAACTCTTTAATTCTAAAACCAAGTGCGACGAAAGTTAAAAAACTTTTGTAACAAATTTTGTTGCCAGGGGTTTTTGGCGTATTTCTGTTTCGTAAGTTGAAGTGCTGCTTTACTGTTAACTTCTGAAAGGGTGGGATAAATATGAATGCTGGAAAGTGCAGAAACTTTGAGGTTATTTTTCATTGCGAGGACAATTTCGTGAATTAATTCGCCTGCAGATGGCCCGACTAAATGAGCGCCGAGAATTTCTCCATTGCTACGGGTGATAATTTTGGCAAAACCCTGGGTTGCTTTTTCTGCTTGAGCGCGATCGACTCCTGCAAATTCTTGTTTTAAAATATAAACGTCATTGCCATATATTTTTCTGGCTTGTTGTTCACTTAAACCAACACGGGCTAATTCTGGGTCGGTAAAAGTTGCCCAGGGAATGACTCCATAGTTGATTTTGAACATGGGAAACACAAGAGCATTCATTGTTGCATAATAAGCTTCATAACCTGCAACGTGGGTAAATTGATAACCACCGATCACATCTCCACAAGCGTAAATACGGGGGTTACTGGTTTGCATTTTCTGGTTTACTTTAATGCCTTGTTTGTCGTATTCTACTTTTGCTGCTTCGAGGTTGAGGGAGTTAACGTTGGGTGTGCGCCCAGTTGAGACTAAAATCTCATCAACTACTATTTTTTCTTCCCCTACCCAGATGTGTTTTTTCCCTTCGATAACTTCTATTTTTTCTGCTCTGCCTGATTTTATAATTTTTATCCCTTCTGAGAGTAATTGTTTTTCTACTATTTCTGCTGCTTCTGGGTCTTCTTTGGGGAGAATTTGCTCACGACTAGAAATTATAGTTACTTCTGCTCCAAGACGATGGAAAGCTTGACCTAATTCGCAACCAATGGGTCCCGCTCCGATGACTGCGAGGGTGTTGGGGCGCTCTTTGAGAGAAAACACTTGTTCATTGGTGAGATATCCTGCTTCTTTTAAGCCCTTAACTGGGGGAATTGCTGGGCGCGAACCTGTGGAAACTACAAAAGCACGGGCTCTGAGTTTTCTCCCATTTACTTCAAAGGTTTTTTTACTGATAAATTTACCTGCACCAAAAATAACATCTACTCCTAACCCTTGAAATCTTTCTGGGGAGTCGTGGGGTTGAATTGCGGCGATTACTCGATCTACATGATCCATGGCTTCAGTAAAGTTGATTTCTGGGGGGTTGGTATAGATGCCAAAACGCGAACCTTTTTTGACTTCGTAGGCAATACGGGAAGCATGGATTAGGGATTTACTGGGTACGCAACCATACCAGAGACAGTCACCACCGAGTCTTTCTTTTTCTACTAGGGCTACTTTTGCTTTTAGTTGTGCTGCTAAGGCTGCAACTACTAAACCTCCTGAACCTCCACCTATTACTACTATGTCATATTCAACTGCCATGTTTTTTTACCTTTTTTTGTACTGATATTTTTGATTGAATAGCTTTAAGCTTAATTTAGGCTGAGAGCAAAAATTTAATCATGCAGACTCTTGACAAAAAAGAATAAAGCAGTATAATAAAGACATTGAGTTGAGGAAACTGATATTTCTAAATATGTCAAACCGAAAGAAGCGGCAGAAATCCTTGGAGTCCATGTTAGGACTCTCAGTAGATGGGAAACAGAAGGAAAAATCGAAGCAATTAAAACTCCATCAGGACAGCGCCGATATAATCTCGAATCCTATACAGCTAGAACTAGACCTGTTCGGGCAACAGTCATCTATGCCAGAGTTAGTTCAAGAGCACGACAATCAGATCTCAATAATCAAATCGCAGCAATCTCCTCCTTGTATCCCAGAGCAGAAATTATGGTCGAAGTTGGAGGAGGACTCAATTTCAAAAGAAAAAAACTTCAAGCCTTATTGGAACGAGTTATGCAAGGCGATGTCGAGAGAATTGTTGTCGCTCACAAAGATAGATTGGCAAGATTCGGCTTCGATTTATATCAATGGTTATGTCAGCAATTTAACTGCGAAATCGTGGTTCTCAACGAAGCAAAATTATCTCCAGAAGCAGAAATGGTTGAAGATCTCCTCGCCATCCTGCACTGCTTTTCAAGTAGATTGTACGGACTACGAAAATATAAAGCTCAGGTCAAAGAAGATCAGGATTTACCCCTCGCCAGACCTAAAAAAAATATGGAATAAATGGTTGGCAGGATGCAGATATTGTTTTAATCAAGCAATTAGCTATCAAAAAGAAAATGGCAAAATCTCGAAATTGAAATTGCGTAACCACATCATGCAATCAGATTTACCTGAGTGGGTGAAAGAAGTCCCAAGTCATATTAGACAGAATGCAATTTTTGATGCCCATCAAGCGTATTTCAAATCCCTAGATTGTAAATTTAGAAGCTGTAAAGCGCCAAGGCAAACCATAAAATTCAATAATAGTAATTTCAAACAAGGAAAATGGTATTCAGCCAAAACAAAGAAGCAAGAGTTTGTTCCGAGTGAACCTATTCCGTCTTCTACAGAATTTGCTTCTCAACTTGTTAAAACAAAGTCAGGAGATTGGTATGGAATTTTCCTGGAGTTAGTTAAAGTAAAAGAAAATGATTCTAGTGGCAGAATAATTGCGTTAGACCCTGGAGTTAGAACTTTTTTGACAGGATTTGATGGTATGTCTTTCATTGAAATAGGAAATGGCGATATAGAAGGAATTAAGGAAAAAGTGAAATGGGGGCGTTTCACAACACCGACAAGATAATTATCAACTGGATTAACCAAACGCCCCCATTTCACTTTTTCCTTAATTTTTTCCGCGGCAGAATAACTAGGTTATGTAAACACTTAGATTGCCTAATGTCAAAAATAACTAAAATCAAGGCAAAAAGACAGAGGCAGAAAATGAGAAAAGCATCGGCTAAACTCAGAAATAAAATCAGAAATTTAGTTGATGAATGTCATAAACAAGCTGCATCTTGGCTAACAAAAAATTATGAGGTTATTTTATTGCCTAAATTTGAGACATCTCAAATGACTAAAAAGAAAAAAAGAAAAATAAGAATAAAGACGGCTCGACAAATGTTAACTTGGGCGCATTATAGATTTAAGCAAGTATTAAAAGACAAAGCTGAGTTAAGTGGCTGTCATGTTATTGATGTGACAGAAGAATTTACCAGCAAGACTTGTTCAAAATGTGGTCATGTACATACTAAACTAGGTGGTTCAAAAATCTTCAAATGCCCTGAATGTGGACATACAATAGCCAGGGATTACAATGGTGCTTTAGGGATTTTCCTTAAAGCTTTGAGGGATACCTCCTTCACTTTTTTAAGTGATGTAATTGTTATAAAATGCGATGATCTATCATGTTTTAGCGCATAAACGTATCAGGTGGGTTAAATTAGTTATCACTAATAATTGTGGATGCCATAGGTTAAACCATAAGGCTACTCAAACAAAACCCGCACAGCAAGGGTTTTAGCTCATGGAATAATTAACAATTAAGTTATAACTTTCACCTTAGACTATTAAATGGTTGCTTCACAAATTCATTTCAATCGGCGTAGAAATCACTCACCAGGATGCCATAGGTTAAAACCTATGGCTACTCAAACAAAACCCGCCTGCGCGGGTTATGGATTAATTAACAATTAAGTTAATTTAAACCTGCGTAGGCAGGCTTCGTTTGAGTAGCCATAGGTTTCAATCTATGGCGATTAATCAATTAATTTAAATAAATGAATAATCATAATTTGTCTAATTTTCTCTCACAACCATCAATGTCTAAGAAACCGATGCCGAAAATTAATCTGTTCACTATGTTTCGTTTGGGTTTATTTCAGATGGGTTTGGGGATAATGTCTCTCTTAACTCTGGGTGTACTCAATCGAGTAATGATTGATGAGTTGAATGTGTTGCCTTTGATTGCTGCAACTGCTATATCTATGCACCAATTTGTTAGCCCTGCGCGGGTTTGGTTTGGTCAAATGTCTGATACTAAACCTATTTTTGGGACTCATCGTAGCAATTATGTTATAATGGGCACTGCGGTTTTTACTACTCTCGCTTTCGTTGCACTTCAAGTTATTTGGCGCTTAGGTGCTAGTCTGCAAGCTAATGGTTGGAATTTTACTACTTATGCTTGGGCTGCAGTTTTGGCTCTGGTTTTTACTTTATATGGTTTGGCTCTTAGTGCCAGTTCTACTCCTTTTGCTGCTATGTTGGTGGATATTTCTGATGAGGATAATCGCTCTCAACTGGTTGCTATTGTTTGGTCTATGTTGATGGTGGGTATTGTTGTTGGGGCTATTATTAGCTCAAAGTTACTCGAGGTTCCCGAACTTTGTGGGGCGGCGATTTTAACTTATAACCCTGCTGGGGAAAAAGTGGCTAATATTCCTCAATTACAAGCGACTATTAATCCAGTTTTTATGATTATGCCTGCTCTTGTTTTTGGCTTGTCTTTGGTGGCAATTTTGGGGGTTGAGAAGAAGTATTCCCGTTTTAGCTCCCGCTCTACTATGGTAGAACGAGAAGACCAGATTACTTTGGGTAAGGCTATTGGAATTTTAAGAGCTAGTCGTCAAACTGGTTTGTTTTTTTCTTTCCTGTTGGTGATGAGTATTAGTTTGTTTATGCAGGATGCGGTGATGGAACCTTATGGGGGTGAGGTTTTTGGCATGTGTATCTCGGAAACTACTAAGCTTAATGTTCCTTTTGGGATGGGTACTTTGTTTGGTATTGGTTTTACTGGTTTCTTGATTTTGCCCCGTTTGGGTAAGAAAAATACAGTGAAATATGGTTGTCTTGGTGCTGCCGTTGCTCTGGTTTTAATTATGATGTCAGGTTTTACAGCTAATGCGGGTTTATTGAAGGGGAGTTTGTTGGTTTTTGGTCTTTCTTCTGGAATACTTACAGCGGGTGCTACCAGTTTGATGCTAGATTTGACTGCGGCTGAAACTGCTGGTACTTTTATTGGTGCTTGGGGTTTGGCTCAGGCGATCGCTCGTGGTCTTGCTACTGTTTTTGGTGGTGCTGTTTTAAATTTGGGTAAAATTTTGTTTACTTCCCCAGTAATGGCCTATGGAACTGTTTTTATTTTACAATCTCTTGGTATGCTTGTTGCTATTTGGTTGTTGCAAAGAGTGAATGTGAGAGAGTTTCAGGAAAATGCGAAAAAGGCGATCGCTTTGGTGATGGAAGGCGAGTTAGATTAGTAGACCTGTTGCGAAAATTTTTAAACCCCCCCTTAATAAGGGGGGGAAATGTCTGTTTTTTGGTAATTTTCCCCCCCTTATTAAGGGGGGGTTAGGGGGGGTTAACACTACTTCGCAGCTTAAGGTCTAGTCATTAGTCATTAGTCATTTTAGCCATAGGTTGAAACCTATGGCTACCTAAACAAAACCTGCCTACGCAGGTTTAAATTCAGGGAATTATTAACATTCACAGGCGATCGCTTTGGTGATGGAAGGCGAGTTAGATGGGTGAATTCGTTATTGGTGGTGCGTTACGCTGCGCTAACGCACCCTACGACTTGAATTAACTTGTAATTAAATGGCGATTGTGTGGCTCGTCAAAGTTAATTATGGGTCCTTGAGGAATAATTCCACTAGGGTTAATATGGGGATGACTTGTATAATAATGGCGTTTGATGTGGTCGAGGTTGCAGGTTTCTTTTACTCCTGGATGTTGATAAATATCTTTGAGATAATTGCCTAAATGTGGATAATCCCAAAGATGGCGTATATTGCATTTAAAATGCACGTAATATACTGGATCAAATCTCACTAAAGTTGTGAACATACAAATGTCTGCTTCTGTTAGTATATTTCCACACAAATACCTTTGTTCTCCTAACACTTTTTCCCACTCATCTAAGGCTGCAAATAACTCTGTTACTGCTTCATCATAAGCTTCTTGGCTTGTTGCAAATCCTGAGCGATATACCCCATTATTTATTGGGTTATATATTGCGTCCATTGTTTTATCTATTTCTTCTTTTAAATCTTCGGGACAAAGATTAATTTTATTTTCTGCTATTGCTTCAAATTCTAAGTCAAACATCCGAATTATTTCGCGGGATTCGTTGTTAACAATAGTGTTTGTTTGTTTATCCCACAATATTGGTACTGTTACTCTTCCTGTATAATTACTATCAGCTAAAGCATAAACATCCCGCAGATATTTGGTATTATTTACTGTGTCTGGTGTTGAACCTGGATAGTCATAAAATTCCCACCCTTCTTCTGCCATTAATGGGTGAACTATTGAGATGGTTATGGCATTTTCTAACCCTTTTAATTGCCGCATTATTAATGTACGATGCGCCCATGGACAAGCATAGGATACATACAAATGATAGCGATTTGCTTCTGCTTTAAAACCGCTTGATCCGTCGGCTGTTATTTTGTTTCTAAAGGTGGTTGGGTTTCTTAAAAAACGTCCTTTTGGGTCTTTTTGATACCCTTCTTTTTGCCATTTTCCCTCGATCATCATTCCTGTTGCCATGTTTTTTCCTCCTCATAAATTTTTGGTTAATATAGCAAAAAAAGGGAAGGTTAGAACTTTTGAACTGTAATTAATTACACTTAGGTTATTAAGAGGCAATGGGCTTAAGCCCATTGTCTGTGTTCTAAATATCTCTTTTTTTGCTATAAACAAATAGCACGGTTTTGTACTAATTAATCCAAATTTAAGTTATTCGCCGAGAATTTGGGGTACTCTAAAAAAGTCGCCTTCTTGTTCTGGTGCTTGTTTGAGTAATGCTTCTCTGTCATTCCAGGGTTTTAATTCGTCAACACGGGTTACATTGTTGATTTCAATTGCCCTGGTGGTTGGTGCTACATTTTCCGTATCTAATTCGCTGAGTTGTTCAAAGTATTCTAATATGCTGCTTAATTGACTGGTTAGTTGTTTTTCTTCTTCTGGGGTGATTTCTAAACGGGCTAGAAGGGCTACTTTTTTTACTTGTTCTTGATCTAACATTGTTGCTCTCTATCAATTTAAAAGAATACATCCATTTCTGAGCGCCCTGTTATTTTTAACCAGTTTTGGGCCTCAATATAGTTATTAGGTGCAATTCGTATTGCTTGCTTCCAATATTCTGCAGCTTTATCATAAAATGCTTCTGCTTCTTCGTCTCTCCCTGCAGCTTTTGCTTTTTCCCCTTGGTAGTGGTAAAGTACCGCTATATTATTTAGTGCTTGGGGCATTTTGGGATTGAGATCTATTGCCTGGTGGTAATATTCTATGGATTTTTCTAACTCTCCATTGCTACCATGTATTAAACCAATGTTGTAGAGAATGTAGCTCTTATCATTAGGATCTTCTTCTAATAAGAGAGCTTCTTCATAGTTTTCTAATGCTTCTGCATATTCTCCTTCCGCTTGGGCTGACATCCCATCACGATAATAAGCAAAGGCTTCTTTGGATTTTTCGTTGGTTGGCAAGATTTTAAGGATGATATCTGCCATTACTGTGAAGGTTTTGTCGATAAAATTGTCGTTTCTCTGAGTTCTTGGCATATTTTCTACTGAATAATATTGCTTGAGCAATTTTCCCACAATTTAATATATCACTTAATAGGATTTTTCGTTCATAAGTCACTAACAAGGGGCTAAAGCCCCTTGTCGAAGATTAGAAAAATGGTATTAAGTGTTGTTTACAACCATTAAATCTTAACACCAATGACTAATGACGTTTGACTCAATTTAACTAGAAAATTGTTGAGCATGAAAACGAGCATAACGCCCATTTTTTGCTAATAATTCTGAGTGAGTTCCTGATTCGATGATTTGCCCTTTTTCTAATACGAAAATGCGGTTGGCTCGTCTTACTGTAGCCAGGCGATGTGCAATTACAAATACTGTTCTTTTTTCCATTATTCGCTCTAATGCTTGTTGTACTAATGCTTCTGATTCTGAGTCTAAAGCTGAGGTGGCTTCATCTAAGATAAGAATGGTAGGGTTGAGGAGAATAGCACGGGCGATCGCTATTCTTTGTCTTTGTCCTCCTGATAGGTTTACTCCTCTTTCTCCTACATAAGTATAATATCCTTGGGGCAATTCACTGATGAATTGATGAGCATTTGCTATTGTTGCTGCTGCTTTTATTTTTTCTGGGTCAATTTCTGTTTTACCAAAGGCGATATTTTCGGTTATTGTACCAGAAAATAAGATGGTTTCTTGGGGAACTATTCCTATTTGTTGGCGCAAACTTTTGAGTGTTACTTCTTGAATATTCACCCCATCTATTAAGATTTCTCCTACATCAACATTATAAAAACGAGGTAATAGATTTACTATGGTAGTTTTTCCTGCACCTGATGCTCCTACTAGGGCGATCATTTCTCCTGGCTGCACTAAAAAACTGAGGTTTTTTAAGACATAATTGCTGTTAGTTTCTCTTTTTTTATCATCTAATTCTGACCCACCCCTAACCCCTCCCAGGAGGGGAAAACCAGCCTCTAACTGCTCACAGGAGGGCTTAGTATTCCCCTCCTTAGCAAGGGGGGGTGAGGGGGGGGTTATTTCCTCATTTTGGGTAGGTAAAAGTGGATAAGAAAAACTGACGTTGCGATATTCTACTTTTCCTGTTACTGTGGGGAGGGGGTAAGCATTTTGATTTTCTATTACAGTGGGTTTTATTTCTAACAGTTCAAAAATCCGATCTACTGATGCTTCTCCCTGTTTAAATTCGTTATAGTTGCTGGTAGTAATGGAAATGGGGTCTATTAATAAAGCGACTGCAGCTACATAACTAACAAATTCGCTTCCTGTGATGTTTCCCTGGGAAATTTGCCAACCTCCGAGAAAAAAGAGAAACACCACACTCATTGCTTCTAAAAAGCCAACTACCACAAATTGTAATGCTTTGCTTTTTTCTGCTAAATATTTGGCTTTTCTATTTGCTTCTGCTTCTATGGAAAAGCGGTTTATTTCGTATTCTTCTGCTGCAAAAGCTTGCACTAAACGAATGCCGTTAAATACTTCTGTGAGTAGGGAAGATAAGTTAGAAATTCGGTTTTGACTACGACGAGAAAATTTAAGTAATTGTTCACCAAATATGCCGATTAAGATTGCCATTAAGGGAGCAATTATTAAACTGGCTAGGGTTAATTGCCAGTTTAAATAAAACATAAAACCTAAGACTGCAATTAACTGTAAAATGCAGGGTATAAATTGATGAAAGACTTTATTTATTACTTCGCCTATGCGGTCAATATCTTCTGTGAGACGATAGGAAAGGTCACCTGTTTTTGCTGTTTCAAAATAGTTTAAACTGAGTTTTTGTAGGTGAGAATAGACAAATTTACGTAAGTCGAGGGCAATTTTTAAGGCTGCTTTTGCCATTAGTGTGTCTTGTCCGTATTGTGCCGCACCTCTTAGTAAGAAAACAATAGCTGCAACTGCTGCAAGTTGGGCGATCGCTTGTACATTTCCCTGTCCGATATAATTAGCCATTCTCCCTGCTAACCATGCTAAAATTGGCCAGAAGATGGTAAACCCAATGGTACAAGCTAATGCTTGAGAAATTGTGGGTAACTGGGGACGAATATAAGGAATTAATTGCCAATAACTAGAACGTTTTTTCAATTTTATTTACTATAACTTGTTGGGTTTTTATTTTTGGCTTTTTTTGAATCACTAAAGTGATTACTACTGAACAGTTGTTGTTGCTTTTGCTAGTGCTGTTTGAGCTAATTCCATGAGTATTTCAAACTGGAAGTTATCTATTAATTCTTTGAGAGCAGTAGCTAGGGAGGAGTGTTGTTCTGGGATTTCTTCTATGATATCTAAAACCGATAAATCACAGGCGGCAGATAAATGATACAGTTTTTCTATCCATGATTTTGGCATAACTTGTAAGGCTACTACATCCAGGACAAATTTTGATGTTTCGTCTTGATTTTCTTGTATTTCTTCTTCATAAAGATATTCTAAACCTAAATATTTTCCTATGATTGTTAATAGTTGATCTTCTTGGAAAGGTTTACGGATTAAATCATCACATCCTGCTGATAATATTGTTTCTCTCTGTTCTTCAAAAGCGTTAGCAGTGAGGGCAATAATTGCAGTTGCTTTACCTTTTACAGTAGATTTAATGTGCTTGGTTGTTTGATAACCATCCATTACGGGCATTCGCATATCCATTAAAATTAAGTTTGGGTTCCAATTTTCCCAAATTTTGATACCTTCCTCACCATTTTCTGCTTCTTTTACTTTAAAACCAAGAGAAGTTAACAGCTTAACTATGAGTAAACGATTATCTGGTTTATCTTCTACCACCAGAATGCGATATGTTGGTTGATTTGGAGCAATTCCAATTATTTTTTTACTGTTGAAAAAGGGATTAATTTCTGTTGCTTCTGCTAAACTTATGGGAATATTAAAGCTAAAAGTAGTTCCTTTTCCTACTTGACTTTTAACATGAATTTTTCCTCCCATTAATTCTACAAACTTTTTGCTAATGGGAAGACCTAAACCTGTACCTTCTCCTGATTTTATGCCTGTTTCTGTTTGCACAAAAGCTTGAAACAATTTATCTAACTCATTTGGTGCAATACCTGCACCAGTATCAGCTATTGAAAAAATTAGATGATTTTCTTGGTTTTTACTCACACTTAAAGTTACACTTCCTTGCTCAGTAAATTTAATCCCATTACTCAATAAATTTATCACAACCTGACGCAATTTACTTTCATCAGTTTTAATGTATTGAGGAACATCATTTTTTATCTCAAGAATAAGTTGTAGCCCCTTAGATTCTGCTTTGAGTTTAAACATTGATTTTATTGTATTTAGCAGACTATGTAAGTCAAAGCTATTTTCATAAAATGTAATGCGTCCTGCTTCTATTTTGCTCATCTCCAGAATATCATTAATTAATTGAAGAAGATGTTCACCACTACGGTTGATAATGTCGATTAATTTTTTATGTTCGCCAGCAAGAGAGCTATCTCTATTCATCAATTGACTAAAACCAAGAATAGCGTTGAGGGGTGTGCGCAATTCGTGACTCATATTAGCCAAAAATTCGCTTTTAGAACGGTTAGCGGAGTCTGCCTTTTCTTTGGCTATTTGCAATTGTTGTGCTTGCTGTTTAGTTTGGGCTAATAATTCTGCTTGTTGGATAGTTATTCCTAATTGTTCGCTAACTTTAGTTACTATTTCTATTTCTAATTTGTCCCAATCTCGCGGTCCATCATTTTGGTAAGTAGCTAATAATCCCCAAAGTGTTTCACCACAAAAGAGGGGAACAATGATATAAGCTTTTGCCTGAAGTTCTTCTAATAATTTTAGGTAACAATTATCAAAATTTTTAGCATAAATATCATTGACACACCGATAATCTCTTCTGTCACTATAAATACCTCCTTGATTTTCTTGTAAATAAGTGTCTTCTATGAGATAATTGCTACTTTCTAAATATTTTGCTCTACAATTAGATTGATCAACAACTACCTGAGTTAAAGTTGGGTTTTGTATTTCTAATACAGATTTCCACTCATTAGTTACTGCTTCGGATACTATTTTTCCACTCCAATCAGAATTGAAACGATAGACAACCACACGATGACAGTCTAAGGCTTTTAACAGTTCATTTGTGGTGGAAATAAAGATATCATCTAAATGCAAAGTTTTGCGCATTTGTTGAATAATTCTAGCAATTTTCTGCCTTTGTTCCACCAATCGACTAAGTTGATTTTCTGCTTGTTTTCGCTTAGTAATATCTTCAGAAATCCCAGCTATGCGATAGACTTCACCCGACTCATTTTTAACTGGAAAAGCACGGTCTTTAATCCAACGAATTGTCCCATCTGCTTTGATAATTCGATATTCTTGATCATAGTGACCTTGATACTGTTTTTCTAGAGCTTTGATCACTTCTGCGCGATCTTCTTCTACAATTGCACTTAAAAATGATTTTGGCTCATTATACAAAGTATCACTACTTTTTCCCCAGATTTTTTCATAAGCTGGGGAAACATAAATTACCTGATTTTTATTAATATCAGTCATCCAGAAAACACTTTCGATATTTTCTGTGATTTCACGAAAACGCTCTTCACTTTCTTTTAATTTTGTTTCATAGTCTTTGCGTTCTTTTGATTCCATTGCTAGGGCTACCATATATGCTAAATAACTAGCAAAGTTCTGATCTTCAATTGGCCAACTTCTGGGTTTTCCTATATGTTCTAAACAAATTACTCCCACAGTTTTTCCTTGAAAATTAATGAGAACATCTAACATTGAGCTAATGGATAAGGGAGTAAGATATGTGGCACTAAATTCTTGAGTTCGAGGGTCTAGATGAGCATTTACTGCATCAATTATTCGTTCTTCCTCTAATGCTTGGAAATATTGGGGATAGTCAGCAATAGAGAGTTTCATTCCCTTGCTGTTGCGCTTGGGAGTAAGTTCATATAAATTAGCACATTCAATTTCAGTTTTGTCTGAGTTATAAAACCAAACACTTGCTCTTTCTACTTTCAAGACGCGGGCTGCTAGTTTTGTTATAAATAATATAGACTTGATTATATCTCCCTCATAAATGCTCTTATTTTTGGCTAAGTTGACTAAGCTTGATTGCTGTTTTTTAAGACGTTTTCCTTTTTCTTTTAAGCCATTTTCGAGTACCTGTCTTTCTTCAATTTCTTTTTGCAGTTTTTCATTGGTTTCTTCTAATTCTGCTGTGCGTTGTTTTACTCTTTCTTCCAATTCATCTTTGAGTTTCTGCAAGGCTGATTCTGCTTGTTTGCGTTCTATTTCTCCTGCAGCTCTTGCAGCAAATATCTGAAGAATTGCATCAACATTGTTAAATTTTGCTTTGTTTTCTTTGCTTTCAATACATAACCATCCCAAAAATTGCTGCTCTCCATTTAAAAGTGGTTTTCCTTCTGCACATGATTTATCTAAGCTGTTATAAAAATTTGATTCTGATTCCCCTACCTCATATTCAAAGTTATCCTCTAATTTTCCATCTTTCCAAAAAGCTAACGTTCTCAATTTTTTGGGTTGATTACTGATTAATTCTGCTACAAATACTTGGCTCACATCTAAAGCTGATGCTAAATTTTCTACTAAAGCATTGAAAAAATCTCCTCCTGTCACTGAAGCAGTTCCTGCTAAAATGTTTTTAAGAGTTGTTTCTGCTTGTTTACGTTCTTGAATTTCCGCTTCTAATTGTTTATTCATTTTTTCTAACTCTTCTGGTGTGCGTAATGCTAAAAATTGGGGTAGTAAATTGACTAATTCTAAGGCTGTGTAACAGGAAATTAGAGCAGTTAAGGCTTTTTCTAAACCAAATAGCCAGTAAGCTGGGTGCCACAGTGTCCAAATTTCTATCCAGTGGCTAATTCCACAAGCGACGATAAAAGCTCCGAAGAGTATAAATACGTTAGAAAAGGGAACATCACTCCGCTTTTTCACAAAATATATTAGCATTGCTGGTATTGAAAAATAAGCAATGCCAATGAGCAAATCACTTACAACGTGCAGCCATATTAGTGACGACTGCCAGAGGTAGCAATTTCCATGGGGCATATACTGGCTCGGTGACAATATATTTTCTAAAATTTTTAGCATTGTACTTTCTCAGTTGGCTACATATTTACTAAAACTTAACCCAATTAATAGATTATAAGATATTTATTTTATTTAAGCTTTAAAATTATACTAGTATTTTTAATACTTGCTCTGAAGCTATATTTTTAAACTTTACCAAACCAATATATTAACTTTGAAAAAAAACAATTTAACTAAATAGCAAGGGGTTAAAACCCCTTGTCTCCAAGTTACCGAGACAAGGGGTTTTAACCCCTTGTCAATGTCTCCAAGTTACCGAGACAAGGGGTTTTAACCCCTTGTCAATGTCTCCAAGTTACCGAGACAAGGGGTTTTAACCCCTTGTCAATGTCCTAAATGCTATATAATACCTTTATTTTTATTCTTGTCGCCATTTAGCCCTTACTAATTGAATTTCTTCATAACTGTAATTTTCTCCCAAAGCTTCCCGAATTGTTTTAAGATATTTATCTCCAACCTTATCAATAACTTTCATAATTATTTCTTGTCTAACTGGCAGTACTAAACTATCTAAATCTACTGGTTGTTCTAACTCAATTAACTCACTTAAATGTTTAATTATTGTCTTAGGAGTCAAACTTCTTTCTTGGGCAATTTCTTCTACACTTAAACCCTGTTGATGCAGATCTAAAGTTGTTAAATAAGTGGGTGGAAGTTCTGATTTTGTTATTTTTTTATTACTGTTATCAGGGGTACTATCTTGTTTACAAAAACGGCGAATTTCTAACACAAATTGAGTCCCATACTGTTTGAGTTTATAATTAGTAACCCCAGAAATTGTTGCAAACTCTTCTAAACTTGTAGGGCGTTTTTGTGCCATTAATTTGAGACTAGAATCATTAAAAACAACATAAGGAGCAACAGAATGAGCATCAGCAAGTTGTTTACGTAAAATTCGCAGACTTTCAAACAACATTTCTGCTTCCGCTGCTTTAGGATTATAATTAGCAATTAAATCATCAGCAACTTGACGATTTACAGCAATTTTCACCTCGCGTTTTTTCCTTAATACTTCCCAACTATTTTCATTTAATTTGAGTACTCGATAACCATCGCTAGTTTCATCTACTAAACCCTGATGGAGAAGACTACGGGCTAACATTTTCCATTCATCGGCGGTTTTATCTAAACCAATCCCATAGGTAGATAATTTATCATGTTTATAGTCAATAATTCTTTTCTTTCTTGACCCTCGCAAAATCTCGATTATGTGCATCATTCCAAACTTTTCCCGACACCTAGCGACACAAGAAAGAAACTTTTGCGCTTCAATTGTCCAATCTTCTATGGGTTTAGGATAGCGACAATTATCACAGTTAGCACAATTTCCTGGAAACCTTTCCCCAAAATAACTTAATTGAATGGTGCGACGGCATTCTGTTCCTTCTGCATATTCTATCACTTGACGTAACTGTTGATGAGCAATTCTTCTCTCTTGAGGATTATTTTTTTGCTCGATTAAAAACTCAATTTTTTTCAGATCTGCTGGACTAAAAAAAAGAATACAGTTTGATGGTTCTCCATCTCTTCCCGCTCGTCCTGATTCTTGATAATAACTTTCTAAATTTTTGGGTAAATCATAATGAATTACCCATCGTACATCTAATTTATTAATTCCCATTCCAAAGGCAATTGTTGCCACAATTATTTGCACATCATCCCGAATAAAACGAGTTTGATTTTCTTTGCGATCTTCATCTTTCATTCCTGCATGATACGGTAAGGCTGCAAAGCCATCTTTTTGCAAAGCTGATGCAGTTTCTTCTACTTGACGACGACTCAAACAATAGATTATTCCTGATCCTTTTTGCGCGCGAATTATTTTTAATAATTGATTATAAGTTCGACTTTCTTTATTTTGGACTTCATAATATAAATTAGGGCGGTTGTAACTAGCAAGATGCACTCCAGGATTTTTTAAGCCTAACTGTTGCACAATATCTTCTTGTACTCTTTTTGTTGCAGTGGCTGTTAGACCAAACATAGGAATACCTGGGTAACGTTGACGCAGTTGTTTCAACTGACGATATTCTGGGCGGAAGTCATGTCCCCACTCAGATACACAATGAGCTTCATCTATGGCAAAAGCAGAAATACCTATTTTTTCTGCGATTAAATCCAAAAAAGGGAGAAATTTTTGAGCCAGTAACCTTTCTGGAGCAACATAGAGTAACTTAATTTTACCGTCGAGAATATCCTGTTCACGCGATCGCACCTCTTGTGTCTTCAGAGTTGAATTTAAAAAAGTCGCCCCAATACCATTATCCCGCAGAGCATCAACCTGGTCTTGCATAAGTGCGATTAACGGAGACACCACCACTGATAAACCTGGTTTTAACAGCGCTGGAAGTTGAAAACAGAGAGATTTACCCCCCCCAGTTGGCATAATAATCAGCAAATCTCGATTTGCGAGAGCCTCTTCAATAATTTTACGTTGTCCTGGGCGAAAACTATCATAACCAAAGAAATATTTAAGATGTTCTTCTAAAGATTCTAATTGATACATAGTGTTATTGAGCTCAATTCCAGAATAATAGTCATTAGTCGTTAGTTTATTTTTTTGTATTTTACTGTTTGGATTTTGATACACTAAAAACTGAGAACTAAATACTAATACACTTTAATATTTTAAATACAATGGCAAAAGCAATTTGGAATGGAGCTATTTTAGCTGAAAGTAACAACTGTGAAATAGTGGAAGGTAATTATTATTTCCCCCCAGACTCAATCAAGCAAGAATATTTTCAGGAAAGCAACACTCACACCACTTGCTTTTGGAAAGGAGAAGCAAGTTATTATACCATAGAAGTGAATGGTCAACAAAATAAAGATGCTGCTTGGTATTATCCCAACCCTAAAGAAAAAGCTAACCATATTAAAAATTATGTTGCTTTTTGGCGTGGGGTAAAAGTGGAAAAATAATATTTATTTTCCAAATTCTCACTTACAAATGGTGGGTTAAATATGCTTTTAACCTACCTTAAAGTCAAAAAAAACAACCTGAAGTTATTGCAAAAAAAACAATTAGCATAACAATTGCTTGAAAAAAAGTTTTTAAAGCAAAAGTGCAATTAACTGATAAAATCAAACATGTGCAGTTATTGAAAACATCCCCATGTCAACACCATTCTCCCCAGAAGAAATAGCAGCAGAAGGTATCACCCCAGAAGAATACCAAGAAATTATCAAGCGTTTGGGGCGTCATCCCAACAAGGCTGAGTTAGGAATGTTCGGGGTAATGTGGTCAGAACATTGTTGTTATAAAAACTCGAAACCCCTACTCAAACAGTTCCCTACTACAGGAAAACGGGTTTTAGTGGGTCCAGGAGAAAATGCGGGAGTAGTAGATCTCGGAGATGGACTCCGTCTAGCATTCAAAATTGAATCCCATAACCACCCCTCAGCAGTTGAACCTTTTCAAGGAGCAGCCACAGGTGTAGGGGGTATTCTTAGAGATATTTTTACAATGGGAGCGCGTCCCATAGCTATTTTAAATTCCCTTCGCTTTGGTAACCTGGAAAACCCCCGCACTCGCAGATTATTTACTGGTGTTGTAGAGGGCATATCACATTATGGTAATTGTGTAGGTGTTCCCACTGTAGGAGGGGAGGTATATTTTGACCCAGCTTATACTGGTAATCCTCTGGTAAATGCAATGGCAATAGGGTTAATGGAAACTAAAGAAATTGTAAAATCTGGGGCTGCTGGGATTGGTAATCCTGTATTGTATGTTGGTTCAACTACGGGAAGAGATGGTATGGGGGGAGCAAGTTTTGCAAGTGCGGAGTTGACAGATAAATCAATGGACGATCGCCCAGCGGTACAAGTGGGAGACCCATTTCTGGAAAAATCTCTCATTGAAGCTTGTCTGGAAGCTTTTAACACAGGTGCTGTGGTAGCTGCACAGGATATGGGAGCTGCAGGGATAACCTGCTCAACTTCGGAAATGGCTGCAAAAGGTGGTGTAGGTATTGAGTTGGACTTGGATAAAATACCTGTAAGGGAACCTGGTATGACCCCTTATGAGTATCTCCTCTCTGAGTCTCAGGAAAGAATGTTATTTGTGGCTGAAAAAGGCAGAGAGCAGGAGTTAATTGACATTTTTCACCGTTGGCAACTCCATGCTGTAGTAGCAGGTACTGTAATCTCAGAACCTATTGTACGGATTTTATTTCAAGGTGAGGTAGCTGCAGAAATACCCGCCTCAGCTTTGGCTGATAATACCCCCATTTATGAAAGAGAATTGTTAAGTGAACCACCAGAATATGCTCAAAAAGCATGGAAATGGCAGGTTGAAGACTTGCCAAAGAGTGACTTAACAGGAATCAAAATAGCCGATCAACATTACTCCTGGAATGAGATTTTATTAAAATTACTCGATACTCCTACCATTGCTTCTAAAAATTGGGTTTATCGTCAGTATGACCATCAGGTGCAAAATAACACAAAAGTTTTACCAGGGGATGCAGATGCGGCAGTTGTGCGAGTTTTACCTCTAGAAGCAAGTCTGAATAACTCGAAAATAGGAGTAGCTGCAACGACTGATTGTAATAGTAGATATGTGTATCTTGACCCATATCAAGGGGCAAAGTTAGCAGTAGCAGAAGCTGCACGGAATTTAAGTTGTGTTGGGGCTGAACCTTTGGCTGTGACAGATAATTTGAATTTTGGTAGCCCAGAAAAACCTGTGGGTTATTGGCAGTTATTCCATGCTTGTCGGGGTATTGCTGAAGCTTGTAATGAGCTGGAAACTCCTGTGACTGGGGGCAATGTCTCTCTCTATAATGAAACTCTGGATAGTCAGGGTAATCCACAAGCAATATATCCTACTCCAGTAATTGGGATGGTGGGTTTGGTGCAGGATATAACTAAGGTTTGTACTCAGGGTTGGAAAAATACTGGGGATATTATTTATTTATTGGGCTCTTCTTCTACCCCCAGTCTAGGTGCTTCTGAATATTTGGCAAGCATCCATGAGGTGGTAGCAGGAAAACCGCCAATATTGGATTTTAACAGGGAAAAATTGGTGCAAGCTGCTGTACGTGAGGGAATAGCTCGCGGTTGGTTGCTTTGTGCCCATGATTGTTCTGAGGGGGGTTTAGCTGTTGCTCTGGCAGAATGTTGTATAAGTGGAAAATTAGGTGCAGAAATTTATCTAGAGCAGGGCAGTAAACGCATAGATGAGCTCTTGTTTGGTGAAAGTGCAAGTAGAATTTTAGTTTCTGTGAGTCTGAGCAATCAAGGAGACTGGGAGTCGTATCTAAAGCAACATTTGGGCAATGATTGGGAAAAAATAGGTGTGGTTGGTAAAGTAGATGAGAGTTTGCGGGTAATGACTTCAGAACAAGAAATTTTGATTGACGTTAAGATCTTTGATATGGGGGAGGTGTGGGGTAAGGCGATCGCCCGCCGTTTTGCGTGAAGTTTGAGCGGGGAAGAATAAATTGGGATTTGCTGAAAATTAAGCTATATTACTGGTAAGGGAATATTAAGGAAAAGTTAAGAAAAACTTAGCTGATAGATAAAAACTATTAATGATAGTTCCTTATACAAGCTTTGATGTAAAACATCACCCCTTGAGCAGTGTACAATTGAAAACTGATAACTATAACATGAAATTTCAAAACTCTGAGTCTGAGATGTCTGCATTGCCCGATAAACAAGAAGAAGCCTGTGGAGTGTTTGGTATTTATGCCCCTGAAGAAAATGTGGCGAAGTTGACTTATTTCGGTCTGTATGCTCTCCAGCATCGAGGACAAGAGTCAGCAGGGATAGCAACTTTTACAGGGGAAAAAGTACATTGTTATAAGGATATGGGGCTGGTTTCCCAAGTATTTAATGAGTCTATATTAAAAGATTTACCAGGAACAATGGCGGTGGGCCATACTCGTTATTCCACAACAGGCAGTAGTCTAAAAGTAAATGCTCAACCTGCAGTGATCGAAAGTCGTTTAGGTACTCTCGCTTTGGCACATAATGGAAACTTAGTAAATACAAAAGAATTGCGCCAGGAGTTGGAAGATCGAGATTGTTGTTTTATTACAACAACAGACTCAGAGGCGATCGCGATCGCGATCGCCCTTGAGGTAAACAAGGGAAAAGACTGGTTAGAAGGGGCGATCAGTGCTTTTCAAAAGTGTGTTGGTGCCTATAGCCTGGTTATTGGTACCCCAGCAGGGTTGATGGGTGTACGGGATCCTAATGGGGTTCGCCCTCTAGTAATAGGTAAATTGGAAGAATACCCTAACCGTTATGTTTTAGCCTCAGAAACCTGCGCTCTGGATATTATTGGGGCTGAATATATCCGCGATGTAGAACCAGGAGAGTTAGTCTGGATCACAGAAGAAGGGCTAGCCTCTTTCCACTGGGCGAAAAAACCAGAACGGAAACTCTGTATTTTTGAAATGATTTACTTTGCTCGCCCAGATAGTATTATGCACGAGGAAACTCTCTATAGTTATCGCTTGCGTTTGGGTGAACAACTAGCAAAAGAAACTAAGATAGAGGGAGATGTGGTAATGGGTGTTCCAGATTCAGGAATACCAGCGGCGATCGGTTATTCAAGAGAGTCTGATATTGCTTACGGCGAAGGGTTGATTAAAAACCGTTATGTGGGGCGCACTTTTATCCAACCAACCCAACATATGCGCGAACATGGGATCCGCATGAAACTCAACCCTCTCAAAGATGTGTTAAATGGCAAACGAGTAATTATTGTAGATGACTCCATTGTGCGGGGAACCACGAGCAAAAAAATAGTCCGCGCTTTACGAGACGCAGGAGCAAAAGAGGTTCATATGTGCATTTCTTCCCCTCCTGTGACCCATCCTTGTTTTTATGGTATTGATACAGATAACCAAGATCAATTAATTGCAGCAACTAAATCAATAGCCAGTATTAAAGAGCAAATTGAAGTAGACTCCCTAGCTTATTTAAGTTGGGAAGGAATGCTAAAAGTAACAGGAGAAGAGCCTAAGAGTTTCTGTTCTGCTTGTTTTACTGGGGACTATCCTATTCCTGTTCCCGATCAGGTTAAGCGCTCTAAGTTGATGTTGGAGAAGGTTTAATTTTTTGTAGTAGACTGGTTAGTCTAAAATGATTCTTGAAACTAGACTGTAGGGTTTGAAAGGTTTCTTTTTTTGTAGTGGACTAGCCAGTCTAAAATGCTCGGAAAAATTAGACTCACTGGTTTGATATCTAGCAATTATCATAGTGGTGAGGTACAGTTTTTCTTGGTCAGACTTGGGGCTTAAGCGTGGGGTGTTGATTTGGCTCAATTTTAACAACGTAATTTCATACAATTTTTCTTTGTAGGGTGGGCAATGCCCACCCTACTAAATAATCAACACCCCAGCGGTATCGCCTATTACTCAGAAACAATTAAAATGTTTCAACTACTGGTATTTGACTTAATTCTTCCATGCCAACTTGTTGTAATAAATCATGCCAAATCTGAGTATATTGTTTGTTTTGAGAATCATTATCACGCAGTTGATTTAAGTTAGTGATTGCGTCATACCAAATGCCATTTTTAGAGTAAAAATCAATTAAATCTAGTTGTGTTAATTGAGCATCAAGTGGGTTTAATTCTACTCTTTCTATCCAGCCTGAAATCACATCATCTGGGCTACCTTGACTTTGACATTTAATATATAAATACCATAAATATTTTTGATTTGGTGCTAATTTTGGGCTATTATTTGGGAGGGTAAAACTTATAAGACCTGGGGTATTTTTTACTATAAAAGATGCCTGATAAATAGGTTCTTCTGCTTCATTTTGGATTTCTAATTCTACTTGGGTATTAGCTGCATAAGCGATATAAAACCACAAAGTAGGATGCTCAGACGTGGTTTTTCCCCAAACATAAGTTGTTGAATTATCGATTACTTTTTCTGAGGGAACTAACGCCATCAGTGGTGATACATCAGGATGTTGCTTCTTGTCTAAGTTACAGTAACCGCCGTGACTTCCTGCACCTTTATCAATACCTGTGGGAGAACCTTCTCTAGGGTTTACAGTTGGTCTTTTAAATGTTACTGTTTCTGAGTTATTTTCTTCTGCTTGGGTGGTTGACATAGTTGTCAAGAAGGAAGCAAGTATCAAAGCAAGAATGAAAGTTGATATAAATTGCTGACGGTTGTTAATACTCATCAGAGTTGGATTTTGATTAAAAATTTATTCTTTCTCCAGCTTATCACACCTTTTTTGTATTTTTTTTTTTTTCAAAAATACTTTTACGCCCAAATTGAAGCACTTTTATTAAACATTCAGAAATAATTTGTGAAAAAGTCAATTATTAACCATTCCGTATTAACTACTTGGCTCATAAGCAACTATTCACTGGGAACTGATAACTGCTTAGTGTTTCCTGGGAAGTATTAACTGTACGGGGAATTAAGATAACTATTGTTGTTGCAGTTAATGCTATAACAGGGGGAACGAGGGGGAACCACCCCCCAGAGGTAACAAAAAGGAGCCAACAACTAACACCGAGTCCACCAATAATAATAATTTGAGCAAAAATAAAGCGTTCTGGTTGGCGAATGTAGTAAGCAACAATACCTGAGAAGAAAGACCAACCCCAGATCCAGATAAGTTCAAGTTGTACTGGTAGCCACCAAATTACTGATTGAGAATTTTCTGCACTACTAAGAATTTGACTAATCATTTGTGCTTGGAGAAAAACTCCTGGTATTTCTTCGCCGTAGGGTGTTTTAAAGTAGTCATTATATCTTTCTCCTTTGGCGGTAACACCAATAAGAATGATGGGATATTCTCCTGATATGCCATTGGTTAGCACATCTGTGAGGGAGACTGAGGTAGCCACATCGGTAACTGACTTGTAATAACGGTAGTTAAGCAGAATTTGACTTCCCCTGGAGTCTAGTTTTTGATAACCCCCTGCGTGGTTAGTAAGTTTTGGGAGTAACTGGTTATTGATCGCCCATCCTTTTTCCCCAGCTTCTACTTCCATTGCTACTGTATGTAGATAATAAAACGCCATTAGTGAGTTGAGGGATAAATCAGTTTTACAGGTGTCAGTTGGTTGTGGCTGCATACTGAGCAACTGGCGACGCACCACGCCATCTGAATCTAGTATTACATCACTGAAACCCCAAAATTCTGGGGATATATTTACAGGGGGTTGGGTATCCTGACTGTTTGGAGAATGGGTTTTACAAATGACATAAAAGGGATAATTTTTATTAAGCTTGTTTTTAATTTTTTCCTCAAAAGAATGTGGATGATAGATATCTAACCCCATTACTTTAGGATTTACTTTTTCTAATTTTGTTAATAATTGTTCGAGAGCTTCATCTGATAGAGAAGCTCCTGTATTTGTCAATAATTTTTGTTCTTTTTGATATTGAATATCAGCCTCATCTATGGTAACAATTAAAATGCGTTCATCTGTTACCAAAGGAGAGTGAGGACGGAAACGCATTAAAGTATCATAGGCTGATAATTCCCATCCCTGAATTAATCCTGCTGCTCTAATTATACCAACTATTCCTGTGCAAACTATACTGGTTAATGCTGCTACGGGTAAGCCTTTTTTGGTCAATACTTGGTGTTTATTTCCTGTTAATTCATTCCAGGTAGGGGGAATTACTCCAGGGTTTTGATAGATTACTGGTAATAAAATTGAACCTGGTAGCTCTTTATTCCAACCATCATCTTCTAGTCTTTTTTTTGCTTCTTTTACAGCTAGATATAAAAAATTATTTTTGCTAAAAGCTTCTAGAAAATATTTGAGAAAGCTATGTGCTATTTGATCGGGTATAGGTTCCCGCATAACTATAACTTGGGGAATGTTTAACTCTTCCAATTCCCTGGCTAAACCTAACCCATCACATGAGTTAAAAATGGCTATTTGCAGTCCATTTTTAATGGACTCTTCTAAGCCATTTTTAAACTCTTCTATAGTTAAACTATCGGTTTCGTTTAGGTAAATTATTCCCTTTTGTTGTTTATCAGTGTTACTGTGACCTGCAAAAAATATAATATCCCATTTTTCTGTCCAAAGTTCCTTTAATATTTCTGTTGGTTTGGGTTGTTTTAAAAATCTTACTTCTGCCTTTGGTAACTGTTTTAAATACAGTTCGTCTTCATCGGTGTTAATTCCAGTGCGATCGCCTATTATCGCCAAAATTTTTACCTTTTTTTTCTGATATTTTCTAGGTGGAGGAGCTTGATAAGTATCCGAACTAATAGCCAGCTCAAAGTTAGGATAGTCTTTAAAAAAATCCCATAAATCCCAAAAAAGATATCTACTATAAGCGCTTGTTTGTATTAACAAACGACCTCTTTCTTCTGGTTTTATTTGACTGCGCAACTGTTTTTCTAATTTAGCAAAATCAGAATTTTCCAGCCAATAATTGAAACTAATTTTCAAATCTTCAAAAGCTTTGCTGCATTGATTTTTAAGCCAAACGAGATCTTCTTCTGAATAATTATTTAGCTGTCCAGACTCTGCACCCAGTCGTGCAACATTGGGAAACATATTATAAATTTCCCGCCAGTTTTCGTGTTTTTCAAAAATTGAATTATCATAAGGCAAATTTTCTGTAACTCCTATTTTTGGTGAATATCCTTCATTACCAATTTCGAGAGTTACTTTAAAGTTTTGTTCAGGGTTAATTTCTTGAATTGTCAAGATAGCTAATTTATCCATTTTTTTCCCTTTAGATAACAAAGTATTCCATGACATTGGTGTCATTTAAACTTAGTTTAACACTAAATTCTTCTCCTGGATATCCATATAATTGTATTTGAATCCAATTATCATGGCTTCTAGAAATTACTTCTAGAGGTATTTGAGCTTCATCTAATACTGGTTTTCTTTTTTCATCCAATACACTAAGTTTTAAGTTCGGAGGAAGATAATTATTTTTTGTTTGGGATGAGGGGTATACTCTTAGACGAATATGAGTTTTTTCTGGTGATTCATATTTAGCAGAAACTACTAGAGATACAAGTTGACCACCTAGTCGTATTCCGAGGTTAATTTCTTTTCCTCTTTTTACTGCATTACTAAAGTCTATTTTCTCTTTTCTTCTTAAACGAGCAACCATCTCTATTTCTGGTTCTGGTTTCCCTAATATTTCTTCAACTGTTTTCCATCCTTCGTTGACAATATTATTAACCCATTGACTTATAAAAACTTTTAGAGGAATTGTACGCATTTGATACATTTTTTCTCGCCATTCATCATTAGCTAATAGTGCTTTCCAAGTATTAAAATTTACTTGGTTTTTAGGTAATACTATTTGGGTGTTTCCTAATTTTTCTAAGAACATTTTTGCTTGATTTGAAGAGATTTTATGGAGTTTTTCCCTTACTTTTTTTTGGGGTTTTTCCAGGGATAATTTAAGGGACAATAACAGTACATTGGGGTCAAGAATTAAATCATTTTGTTCTAAATAATAAGTGCGATCGCCTTCATCATATTCTGCTTTTTCCTTAATTTTATCATAGGAAACATAGCCGACAATGTGCATTTTTCCTTGTTCTACATCAATTTCTACTGGTAGATAATAATCGCCAGTCCAGTCAGGAATATCCACCCATTCTGCGGGGATAGCGAACTCAAAATCATCATCATCAAACCCAGAGACACTTAAACAAGGAATAATCACTATTTCCTGTTGCTCAACAATAATTTTGCTGCCAGTAATAAACTCCCAAATACTGGATAACTTATCATTTTTCCACACAGAAACTGTCCAGTCAAAATCCTCTACTAACCATGCTAAAACACTTGTTAAAGTCAACTGATTTAAATATGCTTGCCATTTATTTCCTGGAAAAGAATAATTTTCTGTTTTTTTCCATGTTATTTTTTGTTGTTCTTCTGAGATTTCTAACCATACTCCTGGAGTATTTTCAAGGTTTATTTTTTTTGTGATTGTTTTAGGTTTCATTGTTGTTCTAATTGTTCAGTTAATAAATATGTAAAAAATTCTTTAGGGTATTTATTGACTTGCTCTCTAATTTCTGCTATTTTTTCTTGAGTAAGACATAAATCTGGGTTTTTTTGTTGCCAAATAGTTATTAATTCTTCTACGAGCTTATCAATAAATTTTTGTTGTCTTCTCCTAGCTTTATACCCATTTTTTTGAGATCCATATACAATTTTTGCTGTTTCCTCAAATGTCAAATCTTGACAATAATATAAATCTAATATTTTCATAATTTCTGCTGCAAATTCTTTTTCTCTGATGCCTATATTTTTATTATTTTTGTTGATTTTTATGATTTTTTTTATTACTCTCACCACAGCATCAATTAAATCATCTAAATAGTCGTGAGAAACTGGTTTACTAGATTGAGGTTGAATAATTTGTGATTGAGGTTGATTATTAAAATAACAATAGACTACCGCTTCAATTATAGTCTGAATAATCCTCAAAATATCTTCCTCATCATATTCAGGGAAAGGTTCTAATTTGTATTTGTTGTACGCTATTGCTACTTGCTCCCAAACAAAGTTATTTTTTGGTGGTAATTGTCTAAATTTTTTTTCGTTTGTGAGAGGTACAATTTGATTAAAATAATCTCGCACCAAAAGATATTTTTCTATTTCTTTTTCTGATAAACCATATTGTTTTAACGCTTTTTTGGTTTGTCGTAAGCTTTTACAATTTAATAACCAAATATCAGTGCGGAAAGCACTACGGTCACATTCTTTTCTTACATAATCCTTAAAACTACCGATAAAGATTATATAAGCATAGGTATAGAGATAGCTTTTCTCAGGATTAAATCTATTTAAAATTTTTTCAATTTTAGTTTGACCTGTTTGAAAATAATCTTCTAGTAAAATGCCATAATCTTGATATTTTTGAGAAAACTTTTTGGCAGCATAAATACAAACCATAGCTAAATAAGCGAGAATGTGTTCTTGAAGAATGTAATCATCAGGGTTTCGTTGCCATAGAGAAAATATTGCATTAGCATATTCTTTAGTAGAATCATAAAATGGGAGTTGATTTAACAAAGTTTCTAAATTTTTTGCTAGTTTTTTCTTTTTTATCCATACAGGAAATTTTCCGTTGTTTCCTTTTTTAGGAAAACGAGAAAATGATCTGATTAACTCTTGTATTTTCTCTGGTGTCATCCCTTTAACCCCCTGATGTTGTTATTCAGAAAGAAAACAAAGGTTACTTTTATTTAGCATACTCGTATTCAAGTGACCTTTGCTTTCTTCCTGAGATAAATGTCCGATACACTTATTAATACGGAGCAGTTTTGCTCTTTTATGCACTTTTGGAAAAAAAAATTATCTGGTATCTTTTTAGCTCCAGAGTAGTAGGGTGGGCATTGCCCACCCTACAAAGAAAAATTGTCTGTGAGTTACCTCCCCCGCCATAGAGTTTATTCTATGGCGGATTCGGCTACCAATGAGAAAAGTGTATGAAGTTACGTTATTAAAGTTGAGCCAAAATCAACACCCCAGCGGTATGCCCCAAGGCATGGTGCGTTTTAACCATGCTTACCAGACAAGGGGCTTAAGCCCCAAGGCATGGTGCGCTTTAACCATACTTACAAGGCAAGGGGCTTAAGCCCCTTGTCTTGCGCAAGTTTTATATAAAATTTTTTTAGGGATTATTTAAGAACAAAATCTTGTTATTATTAAATATAAATACTTGATTGTTACAGCCAATTACCAACTAAGATGTAAGCAGCCCAATAATAAGGTGCTTGGTGGTTATTATCGTGTAAAAACTGCAGTTGAGCGCGACGCAACGCCTCTGCTTTACTAATATCTGGATTGTTTTTCAATTCACGGTAAAATTGAGCTAATAACTCCCCAGGTGACTCATCTGCGCTTATTTTCCAAAGGGTAGAAAGAGCGCTTCTCACTCCTGTATTTAAGGCTATTCCTGCTAACCCTAATGTGGCTCTTTTATCTCCTTTTGAAGTTTCACAGGCTGCCAGTACTAATAATTCTATGGGTTGGTTGGGGCGGGTTGTTTCCCGACTTTTAAATAAGTTTTTTAACTGGTTAACGCCTATTTTCTCATCCCAAGTAATCATAAATGTTTCTTGAGGATTAGAACTAAATTTGCCATGGGTTGCGATATGCACCACTGAATGAGGTAAGGTTTGAATTTTATTTTCTAGCTCTTTGGCTGTAAAACTAGCGTCTATTATTATTTCACTTTCTATCTCTGTACTTATTTTTTCAAATTGATTTTTGACATTTATTAGGGGAGGAAACCCTTGACGCTCTTGAGTTAATCCTGCTAAAATTATGTTTAACTCTTTTGGTGCTAAATTTTGAGGTGATAAGAGCTGTAACCCTAATTCTACTGAGATTGCGTAGTCTTCAATTAAGTATTTTTCTCCGTCATAAAGCACTGACATGGGAATATTGCCTAACTCACTGTCTAGTACAAATACTAAGGTGTCTATCTGATTATTTTCTAAGTCTGGTTTTATGGGTGCTATCAACCATTGTTCGAGTTTTTGAGCATTTTCTTGTACTTGTTTTTTCCTCCCTGCATAAGTTAAGTTATTTTCTAGTTGCTCTATTACTTTATTTACTTCATTTTTGGGTACTTGGATAGTGTAATGTTGCAATTCTTGATGATTAGCTAGTTTAACAATAATCTCAATACGGTTGTCGAAAATTATGGGGTAAATAATTGCTGTTTGAGAGTTTTCTTGTTCGATAATTTTGTCTATGGTTATGGTTTGATTTGTTTCTAATTTGCACTGAAGAAAGTTTTCTAGTTCGGCTATTTGTAGATTTTCTATTACTTCTCTAGCCATGATTAAATCTTCTGCTTGGGGTAGTTGTAATAATATGTCGGCAAACTCTCGATAAACAGGCTCAATATTATCCCGAAAAGAAAATTGTATTTCTGAGTCTATATTGAGTAAGTTACTACGCACAGATTCTAAGGTGTTGGTTGTAGCTTTATAAGCGGCGATCGCCTTTTCTTTTTCCCCTAATTTTTGATATATTCTACCTAAGAGCCAAAACCATTGATAAATCAAGTCTTCTGCTTGGATACTTTGAGCTAAAGCCAGTGCTTTTTCTGTATTTTCCCGTGCTAACTCCCAATTTTCGCTACTTTCAGCTATCTTCCCCAAAACACCCAGAGCGTAGCTGGTTGCTCTGATATCGCCAAGTTGCTCTGCTATAGTTTTGGCTTTACTGGCATATTCCAGGGCTGTTTGATGTTGCCCCAGTTTACTCAAACTGAGGGCAAAATTAAGCTGGGCGTAAATATTGGGGCGAATGGGGGGTAAGTTACCCACTTCCTGAGCGAGTGAGGAGGCGACTGTTGTGGGGTTAGTTACTGGGCTAAACTCTCCCTCATTTAACTCTATCAACAAGTTGAGGTGCTGAAGTTGAGCTTCAAGGGAGTTTGCTGCTTGATAAAATGCTAATGCACTGGTTGCACTGGCGATCGCTTTTTGTCGTGCAGACTCTTTTTCTGCGTCACTGCTTCTGTTGTATAGTTCGAGATATTTTTTATACAGGGCGGTTTCAGTTTTTCCTGAAGCGAGGAGGGTAAGACTGGTTTCTATTTCAGACTGGGGGAGAGTGCGAGTTTCTTGGAGTAGGTGTTGAGACTGCTCAAAGTTACCCAGGAGACGGAAAATATTACCCAAACTGCGCAAACCCAAAACTGTCAGTTGAGGGTGCGACTTAAAACTTGTTATCACTTCTGTCAACTCTTCTGCTTGACTCCAGTCACAGTTTTTAGTTTTCCCTATAGCTAAAAGAAGAGTTTGACAGGTGCGACGGTGAAAACCCAAAGCTTCCCATACTTGAGCTTGGTTTATCAGACTTCCTGTTACTCCCGTTTCATCTCCTAGTTGTTGATATATTTCTGTTGCTTGTTTTAAGCTTGTCAAAGCAGCTTCTAGGTTGCCTAAATTAAGTAATAAACGCCCTTGACTATTGAGAGTTTGGGCTAAAATAACACTTACTGTTGGGGTATTTTCCTTAAGAAGAGTCAAACTATAATTTATTGCTTTTTCTGCTTTTTCCCACGCTCCAAGTTGTTGATATGCCAGAGAAAGATAAGTTAAAGTCATTGCTTGATTTAAACTATCTCCTAGTTGAGCATAATTTTCTGCTGCAAGTAACCACATTTCTACTGCTGCTGCAAAATTTTCTGCTGTATATAACTCCCTTCCCTGTTGCACCAACTCTGTAGCCTCTTTCCCTTCTCCTGTTAAATTTGGGTGAGGTGAAATAGAATAAACTGGCTTGTTTAATAGTATGAGCAACAAACCGAGAATAAATAAAACCAGCAATTTATACTTATGCCGCCACATTGCCTTTCCCCATAATTTTTGCTTATTATTTTATCAGATTTTTGCGTAAATTTGGTATTGATTCAGTTTTTTTGTATTCTGTTTGATTTTTTTAATTTTTATTTTTGGGTTTTGTTTTTTGTATTTCCCATTATTTATTTTGTAGAAGTACTTGACAATTACCTACCGCAGTTATTATAATAGGAGTAGCGAGGGGAAAGAATTATTAAATTCACCCAATGCACAAAATTAGTACTGCGAAGATGCCCGCCGTACGGCGGGCTCTTCAAAGGAAAGCCCACAGTGCAACTGAAGCTTAATCAAAAGCCCAGTTACCTGGGCTTTTTTTGTTTTTTCCCCTGTAAACTGTGAATATAAATATGTGAATAAATTATGGTTGATAAATTTGTGATAAGCAAGGGGCTGAAGCCCCTTGTCTTCTATTACCAATAAGGTTAGCGTGGTTCACAAGTGGAAAACTGAGTCAAACCTGGATGTGAAGAGTGAGGAAATTGTGCAACTAACAGAATTTTGCCATTTTCATCAACTATCCAACCTGTTGCTTCTATTATTTGGTTGGGAGAGGAAGGAGGAGTAATAACAACAGGAGTTGCCTTTTGATTTAAATTTGGCTCTCTGATATCATCCCAATAACCCATATTACCAATTTCTTCTGGTCCTGGAGGCAATCCACCTTTACCCACAACAACAAAACTACTGGCATTTTCTCCTGTTTGACAAGTTTGAGTTAAAAGTGGGGCAACTTCTGGGTTTTGTGGGAGACTGCTTAACTCTTTACTGGGATCAATTTGAATGCCATTAATTTCTACTATGCCATTATATTGGGGTCCTGCCTCAGAAGTTGCAGTAATTTTGCTGTCGGGGGAGACAAACAAACCTTGAGTGTTTATCAATACCTCACCACCAAAACCCTGTTGTGCATTGGCGCTTATTCTACTATTTTGGAGAGCTGTGAGAGTGGCGGTATCTATGGAAATATTGCCCCCTCTAGCGCTACCCGTTGCATTGGTAATAATGTCTCCCTGGTTGCGCAAGAGTAGGGAGTCTTGGATATCTAAGATAATATTACCTTCCCCTGCGGCGGTAGAAGCATTTAACTGGGCTGCATTTTCTACCAAGAGAGAGTTAGCATTAACTGTCAAATTTCCTGCAACACCAGTACTTGATGCTGCTACATTAATTTTAGCCCCATCTAACACCTGGAGCATATTGGTATTCACAGTTAAATTCCCTGCATTGCCACTGGTATCACTGTTTGCTTCCAGGGTGCTATCCATTCCCCTGATAATAACCGTGTCTGAAGCGTTAATATTTAAATTTCCCCCAGCTCCCTCTGTACCATTTTCAGAAGCAACAGAAGCAACAGTTATTCTCCCAGTATCCTGAACCACTAAACGCGAGGTGGTAATATTAATATTGCCAGCCTTTCCTGTAGGTGGTACATAGTCTCCACGAGTAAAAGCACCTATCTGACTGGAACCCACTGTACCAAACAAGTCAACAACTCCTTTACCTTCCACTTGCACCAACTCAGTGGCATTTATGTTGATATTACCCCCATTTCCCTCGCCAAAAGTACTGGTGGCAATGATCCCTCCCCCAGTTATCATTAACTTCTGGGTTGATATCTCAATATCACCTGCACTTTGAGCAGTTTCAATAGCTTGAGCGACTATTCTACCACCTTGAGTTACCTCAACCCAGTCAGATGCTTTAATTGTTATACTTCCTGGTGTGCCACCAAAATCTGCACTAACATCAATAAAACCATCACTCAACAACAAGCGCTGGGTTTCTATAATAATTTGTCCTGATATTCCTGAAAATAACCCAACACTGTTAATATCACTCTCAGTGGTTAACTCTACCGACTCAGTAGCTTTAATTAAAATAACACCCCCAGGCTCTAACCCTCCACTTATGACACTAAATTGGGAATCATCAGTGAAAGTAACTTTGCTGCCATATACTGAGATAGGGCCACTTGTACCAAACCCAGTATCAAGGGGATAAGTAGTCTCAGCCAAAGCTTTCTGTGTCAGTTGCACCTCATTAAACTGCTCTACTCCGTCATATCCTAAACGCCAACCTGCAATTCTTCCTTGCAGCGGTTCAAGACTTACATAGCTAT
>Ga0209594_1000122_pt1 | contig 59998 bp, 59 predicted proteins | sample AshMeaCrysSpring_FD_184126 | JGI IMG/M metagenome (GOLD analysis project Ga0209594, IMG submission 184126) | Groundwater microbial communities from Big Spring, Nevada to study Microbial Dark Matter (Phase II) - Ash Meadows Crystal Spring... | ecosystem: Environmental > Aquatic > Deep subsurface... | reverse complement strand
GCCAATATTTTGGCTAAATGTATACACGGACTGGATTACCAGCGAGTGAGTAGCGGGTTTTTGGCTAACCCTCTAAGACTAACTATCTCTTAGGAATCCCCTGCGTTCTACGCATGGGGAGCGTCAAAATGTTTCGTTACAATATTAGCAAAACTTAACAAGCATATAAATTTTCAATATTTTAACTCTCCACCTTTCAGTAAAAATTATGGTTTCTCTGGAGTTGGCAGAAGCTTAACCCTTAGAGAAATACGTCCTAGTGTAGGTTGCTTCAGTATAGGCTAAAATATGTCAACTTTTTGTCATTGCTCGTACTGCTCAAAACCTAAAATCTCGTTCTCGGGAAATTCCACAAACCAATCAGTTTTCGACTACCATTTTAAGGAATCAAACCTTGAGATCAACAGAGAAAAATAATCACCACAGAAGTACAGAGAACACGGAGAGTTTGTTTTCGTGTTCTCTAGGTTTCAATGAATTACCCCCCGCCTACAATTGTCACCACTTCTAAGATATCGCCGGATTTGATTTCTGTGGTTGCCCAGAATTGTCGGTGGAGAATTTCACCATTATATTCAACTGCAATCAGTTGAGGATTATATCCCATTTTTGCTAAAAAATCGGGTAACTTGGTGTGGGGAGAACAGGTTTGAGGTTCTCCATTGACTTGGAGTTGAACAAGTTCAGACATGATGCTTTTGATTCAAGTTCACTGAGGAATCATTACAGGTTAACTTTGGGTAAGATATTGTAGTTTCTCAACGTCTGAAATCGATTCAATTGAGATAAAAAATATTGGGTCACGAGGGTAGGTTGTTCGGCTTCCATAATGGCACGAACCACTGCAATTCGTTCTCCGCCCGCCGACATCACATTATCAAAATTATTCATGTCAATGCCACCAATAGCAAACCAAGGAATGGGAGAGTTTTGAGCTGCATGACGGACATAATCTAAGCCTGCAGCCGCTTTTCCAGCTTTTGTGGGGGTTTCATAAACTGGCCCTACCCCAATATAATCCGCTCCTTCATCAATGGCTCGTTGCATTTCTTCTGGATTGGTGGTAGAACGACCAATGATACAATGAGGGCCTAACAGTTGTCGGGCTAGGGAAATGGGGATATCCCGCTGTCCTAAATGTACCCCATCAGCATCGACGGCGATCGCTAAATCCACGCGATCATTCATAATAAACAACGCCTCATAGCGGTGACAGAGTTGACACAGGCGTTGAGCCGTTTCCAGTCTGTCCACATCATCCCCTTGCTTATCCCGATATTGGACTAACTTCAGTCCTCCTTGTAACGCCGCTTCCACGATATTTAACATCTGGTCAGCAGGGGATGTGACTAAATACAGATGAGCGTTTTCTAATAGCTGATACCGTTGATAAGCCAGTAATTCACTTTCAAGGGTATAAACCTGATACCGCATTTGTTTGAAGGCTTCTCCCATTTCTGATTGATAGACTTTGCCATATTCTTCTAACACCCGCATCGCTTCTTCAACACGACAAAAATTCGCTTGTAACACCTGTTCGAGTCCAGATCGCTGTTGTTCTTGGGGATGGGTGAGTTCTGTTCCCGGATCTCCTGGTGTATTGCGAAAGTAGCGTAATTCTGTAGTATGCCAACGGGCTATTTCTTGCCGGAGGATTTTACATTCTTCGGCGAGTTGGGTGCTATTTAGCCCAAATCGACACCATTCTTCAATAATTCGCAGCCCTTCCCTTGCCCGATCTAAATTCGCATCTAAAATACGACAAAGTGCAGGCTGTACCTGTTTGTTCCAACCCTGTTGGTCGCCCATCGATCCTCCCTTCATCCGATTTACAAGGATACAGCGTAGCAGTAAGGGTTAAACTTGAGTATACCAATCTTTGATCCGTTATTCGTGATTGGTCATTTCTCATTGGAAGATGTCGGGGGTAGGCAACAGCCCTCAGCAGTTAGCAGTCACTTGAACTGAGTCAGAACATTTGACTACGAAGATGACAGTTTTGATGATCTTAAGCTGGCTCACTCGAAACGATTGGGCTGATTGAGCCGATATTATAAAGAGAATATCAGACAGAATACGAAGCGATCGCCACCCATGATCAATTTCCCCAGTCCAAACGAATCTTGGAAAACCTTGAGAACCACCACAATGCGATGGGAAGCCGAACTGATGCAACAAATTTTAGCAGCTCAAGAGATTCCCTGCCGCATTATTGATTTGGGGATGGTCTCCTACATGGGAATGGGAAGCCCAGCCGCATTACAAGTGCCCTCACAACATCTGTGGGCAGCGCGACTCCTCCTCAGTCCTATGGAAGAAGAAGCCGATTGAATTGATTGAAGCTAATCTTTAAGTGTAATGAAGAAATTTCAAAAAACCAAATAAAATTTACAATGAGTCAACCCCCGCCCAAACTAAATATTGACCCCGGCACCTTATTATTAATCATTGTCGCCTTTTTATTTATTCCGTTAGTCCTCTTTGGATTTTTACCTTAAGTTAAGGTTCAGAAAATTGCTAAAATATAAAGCCTGTCTGCCCGTTCAGACAGAGACACCCTACCCTGAGTCAGTCTAACCTCCCTTGAAGTTGTCTCAGTCGGTAATGTTTTGATATTGAAACAACTTAACCATCAAAAAACGACCAGCATGGAATTTCGAGCCGTAGATACTAACCCTCTCAACTGGAGTGGAGATGTCCTCGCCATTGGCATCTCTCAAGAACAAGTTCCCTTATCAGGAGACTTAGCGCAACTGGATGAAACCTTAAGCGGGACTTTAAAAGAATTAATTGAAGAGCAGAAATTTGAAGGAAAACCCAATACAAGCGCCTCAACCCGCGTCGGGGGAAATAACCCAATTCGGAAAGTGATTATTGTGGGTTTAGGGGCAACAGAAGATTTAAATTTAGACACTTTGAGATCGGCGGCTGCCACCAGTGGTAAACTGGCAAAAAGCTTGAAGTGTAAACGTTTAGGCATTAGTTTTCCCACCTATGAAACTCCGGAAGCGACCGCCCAAGCGATGACGGAAGGAATTATTCTCGCTCTGCATCAGGATAATCGTTTCAAGTCAGAAACTGATGAGCAAAATGGCGAAATTGAACAGATTGATTTACTGGGTTTAACGGCAACTGAAACCGCAATTAATCGGGCAGAAAAGATCTGTTCTGGGGTAATTTTAGCACGGGAATTAGTTAACGCGCCGGCAAATGAAATTAATCCCATTACCATGGCAGAAATGGCAGAAAAACTCGCCACAGAATACGGGTTTGAGATTGAAATTCTGGAAAAAGAAGATTGTGAAAAACTGGGAATGGGGGCATTTTTGGGTGTCGCCCAAGCCTCTGACTTGCCGCCCAAGTTTATTCATATCGTTTACAAACCTGAAGGCATCCCGCAGGCGAAATTAGGGATTATTGGCAAAGGACTGACGTTTGACTCCGGTGGACTCAACCTGAAAACCGGCGGCAGTGGCATCGAAACCATGAAAATGGATATGGGAGGCGCGGCGGCAACTTTCGGGGCTGCCAAAGCCATTGGTCAATTGCAGCCCCCAGTGGAAGTTCACTTCATTAGTGCAGTCACCGAAAACATGATTAGCGGTCGGGCAATGCACCCAGGAGACTTCTTAACCGCTTCTAATGGCAAAACCATCGAAGTCAATAACACCGACGCAGAAGGGCGTTTAACCCTGGCTGATGCCCTGGTGTTTGCAGATAAACTGGGGTTAGATAGTATGGTGGATTTAGCCACTTTAACCGGAGCTTGTGTGATTGCCCTTGGCAGCGATATTGCCGGACTTTGGAGTAGCGATGAACAGTTAGCCACTCAGTTAAAAACTGCTTCAGAGACTTCCGGTGAAAAAGTCTGGCAAATGCCCCTGGAAGAGAAGTACTTTGAAGGACTCAAGGCACTCCACGCCGATCTGAAAAATACTGGTCCACGGGCAGGGGGTTCGATCACAGCTGCTTTATTCCTGAAGCAGTTTGTCAAAGATACGCCCTGGGCACACCTCGATATTGCTGGCCCTGTCTGGGCAGACAAAGATAACAGTTACAATAACAGCGGTGCAACTGGGTTTGCTGTGCGCTTGCTTGTAAACTGGGTATTAGGTCAGGGATAGAAAGGGAGAAGGGGAGTCAGGAGTCAGAAGTCAGAAGTCAGAAGTCAGAAGTCAAAAATACAGACCCTACTCCCTGTTGCCAGATGAGCTGTCGCCTACTCCGCTCTGTTAAACCTACCCAAATCTACCTAAATCTAGACTTAACTGGACATAGTTAGTTTTGGTGTTAACTTCCTGTTTCAGCGTAGCGACAGTATGGCTACTATCGGGTTTGTCTACTCCACAGGCAATCTCGGTAGAGCTTACCGTTTGACTCGAACGAGCCGGAATAAATATTCCTTCAAACCATCGTTCTATATTCTTGCTAGCGTTTAAATCTCTGTCCTCAACGTGACCACATTTTATTCATACGTCTGTAAGCTTTAGGGTTTTTGAATACTTCCCCGTTACTACAAACAGCTAATTCTTTAATTCCAATATCAACACCAATGGTAGGTCTATCAGCTTTGAGCGGAGGTTTTTCAACCTCGTATTTAATAGGGATGAACCACTTATCGGCAGTCCTTGAAATCACACAGTTATGTGTCGCTTTAACGGGTATTGGTTCGGCTAATCGCACCCAACCAATTGATGGTAATTTTACTTTTTTACCATCATTTTTTATTTGAGGTTTTGCTTTACTTCTCGACTCTAAATAAAAGCTATCTCTACAACCTTTCTTTTTAAATCTAGGCTGTTTAGCTACTTTCTTGAAACATCTATCCCAAGCTGTACGCAGTTCTTTCAACGCTTGTTGCGGGACGTTTTTATTAGTTTCGTAATACCAGGGATTAACAGATTTAACTTCAGCAACCAACCTTTTATGCAAGTCAATGGCTGATGGTAATTTAACTGTTTTATCTGTCTCACGTTCTACTAAAATATCCTTAATTAGAGCGTTAGCCCAGTTGTAAGCATGACGCGCTACACCACAAGCTTTTCTAAACTGTGTAACTTGTTTATTGTTTGGAAATAGTTCAACTTTGATGGAAAGTAACATTGAACGCGATCCAATGCTTGATCACTTCTTTAATATATCCCCATATCTCCTCAGTTTTCCAGGATTTGGGTAGATTTATTCCGAATCTTGTACAGCTTTGGTCATATTATCTATGAGTTTTTTGTTTTTACGACTTCTAGAACCATACAATCTAGCTGAAAAGACAGTTATCAATTCAATCATGTCGGTAACTAATTCTTGCTCAAAACTAAGTTCTTCATGGCTTTTGTTGATTATCACTACTTCTGTTTCAAACTCTTCGCACATCGCGAATACAAGCTCTGAACCAAAACGGAGTAATCTGTCTTTATGAGTTAAAACAAGTCTGCCGATATCACCTTTCATGATGCGTTTAAGCAGCTTTTTCAATCCTTTTTTGTTGTAGTTAAGACCTGAGCCTAAATCTGATATAGTTTCAAACTCCCAACCATTGGAAGCACTAAAAGATTCTAAGACCTTGATTTGTCTGCGAAGTTGCCGGACAGAGGATTCTGTCCCGACACATTCGCTAGCTAAATCATCCTTTTGCTCATGACTGCTAACACGAGCATAGTTAATGGTTATTCGAGAATCTAAATCTTCTGGTTTGCGTGGCGATAATCGTTTTACGTCTGAAATATAAAATCTTCTATGACCGCTTGGACTTCTTTCGTAGCGTATCTTTCCAGCGTCAGCCCAACGTCTTACAGTTTTTACAGAAACCCCTAACTCTTTTGCAGCATCACCGATGCTAATCGTCATTTCTTCTTGATTGTCCATAATGAATTACTGTATAGACTACACCTAATTATATTGACAATCCGTAAGATATGTCGAGTTATGGGTAGAAATTAGTGAACAGCTACCAGCCCTAAACTCTACTCCCTACTCCCTCAAACAACTAATGACTAATGACTAATAACTAATGACCCATCTGGCAACGGTGACAATGACCTTGAACAGTGACTTCATAAGACTCAGCCTTCATACCTTGAGGTAAGCGATTGAGTTGAATTGTACTGAAGGTTTCCCAGTCTAAATCATCAATTGCACCACAGGTCTGACAGTAAAAATGATGGTGAGGTTCCACATTAGCATCGTAGCGGGTGACTCCCTCTTCCAACAAGACTTCCCGCACCAGTCCTACTTCTCGTAAAACAGACAAGGCACTGTAAACCGTGGCTTTGGATGAAATCGGTAGATTATGATTAACATCTTTTAGGATCTGTTCGACAGTGGGATGATCGGTACGAGATAAAAGATTTGCATAAACTGCAAAGCGCTGTGGCGTGATCCTTAGCCCTTTCGCCCGCATCTTCTGTTCTATTTCGATAGTGCTGGGGTGAATGACCATGATCGGATGGCTGGGTAGGTGGTTTACATATCCCTATATTATAACGCTTCTCAGAAATAAAATATCACTATATTTTGTTGATTCTTCTGCTTGACTTTTTATTAACTCAGAATTATTCTTAGATAGTACGGGAAATGAATTATACAAGGAGACTGTCATGGATCTGTCCAACTCCAACACCGCCAAGAATCTCGAAGCAGCTTTTGGCGGGGAGTCATAGCTAAAGTCCCAATATCTGTTCTTTGCTGAAGTGGTTCGTAAACTCGGCATGAACGATTTGGCGAAACTGTTTCGGGAGACGGCAAACCAGGAAACCGAACACGCCTTTGCTCATTTTCGTCTGATTCATCCCGAACTGGTGGTGGATGACGCTTCCAGCTTAAGTGAAGCCCAGAAAAAAGCGATCGCTGCCCGCTGTTTAGAGTTAGCCGTTGAAGGGGAAACCTACGAATACACCACCATGTATCCCGAATTTACGACTCAAGCCATTGCAGACGGGGATAACGAAGCCGTGGCAGAATTTCAGGAACAAGAAGCGGAATCTCGTGAACACGCAGCGATGTTCAGCAAAGCCGCCCAGAACTTCGGTTTCCTCACCAGCATTGAACACCATCACGCCAATCAATACACCGAGGCACTGCAAGCCCTCGATGGCATAGAACCCCAACCGAAAGCGGCTGGTAGCGATCCAGCAACCCGTAAATGGATTTGCCGTCAATGTTCAATGATTTATAATCCAATGGCTGGCGATCCGGATTCTGACATTGCCCCAGGCACTCCCTTTGAGGCGATTCCTGAAGATTGGTCTTGCCCCATCTGTGGTGCAACCAAAAAGACTTTTGTTCCCTATGAAGAAGCGATCGCAGCCTAATTTGAATCGTCATTTGTTGTGGGTCATCTTTCCCTATCTTCAGCCAATGACAAATAATCAATAACCAATAACGAACAACAACTATGTTAGAAAATAAAGAAGGACAACGAGTTCCCAACGTCACCTTTAGAACCCGTCAAAATAATGAATGGGTTGATGTGACCAGTGATGAATTATTTGCGGGTAAGACGGTAATTGTCTTTGCTTTACCGGGCGCATTTACCCCCACTTGTTCTACCACTCATTTACCGGGATACAATGAATTAGCCCCTGTTTTCAAAGAAAATGGTGTGGATAGTATTGTTTGTATTTCGGTGAATGATACATTTGTGATGAATGAATGGGCAAAAGATCAAGAAGCCGAAAACGTCATCCTCATTCCCGATGGCAATGGAGAATTTAGTGAACAAATGGGAATGTTAGTGGATAAAGCAGACTTAGGTTTTGGGAAACGTTCCTGGCGCTATTCGATGTTGGTCAAAGATGGCGTGATTGATAAAATGTTCATTGAACCCGAAGTCCCAGGCGATCCGTTTGAGGTTTCCGATGCAGAAACCATGCTCAATTATATTAATCCTGATGCCAGTAAGCCCAAATTGGTGACGATGTTTAGTAAAGAGGGTTGCCCTTATTGTGCCCGGGCAAAAGGAATGTTAAAAGATCGGGGAATTCCTTACGAAGAAATTGTGATCGGTAAGAAGATTACAACCCGTTCTATTAAAGCGGTAACAGGAGCAACGTCAACCCCACAAGTGTTTATTGACGGTCAACTCATTGGCGGTTCGGATGATCTAGAAGCTTATTTTAATTAAAACTAAGAGAATCGCTTAATTCATTTCTGATCGGAGGCGTTCAGATAGAACGTCTCTTCCTCTAAGCTTCCTACTCTCGATTTCCTAAGGGACTTGCGCTGAAATAAGATACCTGCTATTGTCGTCAATCTGACCTGGATTCCCGCGCAGACGGGAATGACGTTAGGGCTTTATTTACTTGCAACTCCCTAAACATGGATAAACGCTTTTTTAATTTTTTTAATTTAACAGAAGACGAAGCGATTGCCCTGTTAGATACCCCCCCCGATCAACTGCAAGAGGGGGATTCTCGCTACGTTGCTGCCTCCCATCTGGTGAATTTCCCCACCCCTGAATCTATCAACGCCTTGATGCGGGCGATTGGGCAAAATCACCCCAGTCTGGATAACCAAATTGTCCGCCGTAAGTCTGTAGAAACTTTAGGGCGTTTGCAAGCGGCTTCAGCCTTACCCCTGATTCGCACTTGTTTACAAGAAGACGATTGTTATCTGGTTGAGAATGCAGTTTGGTCAATTGGGGAAATTGGCACGAGTGATCCTGCGATTTTAGAAGACGTGGCGCAACTATTGGACAAACCCAACCAGACCCATCGGGTAATTATTCATACGTTAATGCAGTTGAATTATCAACCCGCCCTCAACCGCATTCGCTCATTTACTGAAAATCCAGATCCGATTATTGCCAGTGCCGCCATTACAGCCGTTTGTCATTTCACTGGTGAGACCACTCACATGCAAAAAGTGGTGGCAATGTTGCAGCACCCGAATGTGTTAGCAAGGCGCTTATCTATCCAGGATTTAATCAATGCCCGTTACTACAAGGCCATTCCCCAAATTGCTCGTTGTCCTGTCTCGATTGTCTTTCGCTTGCGGGGGATACGACTGTTGGCAGAAGCTGGCATTGAGGCAGGCGCTATCACCTTTGACACCATTCAACCCCATTTAGACCAAACCATTCGCGATCATCCTCAGGACTTAGATTTAGTCCACCGTTACGATCGATTACCCCCTTTATCTCATCTAATACAGGCTTTATATGAAACAGATTTTGGCCGATGTTATTTGGCGAGTCAAACCCTACTGGAACACTATGCAGCAGAAGCTCCGGCCGCCCTCTTGGCAACCTACAATGAAGAAGCCTATAGTGACTATGGCGCTCATTTTCATGTGATGAAGCTATTGGGCTGGTTAAAACATACTCCGGCTTATGATTTATTACACAAAAATCTCAATCACCCTCAACCTCAGTTTCAGAAATCTCGGGCAGCCGCAGCAACTGCGTTAGGGGAATTAGGAGACTCCCGTGCCATTCCTGCTTTAACAGCCTGTCTAGACAGCAAAATTTGGGATCTCAAATATGCCGCTTTGATGGCGCTAGAAAAACTCGGCGATACCAGCGCTTATGATATTCTTTCTCAAGATAGCGATTTATTGCTGCGGTTAAGAGCGGTTAACTCAGGGAAAAAACAAATAACGAACAACTAATAACGAACAACCAACAACCATGACAACTGACGCTTTATTTGAACAACTTAAACATCCCAATCCCCATCTGCGGGAACGGGCGATGATGGAAATTGCAGAATCTCGTGATGACCATACTATTCCTCGGCTGATCGGCATTTTAGATCAAGAGGATGTGGTCTATCGTCGAGCAGCGGTAAAAGCCTTAGGGGTAATCGGTGTTGATGCCGTCCCTGCTGTGGTTGAATGTTTGTTACACAGTGACAATGTAACCGTGCGAGGCAGTGCTGCCAAAGCTTTAGCTCAGATTGCTATTAATTATCCTGATTTACCGTTTCCGGAAGCAGGTTTACAAGGATTAAAAGCAGCCATTAATGACCCTAACCCTGTCGTTCATATTGGTGCGGTGATGGCGTTAGGTCAAATGGGTTCAGCAGCGTTTGAGATTTTGGTGGACGCACTCAAAACCACAGACAATGTGGCGGCACAGGTGGCAATTGTGAATGCACTCGCCTCCCTAGCTGAGCCGAAATGTATTGAAGTGCTCACCAGCGTTGTGGAAGATGAATCTATGGACTCCTATGTACGTGAGTCTGCCACCAGTGCTTTATCTCGTTTGGATTTAGTACTCAATTTTAACCGTTAGAAAATTGTCAAGTCGTCGTCAATTTTTACAAGGCTTAGGATTGACTGTTTTAGGAACTCAAATTCCCGCGTTTGCGACCTCTGATTCCCCTTCAATTCTTAAGCCACCTCGTCTGAAATCCGGTGACACCATTGGACTGGTGAGTCCCGCCAGTTCGATCAATAAATCTGACTTAAAATATATTAAATTTCAGCTTGCCCAATTGGGGTTAAAGGTTAAAAATTCTGCGGTTGTCCTCAATGAATACGGATATTTAGCCGGATCTGATTTTGATCGCGCTAATGATATTCATCGGATGTTTGCAGACCCTTCAGTTCAAGGTATTTTAGCTACCAACGGCGGTTGGGGAAGTGGTCGAATTTTATCTTTATTAGACTATAATTTAATTCAAAATCATCCTAAAGTCATTCTAGGCTATAGTGATATTACTGCTCTGTTATTAGGCATTTACAGTCAAACTCAACTGGTGACGTTTCATGGACTGGTTGGGATTTCTTTTTGGAATCCATTTTCTGTAGAATATTGGCAACGTTTGCTGTATCAAGGGGAACAAATATTCTTTCAAAATCCGACACGAGTTCAGGTGGAAACCATTCATCCAGGAACTGCTAGAGGACGATTAATTGGGGGAAACTTATCGATTATTTCCGCATTAGTGGGTACACCCTATTTGCCCAATATGAACAATAATATTCTATTCGTTGAAGATATCGGAGAAGATATTTATCGAATTGATCGGATGCTGAATCATTTAAAACTTTCAGGTATTCTCAATCAACTTTCAGGATTTATTTTCGGACAATGTACTCGTTGTACCAAAGGGGAAGGGAATGAACCTTCTCTGACATTATGGCAAGTTTTACTGGATCAAATTAAACCGTTAGGCATTCCGGCTTGGTATGGTTCAATGATTGGACATATTCAGGATCAATTCACATTGCCAATAGGAATTGAAGTTGAAATTAATGCAGAAACAGGAACCATTCAGATGTTAGAATCTGCCGTTCAATAGTTCATCTATTGTCCCTCATAAATGATAGAAAATGCTCATTTAACCTGCAATTAAGATCGTCCAAAGATGGGATTTTTCCATTCATAATGGTTGGGAAAAATGAAATTTGTAAAGGAAACTGAAATACTGATATCTAACGATTTAACATGATGCCACCAACCTACCGGAATAAAAAGGACTTCTCCCGGTTCTAAGATGACTTCAATGGGTTGAGCTTGTTGAAATAAAGGATATTTTTTAAGATCTGGATTTTCGGGATCGACTTTACTAAATACCCCTACCTGGTTATATAAAAATGGCGTTTGTTGGGGGGAAAATAATTTAATCCGTTTTCTTCCCACGACTTGTGCTAACATTAAATTAACCGGATCATGATGTAATGGCGTAATAGTTCCGGCTGGCCCAAACCAAAAGAAAATTCGACCTTTTTTATCATCTGGATTCAGATAATCTGGAAAAATATCCAGATCATTGAGTAAGCCTTTCATCTCCTCTCGATCTAAGTTTTTATTATTCGCTACCATATAATAATCATTGCTAGAACCTGCTTGTTTAATCCAGTCGATATACTCCTTAAGTAAAATCTTTTTTCGGTGTTTTTCAAGATTAATTTCATACTCTGGGTCTGTGTGACGTTCGGCTTGAACTTCCACTTCAGCATAACCATACTGTTTTTGCAAATAGTCTGGACTCCATAAATGCAAAGCCGCCCATTTTTGCATGATTCCTGTTAAAATTACGGGAGTATTTTTAACATAATAAAATTCTAAAAATTCTTGCCGAGATAATCTATGAATACGAGGTACTTTATGGGCTTGTGTACTTAATGAAGCAAGCTGATTTTGAATCTTTAAAATAGATTCTAGTTTCTGTAACTGTTGGACAAACTGTTCTCCAGCTTTAACATAGGGATGATTTGTCGCTTGACTGATTTCTTCTAATGCAAGTTTGACATCAATTCCATTTTCAACCATGCTTTGAAGAATTGAATTATCTGATTGTTTCAGCAACTGATTGACTGCAATCCAAGTTTTCCAACTATCAGAAAGTGAACCAGAAGATGGCGGATTTTGAGCCGCTAGATTTTGCGGTAACCATTGTAAACTGACTTGCTGTTCATCTTGTAGTGTAATTTGTAAAGGTGGTAAGGTGATTTTTAACGGTTTTGATTCGTTCATCATAAACTCTCATTTTTATTCAAGATTTGACCAACTTAATCCCCCTGAAAAAGATTCAGCCAATAGAAGCGACTACTCCATAAGCAGGCGATTCCTATCCCTAAATGGACTAAACCTCGTAACGCTGAACTAATTCCCCATAATACCATGATTACTTCTAAAAGAATAATCCCTAATAGAGCCAATATGAATTGAGTAAAGCTCCGCTTAAATTCTACAGTAAGCTGTTGCTCATTATCTGATAATACTAAACGACTGACGCTCAAGCAGGTGAATTGATCTAAAATCAGTTGACTGAGAAACAATCCGCAGGCAAGGGCTACACTTGCCCAGAGAAAATGCCACTCATCTAAAAAAAGGAAGTAGGGAAAATGAAACCAATGAACTGCACCTAAACTCACTACAATGATTCCGGTAAAACTCAAAATCATACTTAAAATCAACAAATATTGTTGTTTTCTAAAAGGGGATAAAAATGCTCGGTTTTCCATGGTGGCTAAAATTGTTATTTTATTTTGATTGAATTGAGGATTAAATTCAGTTCTTATATATTTTAGAACTAAATCTATTTTAGCATTTTTGATTAATTAATAGGAAGACGAGTTCCAAACTGTTGACAGGATTGAGAAGCAATCTCTGCGGAAAACTTTAAGGCATCAATCCAATCCTGTTGTAAAATAGCAGAACAAAAAGCCCCATGAAAAATATCTCCAGCCCCTAGGGTGTCCACTGCATTAATTAACGGCACTTCAAGCACACCTTGATGATGAGAACTGCGATAAAGAATGGGTTTTTCTCCTTGAGTAATAGCAACATGGGCAATTTCAAAAGTGGCTAAATAATCAAAAACGGCTTCATGAGTTTGACAACCTGGGGGATAAAAGTTAGCTGAACAAATGGCATAATCAATAAAGGGTAAAAGTTTTTCAGTTCCCCCTTTCCAACTGCCCCCATCCATCACCACGGGAATTCTTTTTTGTTGAGCCTGTTTAGCAATTTCTGTTCCCACTAACATTTGATGTCCATCAATTAAAACAATATCAATTCCTGCTAAAATGTTATCAGGAATTACATCCGGAAACATCTGGGTTCTGGTTGCATTAATGGAAACAACGGCCCGATCTCCAGTAGCTTCTGTCACAATAATAGAAGAAACAGGCGGCGGTTCAGTATAAGTGGGATCTAAATCAATTAAATGTATCCCTTGTTGATCTAAATCCCTCCGAATTAACTGGGTCATTGGATGATTCCCTAATACACCCAGTAATGTGGTTTTAACATGAGGATTGAGGGATTGAAACGTCACAGCGGCATTGGTAGCAGGGCCTCCGGAGGTGATAAGATAATCCGTGGCAACCGTTTTCTGATTTGGCTGGGGATATCGCAGCACTTGATAAATAAAATCAAGGGTGATCAGTCCAACAAACAGTCCATTTTTTAACATCAATTCCAGTCCGTTTAAGCCGACTCACGTTGGAGAGTTTAAAACAATGGCACAACAGCAGACAACAGATTCTGTAGAACCGGGAAAATTATATGTTGTTGGCACTCCCATTGGCAACTTAGAAGATCTGACCTTTCGGGCAGTGAAAACCCTACAAACCGTTGATTTAATTGCCGCAGAGGATACCCGCCATACAGGGAAATTATTACAACATTTTCAGATTAAAACTCCCCAAATTAGTTATTATCAGCATAACCAACAACGCCGAATTCCAGAATTATTAGATTTTCTTCAACAAGGCAAAGCGATCGCCATTGTGACCGATGCAGGAATGCCCGGAATTTCAGATCCAGGAGATGAATTGGTGAAAGCCTGTGTCAACGCCAACATTTCAGTGGTTCCTATTCCTGGAGTGACGGCAAGTATCACTGCACTCAGTGTTTCTGGGTTAGGAACAGATCGATTTGTATTTGAAGGCTTTTTACCGCCAAAAGGCAAAGATCGAAAACAGCGTTTAGCAGCTTTAAACAGTGAAAACCGTACCCTAATTTTATATGAATCTCCCCATCGATTACGTCAAACCTTGCAAGATTTAGTCACTACTTTAGATCCTCAACGATCAATCATGATCGGACGGGAATTAACGAAACGGTATGAAACCCTTTGGCGAGGAACTGTACAAGCGGCAGAATACTTTTATCGGGACACTGAACCTAAAGGAGAGTTTACCTTGGTCATTGCGGGAACAACATCAGAATTGCCCCATTTATCCGCAGCAGAAATGATGGCTGAATTACAACAGTTAATGCAGCAGGGAATATCGCGATCGCAAGCCAGTCGTCAGATGGCACAAGTTACCGCCTGGTCTCGTCGTCAAATTTATGAACTGGCGTTAACCCTTCCGGATATCAAACCCCCCTTAGAATCAACCCAAACGGATCAAGAATGAACGCTTCTGAGAGAGTTAGGGTCAATAAAACTAGATGAATGTTTCGATACAAAGGACATTAAATTGATGTTTAATTCTCAGTTATCTTGTGCTAGCACTTCCGTTTTCTTAGCAATCAGTTTAACGCTGCCTGTCGCAGTTCCCTTCTTGATCCCGACTTCCCCAGCAATAGCGCAACAGTTTCCGGGTTCTCTGCAACGCGATCGTATCTTATCGGGAACTCTCATTCCTGTCCGCTACGATGAAGCAGAGAAAATTGTTCTCACCCCCGAGGAACGGATGAAATTAACCCTGCAAACCGCCCAGGATATTAGAACGGTTAATGGTCGAGTCTGGATACCTGCCGGATCAGATATTACAGGGGAATTACGCCCCATTCGCGGGGGAACTCAATTTGTCGCCGATGAGGTGATTTTTGACACTGGGAAACGCTTCCGCCTCGATGCCAACTCTAATATTGTGACACGCACCGAAACCATTAGAGAAGGAGCCTCAGCCGGTGATATCCTTAAAGGTACAGCGATTGGGGCGGCGGCTGCCACAGCGTTATCGGGGATCTTAGGCGATAAGGCGATCGCAACAGAAGAAGTGTTAGGTGGGGCAGGACTGGGGGCGATCGCGGGGATTTTCCTGGGACGGGGAAAAGTGGATGTGATTGTCATTCGTCCAGAAGAAGACCTCTATTTGTCTTTACAGTCTGATATTGTTTTCCGTTAAATAGGGTTTGCTGAAAAACTGCGCTTGATTAAGGTAGGGAACGGGGAACAGCGGTCAAACCGTGCCGCCACCCCACCTCTACACCGGGGTAAGCTCTGGGTCTTGGCAACTTTTGCTGATGCTCAGTACAATGCGATCGCAACCGAGAAAGTCCTTGTAGAGCATTTCCTCAGTTTCGGCTTCACAACAATACGCCCTGTATCCATGTTACAGATTTGTTTCAGGGGTTTAATAGCGGATATTTCAGGTCTTACAATGAAGATGAATACAACAAATATTACGATGAATTTTCTGTATTTTAATGTTTTTTAATGGTTCTTTAGTTTTATCTTCTATTTCTTTAAGTTTGGTCGCCATTACTCTCAGTCCGAATCAAGTGATGGGAAGCACTTATCAGTTAACGGATTTGAGATTTAACATCGCTCAAGCTACCAATCCCGCCACTTCTTCTTCAAATCAGCAAGAGTCCGATGTTGGAGTCGATCAATGGTTGCTTAGAGAAAGAATTGTATTCCTAACTGGAGAAATAACATCTGAATTAGCAGAGAGTATTATTTCTCAGTTAATTTATCTAGATAAAAAAGCACCTGGCACGGATATTTATTTGTACATTAACTCTGAAGGTGGTGGTATAGCACCAGGTTTGGCAATATACGACACGATACAATCTCTCCAATCTGATGTGGTGACAGCTAGTCTGGGACAGTCTAGTTCAATGGCAAGTATTTTATTAGCTAGTGGTACTCAAGGAAAGCGCGTTGCTTTACCTAACTCACGAATTATGATTCATCAACCTACAAGTTTTGTTGTAGGACAAGCCAGTGAAATCGAAATTGAAGCTAAAGAAATCTTGTATTCAAAAAATTTACTTAATAGCTTACTCGCTGAACTAACAGGTCAATCACTAAGACAAATTGAGATTGATACTGATCGAGATTTTTTCATGTCGGCTCAGGAAGCTAAAGTATACGGGATCATTGACAAGGTCGTTAATCAGCTTCCCTCAGCTTCTCATCCATTAAGTAAGTGACTTCTGACCCCCATCTACATCTTTGGCAGGCTTCTGACTGACAGTTTTACCGCTCCGATTGGGAATCTTATCGAAATAGATTTGCGAGGACACACCGTGACATTCAAAATTCTTAGCTTAGATGGCGGCGGCATTCGTGGAGTTTTATCTGCAACAATCCTCAAAGAGGTAGAGAAGACACTGATAGAAAAGACGGGAAAGAAATTACATGAATACTTCGATTTAGTTACCGGAACATCTACTGGCTCAATTCTTGCTGCGGGAATTGCCAGTGGGATGAGTGCAAGTGAGCTGCTTGAACTCTACGAAAAAGAAGGAGAAAATATCTTTCCTAAGTGTGTACGCTGGCAACGAAAATGGCGATTATTAGGTCAACTTCTTGGAAATCATGTATTGTATCCTCACGAATATGGAAACCAAGGATTAACTAACGTTTTAAAACGAAGATTGCCCAACAAGGAGTCGGGTGAACCTCTAACCATCCAAGATATCAAAGAAACACAACTTTTGATTCCTGCTTATGACGTTTATTCACGAAACACAACGTGGTTTAATAATAGCAGCCCCACTGCATGGTATAGTAACCTTGAACTCTGGAAGATCTGCACCGCTTCATCGTCCGCACCTACGTTTTTTCCCCCTTATGAACTTCCCTATAACGCTGAGCAAAGTCTTCCCCATATCGATGGTGGAGTATCAGCGAATAACCCTGCATTAATGGCGATCGCTCATGCTTTACAGATTGAAAGACAGAACAAATCAAACTTCAATTTGAACGATATTGCTGTTTTTTCTATTGGTACTGGCAATACAACTTGTCCTTACACATATAAAGAAGTCAAAGGATGGGGGCAATTGGGCTGGGCTGGTCATCTACCCGATATGTTCATGAGTCCTGCTACTCAAAATTCTGAACAGATTTGTTACCAAATTCTGGGAAGTGTAAAGCAGAATTATTTGCGCTTGGATTTCGATCTTAATGAGCGACTGAAAGGAGAAACAAAGCCAGGTTTACTTCGTAAAACGCTGACCAAGCGAGACAAGCCCTATAACAAATACATTGCTGAGCAGATAAACGAATATCAAGAGGTTAGCGAAGAGATCGACAATCCTGATAATTGTCCAGAACTGATAAAAGCGGCTCAATGCTATCTTGAATGTGGAAAAGTTTATTATGAAGAGGAAAAGGTTCCTGTTCGGTCTGCAATTCAACGGTTTATTGACCTTCATCCGATGACAGAAGAGGTTAAACCACCTCAACTTGCTGAAGTCAACCAATAATTAAAACTCCTCAATAAAATAATCGCCCCGGCAGTGCTGGGGCTTTGTTGTGTTAACTGTCTTATTGAACTGAATAATAAATTAACTGCATCCCCTGTTTACGTTTCTTAATCAACTGATCTGCTATCAAAGACTTCAAACAAATCTGTAACATCGATACGGGGCGGTTGAGTTCTTGTTGTAATTCTCTAATGGTTAACCCTTGCGGATTGTTCTGAATCACTGTCATAGAGATATCAGGAAACTCAGCCTAACTTGACTTTTAACATAAGCCTATACTGCTTTATTTAACTTTCAGAGCATCAGGCCTGATTTTTCTTCAAAACTCCAGGTTTCAAGATGTACTGAATCTGAACAACGAGTCAGTATGATGAAGCAAAGACAATTGATTGCAATCCCAATGGGCCATCGACCTCGAACACGACTGACTCTGTTTCATACCGCTGTTATTGCGGCGTTAAGCCTTTTGTTCTGCGGGCTAAGTCATGCAAAGCCTCTCAACTCGACATCAGCCCCCATTTTTGAGAATATTACCCTCTCTCCCAACTTTAGCCCTGACCCCATCACTGTTCGAGGATTAAGTGGAGGGCCGGTTTTAGCAGAGAAAACAGCCGGACGGGCTGACACTCCAACTGGCTCGTGTATTGGATTTATTGACGAACAGCCTGACCATACATTAGTCCTGAATGATTTTTTCAACTACCTGAGTTTACGGGTTAAAAGTAGTGCCGATACCATTCTTGTCATTCGAGGACCTGGGGGAAGTTGGTGTAATGATGATTATGAAGACATGAACCCCGGCATCACCGGTCAATGGCTTTCGGGAACTTATCATATTTGGGTCGGTTCCTATAAGTCGGATGCCTATCATCCCTACATTATCAATATTACTGATGATCCCTAAATTGGCGATTCCCTCTGTGAAGAACAAAATACTTGCACAAATTGAAAGAGCTATGCTACTATTAGTAGCTGTGTTTGATAAACACTCTGGGGGCGTGGCGGAATGGTAGACGCTACGGACTTAGGAAACTGAGCCTTGAAGCGAGAAATCCTTCAAGTGAGCGCTCTCAAATTCAGGGAAACCTAAATCTGGAGACAGACAAGGCAATCCTGAGCCAAGCCGGACGACTAACAACTGTTAGCAGCGATATCGCTCTAAGCTGTTATTCGATTTGCGGAAGGTGCAGAGACTCGACGGGAGCTACCCTAACGTTTAGTCGAGGGTAAAGGGAGAGTCCAATTCTCAAAGCCATCACTCAAGGAAGAGTTAGAGGCAGCAGCGAAAGCTGTGGGAGGATGAAAATCCGTTGACCCTAAAAGGTCGTGTGGGTTCAAGTCCCACCGCCCCCATCTAATCTCCATCAACCAAGTTAGAGATGTTCAATTGAGCATCTCTAAAAAATTAGCGGAATAAACCTACACCTGTTTGATTAAATTCTTCCACCGTTTTTTCCGAAAGCTCATGAGTCGTCATAGCTTTTAAAATGCTAAACGGTAAGGTTAAATGGTAAGCCCCTGCTGCTAAGGTTGCCGCCGCTTCTTCTGGGGATTTAATGCTAGCTGCGAGGATTTTGGTCTCACTCCCCGCTAACACTGATGCCATTTGTTTGACTAATGTAATTCCATCTCCTAAAAAACGAGTGGCCCGGTTCACATAAGCAATGGCATATTTTGCTCCCGCTTCCTGGGCAACAGCCGCTTGGGCAGCACTATAAATGGCGGTGACAGAACAGGCAATCTGCGGAGATAAATAGGCAACGACTTGAAAACCTACCTGAGTTGCAGGAATTTTTAAAACCGTTTGTTCCCCCAATAAATTATAGGCGGCTTTGCCTTCATTCACCATCCCCTCAAAGTCTGAAGCCGTCAATTGATAGTAAATTTCTCCGGTGAAAATTTCCTTGAGTTGTGTTAACGTTTCTTGCACCGAGATATTACTTTTTGCTAGTAAAGTTGGATTGGTGGTCACGCCTTTTACCCAACCCCATTGGCGGACAACCTGGGCTTCTGCTATAATAGCTGAATCAAGATAGAATGCCATTCTTCTTCCGATTTGTTGAGAGTCCGCTTTTAGTGTATCGGATTCAGCCTCAAATGTTTTAGTTGAATTAATTTTCTGCTAATTGATACCAGGGCTGATTCTCGATCAGTTTGGTGAGTCACTGTGATCAAATTTCTTAATTTTTTTGAGTTTCACTCTCCGCAACGATTTTAGATCAGTTAAGATAGAAAAACATCAGTTTTTTGATTGATCATTAAAAAGAGAGAAGCATTTGATGTCCTCTGGCAGAAGAATAGTCAATTTTTAATATTCTTTTAAGATTTTTGTTGCAATCAATTTTTTGAAGATGAAAAACGTGATTTTGTTTGATTTCGACGGCACGTTAGCCGATACATTTGATGCATTGGTGAAAATTACGAATAACTTGGCGGTAGAATATGGTTATCCGCCGATCAATCAATCGGAAGTTTCTCAACTCAAACATTTGAGTTCTTGGCAGATTATTAAGCAGTCAGGATTGTCTATTTTTCAACTTCCTTTTTTAGTGCGACGGATTCGCTATGAACTCCGCGATCAGTTAGAAACTATTGATCTGTTTCCGGGAATTAGAGAGGTATTATTTCAGTTAAAGGAGCAAGATCATTCCCTGTATATTTTAACTTCAAACTCCCAAGAAAATGTCAATCTTTTTATCCAAAAGCATCAGATTGATGATCTGTTTTCAGGAGTTTATAGTAGTTCAAATCTTTTTGGTAAACATCGAAAAATTAAAGGGATTTTAAAACAAGAAAACCTTCCTGCTGATCGCGCTATTTATGTGGGGGATGAAACCCGAGATATTGTTGCAGCCCAGAAAGCCAATATTAAAGCGATTGCAGTAACTTGGGGTTTTAATGACTCAGAAGTTCTCTCCCAATATCACCCGGATGCATTAATTCATCATCCCCGTTACTTACCTGAAGCAGTTGGAGAACAATTTAAAACTCAGCCTCACTTAATACTATCCTCTCCCAAGTTGATGCTTAATTCTCTTCTCGATTAAGGGCAGTTAAAACCGCTTGCTGACTGACATTTTTATAAACAGTTTCTAAATACTGCATTACTGTTTCACGAGTAATCAGAGATGAACTAATGGGAATCATTCCTAAAATATCTAAGACAGTTTCTGGGCTAGGGGGAGGTGTAATCACAACCAGAGAAGACTCTAATTGTTCTTGATAATTCCAGAAGTCTTGAAGATCAATTACCGGCTGCTGGGTGTGAGACATTGATTGAGCATTAGCGTCTTCCGAAAGGGTTGTTTCAGCTTGTCCTTGAGTTCGTAATTGTCGCAATTGCGCTAAAATTTGCGCTTTCGTTCGTCCCCGCAGTTGAAACAAAACAAAGGGATCCTCACTAAAGCGATCGCCCAGCATATAATATACTGCACCAATATGTTTACAGGGATTGGCTTTATCAGGGCAACTACAGCGAGAGTGAACTTCTTCTAGGGAAAAGGGAAACAACTGCAACCCATTGCGGGCAAAGACTTCTTCAATATTGTGGGGCATTTCTCCGGCTAATAACTTCGCTGAAAATAAGGCTTTTTGGGATAAGGTTTCAATCACATAATGCCATTCTTCATCATTAAATGTCTCTAACCCCAGTGAGACTTGATAGGGTTCGGGTTGAGTCCCTTGAACTTTAGCTTTAACTTGTTGATCCTTAAATTCAATGCTGAGGACATTCCCCTGACGGGCATAATTTCGCGCCCGTTCTAACCGTTTCTTAAAGCGATATTTATTCAGAATATCCAGCCATTGTTGAGACCACCATTCTCGATCAGTTGGTAAAGTTTCTGTCATTATTCTAAGTCAACTATTTTGTCTTTAGCCTTAGCCTTGTTTGTATAGAGACGTTATATGTAGCGTCTCTACGGGAATTTACGATTTTAACCCTCTTCTATCACTCAGAAAAATAATCAGAAAAATAAAGGGTTGTTGGGTTTCACTTCGTTCTAGCCAACCTACGTCTCGTTTGTGTAGAAACATTACCTGTAACGCCTCTACGGGCATTTACAACTGAGAGACATGGAGTTTTCGCAGCATCGCTGTTTTCTTCTGTTGATGGGCTTGCATGCGATGCAACACATCACAGAGAAACTGAACTGTTTTCTCAATATACGGCCCTTTATTCAGCATGACACATTCTGCTCGACCTCCCATGGCGGCATCGGTGACTTCAGCCCGCGATGGCAGCCCTCCTTTGGCTAAAGATTCTAACACCTGAGTTGCCCAAATCACGGGAACATGAGCCGCTTCACACAGCCAAAGGATTTCTTCTTGCATTTCTGCCAGACGTTCAAACCCGACTTCTACCCCCAGATCTCCCCGTGCCACCATCACCGCCACAGACGGATGACGCAACGCCGTCAGTAACAGTTTAGGCAATTGATTAAATGCGGTTTGATTTTCAATTTTAAGGATAATACCCAAATGATCTTGTTTCTCAGGGGGAATTGCAGCCAGCAGTTGTTCGATATCTTCACATCGTCTGACAAAGGACAAAGACACCATATCTGCCTGTTCTAAAGCAATGGTTAAATTGTTGCGATCGCTTGGGGTTAATGCTGGAAGATTAAGGGGGGTATCGGGTAAATTAATCCCTTTTTCTGCTTTGAGTTTGGCACTTCCCCCAATGGCATGGGTAATTTCAACCCGGAATTCTGTCGGCTGAACTTCTCGAATGATCCCCGCTAGTTTACCATCATCAAAGAAAATGCGATCGCCAACGCGAACACTAGAAAAGGCTTCTTCTAGGGTACAGCCAATTTTAGCAGGTGCAATGATATGACCTTCAGAGTCTATCACGGCAGGTTTTCCTAACTCAGAAGCCAGCGTCACGTACAACGGATCACCAACGGATAATTTTAACGCTTGCGGGCGTGGCGGCAATTGGGCAATGGCATCTTGAGCAATTTGAGTTTGATGGCGATACAGTTCTAACGGGGTTCCTGAAGTCACATAAGCCGTTTGATCACAGTAACAGTCACATCGGTTATCCTGAAGCTGTTGTATCGTTAATCGCCGATGGGAACCGCGAGCATCCACTAAATGGATAATATCCCCAGGTTGGGCTTGCTGCAATAAGTGACCCTGAATGAGGAGAATGGTTTCATTGGCTTGACAATCAATCGGTTCAGTAGTCAGGATAATATGAGCCTGGGTCACCACTTGTCCAAAGATATTGCGTTTGGGTCGCCACTTCACCACCTCAGGCCCCGGTTCAATGGCTCCGGTTCGCAGTTTCGGCCCAGCCAAATCAAAACAGATACGACAGGTTTTCCCCATTTCTGGTTCAGCCGTTCCCAGATGGTGTACCATTTGTTGCCAAGCTTGAGGATGATCATGGGCGCAATTAATCCGCATGATATCCATGCCAGCCGCCAGTAAGTTGCGAATGACGTTGGGATCAGTGGCGGCTTCTGAAGGCATTGTGACCATGATCCGAACCGCCCGCGTGGTTGGGGCTGGGCCAAGAATTTCTTGGGAATGGTTTTGTAACAGGGCATTACCCAGGTCAAAAGGCACACTGGTGGGGTAGTTCACATCAAAGGGGGGAAATTGACCTTTCATGGGATACAACGCCTGTAATACGCTATTGAGGGTGGCTAAGACATGGGCTTCTAAGCGCCCCAAAGAACTGAGTCCCAGCAAACTCAATTCATGTTGTAACAGGCGCAAATCATGACGGCGCACAGCCAGATAATGAATCAGGTTGCGGGCGCTTTCACGATGGTTGGGGGCTACCTGTTGCAGGGCTGAAAAGAATTCTTGTTCCAAGGCGATCGCATCATCTCGCAGATAGATGACCGCTTGAATAGCCCGATCAACAGATTGATCGGTTAAGGTATGGATAGGTGTAGATAGATGCAACATTTTTCCTCATTTCAATCTGTGATGTATCGTTAATTTCAGCCCACTGATTTCATCCATTCTTCCTAATTTCTGTTGGGGTCACCCCTACTTCTTCTAACGGCTTCCTATAATCGGTTACTCTCAACCGTTTAGATTTCTCAAACGTTCAGACCTTGAAATCAGCAGCTTGTTTCGGTAATTTTTATTCTCGACTGCTCACTTTTCTGATACTTCCTTCACTTTGAGCCAGGTTATTTTTTTATTCATCGAGAATACTAGCTTTATTGTCTCACTCAATGACAATTCACGGTAAAACAATTAACAATTTTTTAAACTATTGACCCAGAAAACACCGCCGTTAATGTTTGAGTTGTCGGAGGATATTCGGATTATACCCAATGCAAATGCTCACCAGCCTCTGAATTCAATTCAGATACTGACGAGCGAAGGTCAACAACCTCGAGTCTATTCAGTTCACCCAGCTATCCTCTAGACTAGGATAGGGAGTTAATTGCATAGTCAAGCAGAGCATTGTATTCAACTAATGCTTGAGCAGACATATCACGAGGAGCGCAACCCCGGTTACGAGCAAAGCTCAGAGCTTCAACGTAGGGAGCAGTGGGCAAACCCAGAGCGCGATAAACTTCACGTTGTCCAGCAATTCCCCATTCGTCTAAGGGGCCAGTACCACCGACAACTAGGCAGTATTGGATCAGGCGCATATAGTGTTTAATGTCACGAGCACACTTGGCTTTGAAAGTATCGGTGGAGTTGGCTTCACCAGCGTTGTTGAGGTAAGGATACTTTTTAATACAAGCATCGTAAGCTTCGCCTGCGACTTTATCGAGGTTAGCACCTAACTTTTCTGCTGCTTCCAGACGAGCAGCCGCACGCTGAATAGAACCTTGAACAGATTCTAGATCTGAGGTGGTGGGAAAGCGACCTGCTGCATCAGCAGAGGCAATAACAGTGGTTACAACTGATTTCATGTCTTAGATCTCCTTGATAGTGAAGTTGATTAGGGTTGAATATTTTGAATGAGCTAGTCTCTAGGGTTAATCCTATTAGCTCAGAGCAGCAATCACACGATCAAAATAGCTAGATGTTTCAGCCACTAAGCTAGCGCAACGATCTTCGACGACAGGAGCACCCATGATCCGCAGTTTAGCGCCTGCAAAGGATTCACTGGGGGTATCTTTAATGTGAGCGGCTGCTTGAGCTTTCATGATTTGAACCGCACGAACAGTGGAAGTTGAAGGAACACCCAGAGCTGCGTAGGTTTCTTTTAAACCATTTAAACAACGATCATCAAGAACGGAGGCATCACCTGCTAATAAAGCATAGGTCACATAACGCAAGATGATTTCAGCATCCCGTAAGCAAGCTGCCATACGACGGTTAGGATAGCAGTTACCACCGGCTTGAATTAACCCTTGGTTTTCGCAGATCATCCCTGCAACCGCATCGGAAACCATGCAGCTTGCATTACTGGCAATGGCATTGACTGCATCCAGACGACGATTTCCGTTAGCAACAAATGCTTTGAGGGCATTAATGTCAGTAACGGGGGAAGTGCTGGCATCGGCTGAAACTACAGCTTTTGAAAAAGCATCTAGCATTGAGTTCTCCTTTTATCGATTTAAACAAAAGTGATTTTTTTGTACTGGTTAGTTCACCATGGGTTGGTCATGTGACTAACTTGGTTTATCACCATAGAGGGAAAGGGTGACTCCCGTCTCATTTCTGAAAAAGAAAGTTACAGTTTGTAATATTTCCTTCCCCTAAAAACTCATTTTGGGAATAAATTAAGGTCAAAGAATATTTGTCAACCCTTTTTTACAAAACGTTACCTTAACTGCAAATCCTACTGTACATAATGATTTACTTAACCTGTTATGAGTTGGCGATCGCGACTTCAAACCCTCTCTCCTAACAACTGGGGAAATTGCTCTTAAATTTCACGTTTCAGGAATGATTTAAATATTAAAATTTGTAACTTTCTTGGAGATAAATGAGACAGGACTCAAATGATTTTATATCGTCAAGGGGAGTTTTAGTATCTTCCCGTCACTCTATGTTTCAGCCGTTTCTCCAATACCTAGAACAAGAACTGTTCAGTCGCTTTACCCTCAGTAGCCGGCCAGTCCCTGCTGAGTTGGAATTTAAAATCAGTCAACGGGGTAAAAATCCCGCCATGATTGAAAGTTGGTGCTATCAATGTCCCCAATTCCGTAAAATCCGCTATACCTACATTAATGCGGGAGAAACAGCTCAAATTTTCAATAGTGTAATTTATCCTAGCCATCAATATGACTTGCCCTTACTGGGCATTGATTTTTTAGCCTTTGGTCAGAAAAAAATTCTCGTAGTTCTGGATTTTCAACCCCTGTTTCGTGACCCCGATTATTTAAAGAAATATATTGAACCCATGGCACCGGTTCGGGAAAAATATAATGAACTCGCCCAAGGTTTAGAAATGAAGTTTTATGATGCCAATCAGTATTTTTCCCCTTATCTCTTATTTGCAAAAACTGATGCTGAAACCGTAATTAATCGTCTATTTCCAGCTTATCAGGAATATGTTCAGTTATATTGGACACTATTAGAACAGGCTCAACCCAATACTGATCCTGAGGCAATCCAACGCATCGCCCAGGCTCAAAAAGATTATGATCAATATAGTGCTGAACGCGATCCCGCATCGGGGCTATTTAGTAGCTATTTTGGTCATGAATGGTCGGAAAACTTCCTCTATCAATTCTTATTTGAAGAGGCAGTTCCGGTGGCTACGCCAACGGCAACAAAATAAGGAATAGTCAATAGTCATTTGTTATTCGTTATTAGAATAGGAAATTGAGTTATAAATTTTAATAATTCAGCATTCAGCATTCATCATTCCTCCCAACTTCTGTGGGGGCGCATAGTCATGCGCCCCTACCTGACTTCTATCTCTCCATCTCAACCTCAAACAGAAACTGTGTAACAGCTTATGACACTTTATCAACCCTTTTTAGACTATGCTCTCACGGTGATGCAAGAGCGATTATCCTTGCAGCCCTATCCTATTCCAGAAGGGTTTGAGAGCAAAGAAGCCACCACAGGCACAGGGAAAAGGCAGGAAACGGTGCTCACCACCAGCTATGCTTTTAAATCCCCAAAACTGCGGCAAATTCGAGCGGCTCACGTTCAGGGAGGCAATGCCCTACAAGTCCTCAACTTCGTGATTTTCCCCCAATTAACTTATGATTTACCCTTTTTTGGTGCAGATTTAGTGACTTTACCGGGGGGACATTTAATTGCGTTGGATATGCAACCCCTATTCCATGATGCCGCTTATCAACAGCAATATAGCGAGCCATTGTTGCCTCTGTTTAAGCGTCATCAACAGCACTTGCCTTGGGGCGGAGATTTTCCCGACGAAGCCAAACCGTTCTTTTCTCCCATATTTTTATGGACTCGTCCTCAAGAAACGGAAATTGTAGTCACCCGAGTGTTTGAGGCGTTTAAAGACTATCTGCAAGCCTATTTAAATTTCGTTGAACAGGCTGAACCTGTGACGGAACCTCAAAGACTGGAAGAGATTCTACAAGCTCAACGGCGCTATATTGCCTACCGCGGAGAGAAAGACCCAGCCCGAGGAATGTTTACCCGTTTCTATGGAGAGGAATGGACGGAAGAATACATTCATGGATTCCTCTTCGACTTGGAACGGAAATTAGCTTATAGTTAGAAAATATCGAGATCTTAAAGATCGATGAGATTGTCAGGTGAGTAATGCGCGGGTCAAAATTGATGACTTCTAACCCATGTTTACAGTTTGCGCCTCACTGACTACAAGAAATGTATTATTTTCTATGAGGCTATAACCACTAAAGATGAGCAGTCGATTAAGCGAAAGAGCCAAACAATTAATCCCCAAAGCTAGAATTGTGAGTTTTGTCAGTTGGAAAGGCTTATACGGGGATGAAGTGCTGCAAATTTTTCAGCAAGCCGATGATGAAGGTCGCTATCTGACGGATGAAGATTTAGCCCAAATTCAAGCTCTTTCCCCCAATCAAACAGTAGCAGTAGAACGCGCCAGATTACTAACAGACCAAGCTGATTCATTAGTGAGCAACGCTAGAGCACAAGTTCTGGCAACCTATCCCCAAATTACTCAGCCCGGAGGGGGTCTTTATCCTCCAGCACGGGCTGAAGCCTGCTGGCGAGATTTCTGGCATTTCCTGCGGTGTATCACCTACGGCATTGCGGGGAATAATCCTGAATTCATCAGTCAAGAAGGGCTGGAAAATATGCGGTTACTCTATCAAGAATTGCAGGTTCCCTTGGATGCCATGGTTTGTGGTTTAGAACAATTAAAAATCAATAGCTTACAACAATTCCCCTCTGAAACATCTCAAGAACTGACTCTCTATTTTGATCATTTAATTCATCATCTCAAGCGGTTTTAGGGATCTCTTGGAAGGCGAGGGAGTAGGGAGTGGGAAGCGGGGTGTAGGGTGCATCAATGATGCACCCAGACTGTACTGCCAACGCTACCGCAACAGTAACAGAAGTTAGGAAACCAGCAATCACCCGTTGACTTGGGCAATGACTCACCGATAATGCGCGTCGGGATGCCCCTATCTTTCAAGTATGGGGAGGAACGACTCAGCCTTTGAGTCAGGGGGTTTCTGCTACATTTGAGAACATCCCAAACTGATGGCGGTATTCGAGCGTGTAAAGGAGTTCCATGTACCAAGTTCTTGGGAAGGGCGACTACACAAACAAGCCCGGTCAGCTTCTGTTAACCCCTGAACCCCCGTAAAATCTGCCCCTGCCAGACTTTGTAATTGTTCCCAACTCACCCCAGTAACATCAGCCCCCCGTAAATCCGCTCCTTGTAACTCTACCCCAATCAGTCGAGCATTGCGTAAATAAGCTCCTGTGAGAAATGCCCCCTGTAGGTTTGCTCCACTTAGGGCTGCATCTTCTAAATTGGCTCCCGTTAAGTCTGCCCCGCTTAAATAAGCCCCCCGTAGGTTTGCCCCGCGTAAGTCTGCGCCCCTGAGATTTGCGGTATTGAGAAACACACCGCCGAGATTGGCTTTTGGCCCCACAGCCCCAGAATTGCGGTAGTTATACCCTTCTGTCCAGACGGTTTGACTGTCATACAGTGCTAGTTGTAGAATTGCTCCTTCGAGTTGAGCTTGGTTGAGATTACACCCTTGCAATTGAGCGCGATTTAAACAACTGCCTTGTAAATTGGCATTTTGTAGATGAGCAGACTGTAAGTCAGCCCCCCGTAAATCTGCTTTTTGCAAATTCGCCCCCTCAAGGTTTGTTTGGCTTAAATTCGTACCGATTAAAATAGTCCCTGTTAAATCCACACCCGATAAATTCATCTGGCTTAAATTCATCCCGGTTAAATTGATGCCAGCTAAACTTTTTCCCTGATGAAGGGCGGTTTTAATCTCATCAGTTGAATAGGACGTAAAGGAAAGACGAGCGGTAAAATTCATGAGAAGATAATATCAATATCCAATAGACAAAAATACAGTTTAAAATGTTACAAACACCACCCATGACGATGATGGACTTCTTTCGCTACAGTGAGGGAGTTTGGTTTTCTCAGCGCACCGTTCATCGATTTGATTCCTTAGCCAATGAATCTGGGGATTCTAATTTAATTATTAAAGTTTTAGAACCAGATGACCCCCGTGTGATTGAAGTTTGTCATGCCCAAGAAGTTGATGTTACTTTAGCCAAAGGGGGGGCAAGTTTTGCTTGGCAGGATAATTTAGAAGAGAAAGAACCCAATCCCAATTATGCTGCGATTTTAGTGGATATTCCGGATACTCAAAACCCTCGTCGGGGTCATTTTATCCGAAATCGCGGTTATGTTGAAGGTATTCCTGTGGTGAGTGCTTATCATTTTGCCGATGATGGAGTATTAACCATTCAAACAGAATATGACCGCAATCAAGGTCAGGAACGCTGTTGGTTTGTCACCGATAATTTTCGGGTTCGGGTGAGTACGGTTAAGATGATGAACGGAGTCAATTTAATGACTTATTGTTCTGAACGGCGCTGTGTTTCTCCAGCCATGATTGATGAATTAGTAAAACAAAATCAGTTGCGAACTACAACGGCATCATAGGGCTGCCAGCAAGGGAATAGGGGGTAGGGAGTGGGGTTTTTACCTCTATATTCAGCCCTAAGGTGTATCATCAAATTTAGTTTGAAGACAGCCATATTTAAACCAATATTGTTTTAAGTCATGATGGGGAGTATGGAGACTCGCTTTGGCTTGATGCAGCACAACTTGACGATGGTTCCCTATCCACACGCGCTTGACAGGTTGTACAGAAATTAAGGTTCCTCCTAAACTTTTTACACAGGCTTCAAACCGTTCAATTGCTGTATAATCTAAGGTTTCAAAAATGAAGAAATTCCCAGAGCAAATTAACTGTCGTCTGCGAATCCAAGCCTCCATTTTTTTCTGGGCAATGGGAGGAAGCATGGTCAATCTTGTGGAACTTCGTGAGCATAACTCTGACATTTTTCAAATTTTAAAGGGCCTGTTCGGGTTCCCCAAATTTGTTCATGGGTGTTAATATCTAGTCCGCGATCTAAACTGGAAAACGTCTCTGCTGTCAGTTCAACCTGACTGACAAGGTAGGTTTGATGACCCAGTTTTTCGATTAAACAATTTTGACCTTCAACCTCACCTCGAAATAAATCTCCTTCCCGTTTAAAAATCATTGAACAGTGATAACGCCGTTCAATACAATTAGGGGTAATGGTCTCTAAAATGCTTCGTTCTCGTCCGGCTCCCGCATAAAGAATACTATCTTTTAAGCTATAATTTTCAATGTAAACCTGATGGTTTTGTTCAATGACTCGATGCACACCTTGACGATAAGGACTCCAAAGATCGTAATCATAGACTTGTTCCGAATAAAAGCCAATCCCTGAAAAAAAATCAAAGGGTAACGGACGAAAGAAAACTCGAATATGGGGGTAATCTTTCGGATTCTCAAGTGCTTGTTTTTGATTACTAAATTCCCCAGCCAGCCAGCGAGATAGGGTTAGCATTAATTGATTTTCAAGCATTAGGAATAGATTCAAGTCAATTAGGATTCAGATGAGGACAAAGACCGAATTTCCGAAGAAAAAGAAGCAGTGACAACTCCACTGCCTGCACTGGTTTTAATCAGGGAAACTCGTAGGCGAAAATTGGGATTGACAAACCAAATTTTTTCCTCAGCCATCGCCCGGTCATATTCGGTGACCAGGATAAAAGTCCCCTCTGGGGTCAAGTGATATTGACCCACCGCCGGAATGGTTTCGGCATAGCCTTGATCTCGCAACAATTGACCCGCTTTGAGATTATCCAGATCCGGAATAGGGACTAAAATAGTGGTTCCCTGAATGGTTTCAGACTCATCCCAGTCAGACTCCCCTTCCCAACTCATCCGAAAGGGATGGGTTGCCCGCTGAGGGTCAATCTCATGGGATTTGCACAAATCGATCACAGCGGGATCATCATCGGCTAAAGGGGCAATTTCAATGGTGGAAGTCACTTCTTCAAAATGACCAAACGCCAGATGGTGAACGCTACGTTGCGATCGCCAACAACCCAAGGAAGATTCAACAAATTGAGCAATATCCATGAAAAATTGAGTAGGGAGTGGGGAGTGGGGAGTGGGGTGTAGAGTGTTTTTTTACTTATTCTTAGATTGCTCCAATAATAAATAACAAATGAGTAATAACGATTTACACCTCAGTAATACTCAGGATTTTGCCACCCATTTTATGAATGCTTTGAATTTTGGCAGACAATTGAGAATAACCGACTTCATAAGTGAGGTTACTGCGCTTCGCCAAGGTTGTACCACTCCCTATGACTAACTGTAAGTCATCTTCGCTGGCATTAGACCAGAGTTCCACGGGATCATTAACGAAAGCTGCTGTGATACTTGCCATGGGATTTCTTCTTAAAATTATGTTCAAATCGTTTTCTCAAAGGAGTAGAGGCAATGTCTAACAAACGCTGCCTCTACGTATTAGTCATTGATTATTCGTTCTTTGTTATGGGTTGAAGTTTCTCATGCTTAACAAATGACAAATAACCCATGACTAACAACAACTAACCCACTTCTGTAATACTGACGATTTTGCCACCTGCCCGCTGAATGCGCTGAATTTGCGGACTCATCCGGTCACCCGGAACAATATATTCAGTGGTACTGACTCGACGAGGGCTATCAAATTTAGACCCCTTAACCAAAATTTTGAAGGTCTTTTCAGTGGCATCTTTAGAAATCCCTAAACGACCGCCTTTACTGGGGGTAATAATTTTACCACCGCTATTGCTAGCGATTTGATCTACTAAACGAGCGGCTTTGAAAGCACTATCGACCCCTGCATAGCCTTGATACAGAGACAATGTCCGGTTGTAACTCACTTGTTTGTTACCGACTTGACTTTGAGCACCTTGATAGTAGGGGACAATATTGTCACCAAATTTTTCTTGATATTCCTCACTGTCGAGATAGGAATTGATTTCTGCATCGTATCCCTCTTCAACACAACGGCGAATATGTTCAGACAGTTCGGCTTGATCTTGAGGCGCACGGCCGAGTAAATGCTTAAAATTCAGTTCAACAAAACGATAAGGGGCGCAAGACTCAAAATAGCGAGTACGATAGAATTCCGATTTGGCAACAGCTCGAACAAAGTCCCGAACCGTTAAATCGCCGTTGCACAGTTGAGATTCGGCACTGACTAATCGCTCACTGTCCATGACATGAGGATTTCCCAAGACTTGCTTATAAACCGTCCGAATAATCATGGCGACTTCATCAGAACTCCGAGACTGGCGCAGTTCTACCGGTGCATCTAATACAAGACTCATTGAACTTCTCCTTCAAATGATGGTTTGAATGACAAAGATGTGAAAAAACGAATTAAATTTTGCAGACAACCGCAGAGAACAGGAAAACTGAATTTCCTCATGAAAAGTCCTCCGGGAGTTTGGAAACCGCCGACTTATAGTCCGTGGAGGAAAAGCGCGAACTCAGCGGAGTGGTTTGCCGTCCCGTCGTTCGCGCAGCGTGCCGTTAGGCGTAGTTCGTCAGAAACGACACGACACGGCTAAAGCCGCCTACCCCATGTTGGGGGAGTGGATTTTTATTGGTGGTAAGCCCAGGAATCCACAAACCTGTCAACCCATTTCTGCGGTGCGACCCTGCTGCGGTTTCCGCCGCTTTAGCGTCAGCCATGCCCGTTAGGGCTATAGGAATGCGCATCAAGAGAGGGGTAAAGTTAGCCGAGCCAATGTTATCGGTCGGTACTATCCAAGTAGCACTGTCTTACCCCTCGTATGACTGTTTAACTACTCGGTTCTAGAGCATGGAACTGGCTACGCCTTCCCAGGTAGGAACTTTGCGGTGCGACCGACCGGGACGCAGGTTCCCGGTCGCAAGCGCACCAAGAGAAAAACTTACCGATAACGTAGTTCTTAAAAGACTTAGGCTGGTCAGCTATCTAAAGATTTAGGGCTTGATGCCCCGTCTATGCAAGATCAGGGTGCTGACTCTCTGAGGAGTGGTGCAGCATTTGACGCTGAGTTTGAAGGCCCCTCTCTCCTAAACCCGGAAAGAATTCAGCCTGAAACCCAGTGCATTAAACAGGGGTAATGCTAGCAATGACACCACCTTGCTTGTGAATGCGCTGGTATTCTTGAGAGAGATTCTCAAAGGGTACTAAGTACACTCTGTTACTCCGACGGAACTTAGAGACGCGGCTGACTTTACCGGGAGAACTATAGCCTGTGACCTCAATTCGGAAGACTTTACCTTGATCCGCTGATCCCGCAGCATAAAGACCACTCCGCGCACCCAAAGCAGGTTCTTGGAAGGACCAGCCATTCCCAACAGTCCCACCCGAGGGGGGAATTACTGGTAGGGGCAGTTCCTGAATCACGTATTTATTCAGAACCGGCTCTTTGCCCGATAAGCTGCCTTTGAGGTCACTACTGGAAGCACCCCGTAGCATCGCGAACATGTGGGTAAAGCCTACCATATTGCGTCCGGGTTGCGTTTTGTAGCCTCGGTAATAGGGGACAAAGTTCTCGCCGTAAGCGCTCTGATATTCGTCGCTGTCGAGGTAGGAATCAATTTCTGCCTCAAACCCTTGAGTGTCTAAGATGGTGCTATGCATTCTCATCTCTTCTAACCCATCAGGGGTACGACCCAAAAAGTGTTTGAAATTGAGTTCAATGAACCGATAACGGGGGCAAGTGTCAAAGAAGCGAGAACGATATAAATCTGATTTCGCCACAGCCCGGACAAATTCCCGGACACTCAATTCTCCCCGTTTGAACTGAGATTCAGGGATGGTTGCCCGCTCGCTTTCCATCACGTATGCATTGCCCAAAATTTGACGGTAAACAGCGCGGATAACAGTTTCTACCTCTTCGACTGACCCGCCTGGGATCAACTCTATAGGTGGTGTTTCTTCAAACAAACTCACTCCCAACGTGGAAGCCGGCCCAAATACCATTGATTAAAATCTCCTGAAAAATTCTCAATAATTTTTAACTTTTTTATATAACGTTCCGGGCACTCCTGATGTGAAGAAATATAAATACCAGTCAAAATGAAGGGTTTTCATGAAGAAATGTAAATTTTGCTCAGATTAGTTTCGGTTCAATGGGACAGAGGAAAGCCATCATGGTATGGTTGGGAAATTAAAGGCAACAGGGATTTAAATCCCGTCCAACATAATTCCCCCAAGGGACAGGCTTTGTTCCTCGTTGCTTCTTGCTCAAACTGTTTAAATCATAGGCGCGTTAGGATAGAACTTAAGATGGCTGAAACTTCACAAAACCCAACAGTCAGTGCAGAACAACCCGTCACGGCTGAAGAATTAGCAGCATTGATCACAGAATTTGAACAATATCGGGAGCGGTTAGTTAACGAAACCCTCGCAGTAGCCCAGCGCGCCAAACAGCCCCAGAAAAAAGCGATGGCGCAAATTGAGCCAGAACTAGCCAAAATTGATACTGCAATTCAGCACCTGCGTCAGCGGCAACAAACTAGCAGTCAATCATGACCCTCAATTCTATCTTGAGTGCAAAAAGAGGACTCCCGCTAAACCCTGAACGGGTTAGCGGCGAGATGAATTTTTGCCAAACAAACAACCGCGAAGCGTCCTTAATCTTGAGGAGATTTTTGGCTCTCAACATAAGTTTTAAGCTGCTCGAGAGTTACGCCACCACAACTAGCTACAAAATAAGCCCCTGTCCAAAAATAAGGCTTGCCATAAAAATATTTCTGGCTTAACTCTGGGTTTTCTTTCCGAATCAACCGAGAGCTAACTGTTTTGAGGTTAGCAACTAGCTTAGACAACTCAATATCTGGTTTATAATCAATTAGCAGATGTACGTGGTCAGATTCACCATTGAATTCAAGTTGACAGCAATCCCACTTTTTAAGAGTTTCAGCAAAAATTTGTTCCAATCTTTCTAGAATTGTCCGCTCAATCACTTTTCGACGGTATTTCGTCACTAATACCAAGTGAGCGGCAAGCTTGTACACTGACCTAAATCCTTTATGATATTGAGATGACACGATAAGCGTTAAGTGTGCTAAGGTATTTGTATCTTAGCACCTCTGTCGAGCAATGATTACTTTAACTTACGAGTATAAAATCAAAGCCACTCAACTTCAGCTAAAGCAAATCAAACAGTATTTAGATATCTGTCGCAGCGTTTATAACTACGCTCACGCCCAACGGAAAGCTTGGCTAGAATCTCGTAAGTCACTAAGAGATCGTTGCTCGATTATTAGTGAGTATATTATTGCGGCTGATACTCCCTTTCCTAGTTACAATATCCAAGCTAAAAATCTTACCGAAGCGAAGAAAAATTTACCTCATCTCAAATCAGTTAATGCTCAATGCTTACAGCAGGTTTTAAAGCGATTAGATCAAGCTTGGACTGATTTCTTCAAAGTTAGAGGTAGAGGATTTCCTAAATTCAAAAACAGAAATAGATTTAGAAGCTTCGTATTTCCCCAACTTGGAAAGAACTGCTTAGATACTGGTCGGGTTAAATTACCCAGTCTAGGTTGGGTAAAGATCAGGCAATCGAGAGAGTATCCAACTGGGTTTACTCCCAAGCAGTTTAAGGTAATTAGACGCGCAAGTGGATACTATCTACAAATTAACTTTCAATCCCAAGAATCAATTCCTGAGATTACCCCAGGTAAAATCTCACTGGGGATAGATGCCGGAATTGAATCGTTTGTAGCTACTCCAACTGAATTAATCAAATGCCCGAAGTTTCTAATTCACCAAGCGAGGAAGCTGAAATTGCTCCAGCGTCGGTTAAAGAAGAAAATCAAAGGCTCGAATAATTGGTTAAAACTTCAGCAGAAGCTAGCTAAGCTACACGAACGAGTTGCCAATACTCGCAAAAATTGGCACTTTAATGCAGCCCATTACCTCTGTAACCAAGCCGATAATATCTTTGTTGAGGATATTAAGTTTAATACTTGGTCGCAAGGATTATTTGTCAAGCAATCTTTCGATTCAGGAATTGGTGGTTTTATCAATCAAATCCTCCCATTGATCTGCTGGAAACGAGGAAAATATTATCTCAAAGTAGATAAGAATTTTACCTCGCAAACCTGCCCGAATTGTCAGCAAAGAACTGGCAAAAAGGATTTAACTCAGCGAGTTCATCGTTGCCAGCATTGCGGACATAGCGAATCGAGAGATACGGCAAGTGCAAAGGTAATTATGCAGCGAGGTTTAATGGCGGTAGGCCATAGCGTCACTAAAAATGCTTGTGGAGATGATGCAACGGGGTTTAAACAATTAAGTTTGTTTGAGCTAGTTGGCAATCTGTGAAGCAAGAATCCCCCAGTAAAGCGACGTGAGGAGCTTACTGGTGGGAGTGTCAAGCTTAGGATATTTTACACCGTTCGCCTGACGCGGTTCGGCTGAGCGCTCACCGTCGAAGCCTCACGGCGTTCGGGGAGCGTGACGCTAGTTGTAAGCCCTATGCCCCATAACCCGATCCCCATAGGATGATTAATGTCATGTTTTTATGACTTCAATACCTAAAATGTCATCTTTTCATGACACATTAATCCCCAAATCCTTGTAAATCCGTATAAATACTCAAAATTAGTTGAGGTTCTCCCTTGACCCTCCCGGACATTTTCTGCAAGATATTGAGTAATTGAGCGATCCCCATGATCCCAAAGAAATTCTGGACATAAGTGCTTGATTGTTCGAGTAATTCGAGTCAGTGGAGATGCAATACATCATGACAACACAAAGTTCTCCGTTAGAGGAAATGACATTAAGACAGCTCCGTAAGTTAGCAAGTCAATATGGGATCTCTCGTTATAGCCGAATGAGAAAATCCCAACTTCTAGCTGCTGTTCAAGAGATTCAGCGTCAACAAATGGGAGAATCTGATTCAATTCGTCCCTTACAAGCACAAGAAGAAGTAGAAGCAGCAAAGTTTTCAATAAGCCAAGTAGAGATCATGACTGAGTTCCTTTCATCTGTCGATGAAGGCGTTGCCGACTTGCCAGTAGGTTACAGTGAAAGTCAAATTGTATTAATGCCAAGAGACCCAGAATGGGCTTATGCTTACTGGGATATTGCCAGCGTTTACAAGGAAGAACTTCGTCGCCTTGGCGGTCAACAGCTTGCCTTGAGAATATACGACGTAACTGATATCAAGCTGGAATTCCAGACTCCTCACAGTATTCAAGAATATCCTTGCGATGAGTTAGCCCGAGAATGGTATGTTCCGATTCCGGTTAGCGATCGCGACTATGTGATAGAAATTGGTTATCGTTGTGTAGATGGTCGTTGGTTAATTCTGGCTCGTTCTGCAGCCGTTCGTATTCCGCCGATTTATCCCTCTGAGTGGATTGAAGATCAATACATCACAGTTTCCTGGGATGAAGCATTAGAGGGACAACAATTTGCAGAATTAGTTCCTCCAGGCAGTCAGTCCGCCCACGAAACCGAAGATCAACTTTACCGGGAAATTTTTGGTTTATCAGAGGATGCAGAAGCCAAGCGACTAGCGGGTTCATTGTTTGGTTCAATGCATCATCTACCTGAAGAATCTCTCAGTTCCTATATCTTTCCCTCTGGTGTGGGTAAGTGGGCTTCAGGAACTAATCAGATTATGACTACTTCCGGTATGGGTCTAACGACTTCAGGAGTAGGCTTAACTACCTCAGGAATGGGAATGACCACTTCCGGAATGGGAATGACCACCTCAGGAGTAGGCTTAACCACCTCAGGAATGGGCTTAACCACTTCTGGTATGGGTCTCACTACTTCCGGTATGGGAATGAGTCGCACTACTTCAGGAGTAGGCTTAACCACCTCAGGAGTAGGCTTAACCACTTCCGGAATGGGAATAACTACCTCAGGTATGGGTTTAACCAGTTCTGGTATGGGCTTAACCACTTCCGGTATGGGAATGACCACCTCAGGAGTAGGCTTAACCACCTCAGGAATGGGCTTAACCACTTCTGGTATGGGTCTCACTACTTCCGGTATGGGTCTAACGACTTCCGGTATGGGAATGACCACCTCAGGTATGGGCTTAACCACTTCCGGTATAGGTTTAACTACTTCCGGTATGGGAATGACCACCTCAGGTATGGGCTTAACCACTTCCGGTATAGGTTTAACTACTTCCGGTATGGGAATGACCACCTCAGGTATGGGAATGAGTCGCACTGCCTCAGGAATGGGTTTAACCAGTTCTGGTATGGGCTTAACCACTTCCGGTATGGGAATGACTACCTCAGGAATGGGCTTAACCACCTCAGGAATGGGAATGACCACTTCCGGTATGGGAATGACCACCTCAGGAATGGGCTTAACCACCTCAGGAATGGGAATGACCACTTCCGGTATGGGAATGACCACCTCAGGAATGGGCTTAACCACCTCAGGAATGGGAATGACCACCTCAGGAATGGGAATGACCACTTCCGGTATGGGAATGACCACCTCAGGAATGGGAATGACCACTTCCGGTATGGGAATGACCACCTCAGGAATGGGTTTAACTACCTCAGGAATGGGAATGAGCCGCACAGCCTCAGGAATGGGTTTAACCAGTTCTGGTATGGGCTTAACCACTTCCGGTATGGGAATGACTACCTCAGGAATGGGAATGACCACCTCAGGAATGGGTCTCACCACTTCCGGTATGGGAATGACCACCTCAGGAATGGGTTTAACTACCTCAGGAATGGGAATGACCACTTCCGGTATGGGAATGAGCCGCACAGCCTCAGGAATGGGTTTAACCAGTTCTGGTGTAGGCTTAACCACTTCAGGAATGGGTTTAACTACCTCAGGAATGGGCTTAACTACCTCAGGAATGGGCTTAACCACCTCAGGAATGGGTCTCACCACTTCCGGTATGGGAATGACCACCTCAGGAATGGGCTTAACCACCTCAGGAATGGGCTTAACCACCTCAGGAATGGGAATGACTACTTCCGGTATGGGCTTAACCACCTCAGGAATGGGCTTAACCACCTCAGGAATGGGCTTAACCACCTCAGGAATGGGAATGACCACTTCCGGTATGGGAATGACCACCTCAGGAATGGGCTTAACCACCTCAGGAATGGGAATGACTACTTCCGGTATGGGCTTAACCACTTCCGGTATGGGGATGACGGCTTCGGGTGCTGGTTTGAGTATGTCCGGTGCAGCTTTAGGTTGGATGGCCTCCGGTATGGGAATTTCTGGTATCGGGATGGCCGCATCCATTCCACCCATTCGTCCTCGGAAGTTCTGGTTAGTTGCGGATGCTGAACTGATTATTTACGGTGCTACCGAACCGGATGCGAAGGTGACAATTGCCGGACGACCTGTGAAACTCAATCCAGATGGTACATTCCGGTTCCAAATGTCCTTCCCAGATGGAATGATTGATTATCCCATTATGGCGGTAGCGGCTGATGGTGAACAAACTCGTTCAATTCATCTCAAGTTCAATCGTGAAACCCCAGAACGTCACACCAATACGAAAGAAGAAGCCGTCTTAGAGTGGATCAGATAAATGTAAACTTCTAATACATCTTAATTCATTCATTTCGCCTCTCGGTCACAATCGGGAGGCTTTTTGATCGGTTAATCTGGATTTAAGATTTCAGCTTGTTTTTACTTCGTTTGTTGACCTGAGGTTTACTGGAAAACTTTCGTGATTTTTGCTGATTTAAACGACGTTTTGTTTCAATTTCAGAGAAAATATTGAGCCAACCGTTTTTTTGGAGTTGTTTGTATTGGGAACTTATCCAGTCCGTTAGATAGTGGCTCATTGCTCCTAATTCTAAGCCAATATACAGGGCTAGCCCTTGTTGAAAATTATTAGCAAACCAGAGTAAGCCTGCCTGAATTTCCCCTTCTAAATTCAGCTCAGTTTGCCCCAACTGGCTAAACAAGATATAGCCGATTAGACAAAATAAAATTAACCAACTTCCAAGATACAGTAATCGTATTGCTGTACCAATAAAAGGGCCATGGGATAAAAAACAACGATGCCGTAAACTTTTTTGATAAGGTAGCCATAGCCACCGCAACCAACCCCAACGCCGAAATTGATGGGAGTAAATATCTAGATCGGGGCCAAACATGAGGCCACTGAAGAGAAAAGATCCGGTTACAAGCAATGTCAAATGACTATCGCGGGTCTGCCCGTAGGTCAAGCTAGCAACCACAGGTAAACTCCATAGTGTAATTCGATCATGAGTTCGACTTGAGGGCATTAGCGGGTTTGCAGTCTCCTCCCAAAAATTTCAGCAATAATTGTTCCCATTTTACAGTTTTCTGCTATAATAACTAATTAGCGTCGAAATTCGGGCGGTTAACTCAGCGGTAGAGTGTCTGCCTTACAAGCAGAAGGTCACTGGTTCAAATCCAGTACCGCCCATAAGGGAAGTTGTTTGCTGTATTTATTTTTCAAGGTTCAGTGAGTATCGGAGTCAACCGTGTACAGGTTTACATGATACCCAAACGATACCAGATATGGCAATCCCTCAAAAATTGGAGTGGGTATAACTACTCACTCCTTGGCTTTGTGTCCTTGAGGTACAAATATTACAGCTAGAGCTATGGGACTTTAGCGAACATTAGAGAGAGAAGCAGAAGTTAGGGGACGCAGGTCTCCTTGCTCCATTAAGATGAAATTAACGTTTTTTATAGGGATTTTTAATCAGACTGATAAGAGAAGTGAGGCAAGCCAGGGATAGATTAATTGGATGAATTAAAAAACATCACACTTGCAATAACGATTCGTTTCGTTATCTGTCTCTTCTGATGACAAAGGCAGTTTTCAGTGGAGGATCATTGAGTTGAATTTGAGTCAAATGCTGATGAGCAATGATGGGATGATAGCGAAGATAGATCGAAAAGGTCAGAATAACAGCAAGAATCAGCTTTTCTAACATGGCTCAGTTCCCTCCTCACAATCATCAACACTGACTTTATCTCAACTTTAGTATGCCTGAAATCTTAAAAGATTTAGCCGCCATTCTCTATGATTGCACCTGCTAAAAACTGTGAGATACTTTACCCAATCAAAGTGACTTAAATCACTGTTAAAAAGGATTAATTTTGTTAAAAAATTTGGTTTTGATATCAAAAACTTAATCGAGGGACTCACAACGGAATTCTAAAAATTTCATAAAGACTTGCGTCCCTTGCCAGAGGACTCCTCCTAAAGAAATAGATTAATCTTAATATTTGACCGTTACGACTCACAGAACGGTACAATGTCGCCATAGGCGTTTGTTAATTTGACTCGGAGGGCAAGATGCTTGCATACATCTTGGCGATCGCGGTTGCAATAGGTAGTTTTACCGTATATATGGCAGCTTTCTTTTTTCCAGAAATTCATCGTAAAAATGACTTTGTCTGGAGTGGCGTGGGGCTATTTTATGCCCTGATTTTATGGGTTTGTGCAGGACGGATCACGGGAGCTGTTCTCCTGGGTCAGACGGCCAGCGTAGCCTTATTGGGATGGCTGGGTTGGCAAACTGTAACGTTACGCCGTGCCATCACCCCCCCAGGACAGCAAACCCCTATTCCTGACTCCATTAAACAACAGGTGAATCAAGTTTTACCTTCTCCCAGTTCTGCGCCCCCTACACCTGTAGAACAGCCCGTAGAATTGCAGAAAACCCCAGAACCAGAACTGTTGGCATCCCCCCCACCGACCCCAACCCAAACAACTGTTACCTCTGAAGCAGAAATCACAGTTCCGGTAGAAGAACAGCCACCGACAGCAGTAGAAAAGGCGGCTGAAGTGGCAGAAGAATGGGTTGAAACCGCAACGGATAAAGCTGAAAAGGCTGCTGAAGTGGCAGAAGAATGGGTTGAAACCGCAGCAGATAAAGCGGAAGATGCGGCTGAAGTCGCAGGAGAATTCATTGAAATGGCAGCGGATAAAATTGAAGACGCGGTTCAAGAGGTCAAAGAAGAAGCCAAAACCCTTTCAGAGACTCGTGTTGTTGTTAAAAGTAAACCCAAACGCCAAAATCCCATCTCTCAAATTTTGGGCGTGGTGACAGGGATATTTAAAGGTAAGCAAAAACCGCCAAAAGCAGTTCCTAAAACGGAAGTGACTCCAACAGAAATTCCTGAGACAACCGCAACCCCTGAAGCTGAATTAACGGCAACAGAGGCTGTCACTTCAGAAACTGTTGAAGCAATTTCCAGTGAAACGGAGACGGTTGAGACCACAGAAACGGAAACTAAACCCTCAGATCACCCTGAAACGGTTGAACAGACTTCGAGTGAAACTATAGCCTTTGAAACAACAGAGACTGAAAGCGTTAACAAATCTCCGTTTGAAGAATTAACCTCCACTACATCAACACCTGAAGCCGATCAGAAGGACACAGAATTCACTGAACTAGCGGATGCTGTGGCTCAAAATACTGAATCTGCTGTTCAAATGGATGAACCCACAACAGAGGACGTTGATCAGACTGAGGAAGCTGTTACTGAACCTGATTCTACGACCGAAACAGTGAAGATTGTTGAAAAAACGGTGACTGTGTCAAAGTCTACCACTGAAACTCTGGAAATTGTCGAAGAACCCGCGACTGAAATTGTTGAAGAATCTACAACAGAAGAGGTCATCATAGCAGAAATGACTGAAGACATCAGCACAGACACTGAACCGGAAATAGAGACTTCATCAGATCAAACACCACCTAGTTTAAAACGTCCAAAATTCCCAAATAAAAAATGGAAGAAATAGAACCCATTAACAATAATTGGAGGTTAATGAAACGCTTGTGGCAACTTGGTATTGCGTGAAACAATGTGGGGCTTGCTGTCATCTCAATCCTGCTGATCGTCCTGAATTAGATCAATATCTTCCCCCAAACGATTTGGAATATTATCTCAGTTTAGTAGGGGAGGATGGATGGTGTATTCACTACGATGCTCAAACCCGAGAATGTCAGATTTATGCCGATCGTCCTTGGTTTTGTCGGGTACAAGTGGATAGTTTTCAGCGGATGTTTGAGATCGAACCGGAAGAATTAAACGATTTTGCTATTGAATGTTGTCAACAGCAAATTGAGGGGGTTTATGGCGATCGATCAGTTGAAATGCAACGATTTAATCAAACTGTTGGCCTGGCTGAGATCGAGGAATAATTATTCATCGTTTGTGACTCGTGATTGCTCCATTGAGAACCTGTCAACAATAAATCATTACTTCAAACGGACTCCTAAACCCGGTTGAGTATTGGGAACTAAACAACCGTTGTGAATTTCTGCCCCTTGAAACGGATCATCGACTAAATTTAAATGAGAATCTAAATCTAAATAATCGGCTAATGGCGCTAAATGAGCGGCTGCTGTATTGGCAAGACAACTATCAGAATAACAGCCAAACATCACTTTTAAGCCGTAGGCTTTGGCGGTATGAACCATTCGCAACGCTTCTCTGAGTCCTCCTGACTTCATCAGTTTAATATTAATTCCATCTACACAAGCTGCCAGTTGGGGAATATCTCGACTGCTCCAACAACTTTCATCGACAAAAATGGGTAAAGGAGACTGTTGATAAAGTTGAGGTAACTGTTCTAACACCATATCAGCCGCTAATGGTTGTTCTACATATTTAACCCCCACAGACTTTAACCAATGACACATTGTCATCGCATCTTCTAAACGCCAACCGCCATTTGCATCGACATACAATAAAGCATCGGGGGGAGCAACTTCCTGAACCGCCAAAAGCATCGCTTGATCCGCTTCAATTCCTTCGGGGCTGCCTAATTTTACCTTCAATACTCGCACATTTAAATAATCAATCCAATCCCGCACCCTTGCCTGAGCGCCAGCCGGAGTATTAATGCCAATTGTAACAGAAATTGGTACAATCGCATTGCGGTTTAATCCCCATAATTGCCACAGGGGTAAACCCACTTTTTTCCCTAACCAGTCATAACAAGCTAAATCTAAAGCCGTCCTCGCTGCTGAGGGCAGTTGAACCTCTGTAAATAATGCTTCAATTAATTGTCGATCAAACGGGGTTAAAGTCGATAATTTTGGTGCAATTTCTGTTAAAGCCTGAACTAACTTTTCAGGGGTTTGAGGGGAATGTCCCACTGAAAAGGGAGAGGCTTCTCCCCAGCCTTCAATGCCATCTTGTTTTACTTTTACCCAAATATTGGTAGACTGAGCTGTTGTTCCCCGACTAATTGTTAGGGGAAAGCGTTTGTTGACGGTAAAGGTTTGAATATTCAGTTCCACAATTGAAAATCAGTAAATAAAAACAGAATGAGTTTACAGATTGACAGTGATGTTGTAGGCTTAAATCAATTTATTATCATCTACCCATAGCAATCGTGTCAAGTCATCAAAATACCCTAAAAGTCGGTAACTTAGAATGGTTTTATCGAGAAACGAGTCCTGAAAACACTGATAAATTACCCATTGTACTGTTGCATGGCTTAGTATCCCAGAGTTATAGTTGGCGGCGATTAATGCAAGAATTAGTGGCTCAAAACTATCGAACAATTGCCCCTGACTGGATTGGATCTGGATTTTCTTCCAAACCCGATAAACGAAATTTTGCCTATACACCTGATGCTTTTATAACAGAATTGTCTCAATTGATTGAAGCTTTGGAAGTTAACAGATTTCATTTAGTGGTGCAAGGATTTCTCGGATCAGTGGGTTTACAATATGCCTTGCGTCATCCTGACAAAATTGAACGTTTAATGATTCTCAATACCCCGGTTTCAACAGAGGCTAAATTACCTGGGAAAGTGCAACAAATGGGATTACCGTTTATCGGCGATATGATGGCGCAAGATCCTTTGTTAGTTGATCGAACCCTAGAGGGCGGTAGTCGTTATGTGATTGAAGATCGGGATTTAGACGTGTATCGTCGTCCATTTTTACAAGCCTCTGCTTCTGGGCGAGCGCTGATTGCGACTATCAAAAACTTGCAACTTAAACAGGCAATGAATGAAATTGTTTCTGGATTTAAAACATGGGATCATCCCACTCAAATCATTTGGGGGGCAGCCGATCCTTGGTTAACAATAGAACAGGCTCAAGCATTTGCCAGCTTGATTCAAGGTTCAGAACTCGTTACTTTAGAAAAAGCTGGGCATTATCCACAGGAACACTGGCCACAAGAGATCAGTGAAGCAATGTTACTATTTTTACGAAAAAAAGCGGTTTAAAAGTTAATAGATCACAATCATTGTCTTCCCAAAGTGCTAAAACGGGTATATAGGAATTGGTAGATCAAGGAATTCCTAAAGAACATATTGTTTTGGGGTTTCACTTCCCTGAGTTGAGACAATATACTATACTGATTTTGTGATCGCGTAGCGTGCCATCAGGCGTATCCCGTAGCGTCTCTGTCAAGAGAATCCCATAGCTACCTATTATTGTTTATTCGATGAGTTAATGCGTGATATGCACCTGTGATATGCGATCGCCATTTTCCTGAAGAAGACGTTTCGCGATCGCTTCATTTAATCAAATAATCTCGGTGCGGTAAACCAGACACCACCAAATCGTGATTATTTGACTACGCATCTTGCCAACTTCACGGCAAAATCTTTACGCTGGCGCGAGACTTTCAGGTGTTTTCTTCCCAGTTTGTTAATCGCTTTTTTGCCCTTGTTATAACCTTTCTGTTTATATTACCTTCTAAGAAGAAGTTTCCAGTTTTTGTGAAGACTTAAATGTTGAAACTAATAAGAGTCGAATATAAGGTAAAATCCAATATAAAAACCATAAAAAACCAGCATGGCGACGGGCAAAAATCATGGCTTCTTTTGGGGGTAAACCTTTGGGTTGTAGGACTTTTTTAAACCGTTCTTTCAGGGACATTTGTTGACTCAGCCAAATACTTTCTTCAGGTGGGTTACGGTGACAGGTGGCTAAATATCCTGGTGCGCTCCAAACGGTACAATTATTTTGATAAGCCCGTAAGCCGTAGTCAAAATCTCCGGCATAATGGGTAAACTGAGATTCTAAATTACCTAATTTGCTGACAACTTTTTGGGGAATTAAGACACAATTGCCATACATCGTATCACAACATTGAGGCTGTTTTGTGGGGGTAATACATTTAAATTTTAAGGGATGCCACCAACTGTTATGAATCACACCGCCATAAGTTAATTCTCCCGTTTCAGGATCGCAAGTTGAACCCGCAATAATCGCTTGATGTTCTCCTTTTTGGGCTAAACCTGTTGTCGTTTCGAGTAACGTTTTTAAAGCATGAGGATATAATAATGTATCGTCATTTAACCACAGATAATAATCATAAGCGACTGCAATGGCTTTGCCAAAACCCAAGTGCATTCCGCCATTCCAAAATAAACCACCCGTTCCGGGGATAATCTTAACCTCTGGATAGGTTTGTTGAACGGCTTCGGCAGTACCATCCGTGCTGGCATCATCGACTAAATAAACGTCTAATTGTATTTTGTCTAGTATTTCTTGTTGATAGAGTGCAGCCAAACAAGCGAGGGTTTTAGACTTGCGGTTGAAGCAAGTTAAAATAGCGGCAATTCGAGGCATCTTCATAAAATCTTGATGTGAATTCAAAACAACTGTAAAACGGGTAAATGTGCCGCTCGTTTGTAAAATTGCTTTCTCTTTTTTCTATTATATTCCACGTTTCCAAGGTGGCGAGTTTTCTAATAACTCGGTATAGAGTTCTAGATAACGCTGGGCTTGTAATTCTAAGGAAAATTCAGCTTCCGCTTTTTGACGGGCGCGATCGCATAATTGTTGATGACGTTGTTGATCTTCCAAAACCCAGTCCATGCCTGTGGCTAAATCATCAATTTCAAACGGTTGGGCTAAATAACCATTGAAGTGATGTTCAATCATATCCGGCATTCCCCCAATTTTAAACGCTACACAAGGTGTACCGGATGCAAGAGACTCAACCACTGTATTCGGTAAATTATCCTGCAAAGACGGGGCAACAAAAACATCCGCTGCGGCATAAATTAACGCTAAAGATAAATCATCTGCGAGTCTGCCGAAAGCATGAACTGGAAAGCCTAATTCTAAGGAGGTTTGACTATCCAAAGAACCAAATACTACTAATTCAATTTTATCCTGCCATCCCGCTTGACTGAGTCGTTGTAATGCCCCTTGTAATAAATGAAAGCCTTTACGTTTCTCATCGGCTGCCCTTGCCCCAAACAGAATTAAATGTTTATTTTGGGGTAGATTTAAGCGTTCGCGGAGCGTGACTTTAGTCGTATCGCGCGCCAGTGACCGCGTCATCGGCTTATAAAGGGTTAAATCAATCCCATTTGCTATCACTTCAATTCGTTTATTGTGAAATAACGGACTCGAATAGGCACAGTCCGCTAACCATTGACTCGGGGTCACCAACGTTAAATTTAAATCTTGCCATGCTTTGGCTTTGCGTTGCCAAACCCAGCGGGATAAATCATTTTCTTCAGGACTATTGAGTTGCGGACAAGCACCACAAGATTTCATGTAGCGATCGCACTCTTGAGTGTAATGACATCCCCCCGTAAACGGCCACATATCATGGGCTGTCCACACTAACGGTTGGGAAAACTGCTGCAATTGTTCAATTTTGAGATAGCCTTTACAGACCCAATGGAGGTTAATGATATCCGGTTGCAGTTGCTTGATTTTGGCGGGAAGGGAACTAGGCAACCATTGCGGGGAAAAAATATTGCGATCGCGCTGTCGATAAGCCTGCAAGGGTAAACCATCAAAGCGTTCGGCTAAATTTAAACGGGCGATCGCCTTTTGCGTTGAACTTTGTAAAGTATGAACGCTCTTGTCACGAGTGAGTTGAGTACGAACTAACATTTGAGAGGGTATTCCAATGCGTTGTAACCCTTGATGGAGTCGATAGGCTGCCCGATCCGCGCCATTTCCCCCATCTGCCGTTGCCAACAATAGTGTATTGATCTGAGTCACAGTTTAAACCTCTGGTGCTGCATAAGATCTAACGTAGAGAGCGAGCTGAGTTAGCAAGCTGATAATTACAGCTTAAAACCCTGATTTTTCGAGTATTTTCGCTGATTTTTAATTCACTTCATTACAGACCCCCTATGAACGCCCCCAGCATTTCAGTTATTATTCCCACGTATAACCGTCGAGACCTCTTACAACAGACGTTAGATTCGGTTCAACAGCAAACCTTTCAAGATTGGGAAGCCATTGTGGTGGATGATGGTTCCGATGATGGCAGCCAAGACATGGTGCAGCAACGCTTAGCAGCCGATCCTCGCATTCGCTATGTGCGTCAGCCTCAAGCGGGTTCGGGGGCTTCTGCTTGCCGTAATAAAGGGACTGCGATCGCCAAAGGGGATTATATTATTTATCTAGATTCTGATGATTGTTTAGCGCCCTCAGCCTTAGAAAATCGCTATCGTTTAATGGAACAACATCCGGAATTAGATTTTGGGGTATTTCCTTGTATGGTATTTCATCAACAACCCGGAGATACCAATATTCTCTGGAATTTAGAAACAGAACAAGAGGATTTAGATCGGTTTTTAGCCCGAGATGTTCCTTGGCAAACCACCAGTCCAATATGGCGTAAATCTGCCTTAGAAATCGTGGGATTATGGAACTCAGAAAATTTAGGTTGGGATGACTGGGAATATCATTTACGGGCAGTTATTTTAGGATTAAATTATAGCTGGTTTCCCTATCCTGACTGCTTTTGGCGCAAACCTCAATATGTTTCTTTGGGAAGTAAATCTGGTTCAGTGGAACATTTAAAATCCCATGAGGAATGTTTACCGCGACTACAACAATTATTGAGTCAAACGGGTCAGTTAACGGACACACGAAAAGTGTTATTGAGGATTCAATATTTCTGGTTTGCAGAAGCTTGGATAGAACGTCAAAACTTATCGGAAGCGTTGAGAGTTTGGCAACGATGTTTTGATCAGAATTTAGTAGATCAATCCTTGTATTCTCTGGGGGTTGGTTATCTGAAATGGATGAATAGTGCGCCTCAAATTCTCCAGAAAATGACTCGGAAGATGGTACAAGCCATCGGGCCAAAGTCTTTAATCTTCCGACGTTCAACTACCTTGCGTCAAGTGACGATGCCAACATTTTATCAATTTCCCGCTGTACTGGCTTCTGCTTAAGGCTTGTAACGTAGAGGCGCTTTCTATAAACGTCTCTACTGAGAAAACAGAGAGTATCTAAATTGTAGGTAAGGCTTGGGAGTCCGTTAAACTTTCCAAGAAGTTAAAACAGAATAGATAACTGATTGTTTCATGAGTATATGATTTAACCCAGTATTTTATGAACAACCTATTGAGAGTTTTCAAATGGTTATTAATAGGAAGTCTACTGTTTCTCAGAAACTCTTTGAATAGAAAATATTGCTATTTTTGCCGAAGTTAAGTTATACTTACTATCAAGTCGCGACGCGCATACCCTATACAATGTAGCATTTTTTACTTTTGTTGTCGTAATTATACTGGTTTTACAGGTTTAGTTTTTTTAAAATTCGCTACAAGCTTCTCTAGAAAAGGGTTATTGATCAGCGCCTTACTTGAAGATTTGATAAGCTATGTATAATTTTTATCATCAGCGACTGAAATTAACAAAATCAAGACCTCAAAATCTACACTCACGCGACACGAGTTTTTGAGGGACAAAACTCAACTGTCATTGGCGTTAGGTTGCCTGCCCCCAGACCCAGGGTTAAGAGCGCGATCGCAACTGGTCGAGATTAATTACGGATAGCTGATCCAGAATGTACTGCTGTTGTTCTGGGCTAAAAAGCTGATAAAACTTGGTGGAATTTGCATTACTAATCGGTTGGCAAACAGTGGCTTTCCAAGCTTCGTTTTTTAAAACCACCTTCTGAGCCATTTTACCATAATCTTTTAACATAGATGGATAAAACGAAGTTTCCATAAAGTCGCAGAGTTCTCGTAGAATTAACTCGGGATTTTCCACTAATGTTTCATAACGCACAAGGATATGATTGGGTTTCTTGAGATAAGGACGACCGAACTCAATAGAACGTATCCAATGACGAATACATTTATCGAGTTCCCAAGGTTCATTTCCCCAGACATCCGGTTGTCGATGCTTGTGAGTCACATCATAAAGAGAAGCCACAACATCAGAACCATTGCGAATTAAATGAATAAATTTAGCATCAGGAAGAGACGCTTCAATATAGCGAATATAACGAACGTGTTCTGGGGACTTTTCTAACCAAATGTTTTTGCCTTGTGATTGCGTGGCGTTATCTAAGGCTTGTTGTAAGACTTTTCCATATTGATGAATAAACCAGGCATTTTTAGGAAATTGATTTTGTAGATGTTCTTGATGAATTTCTTGCAAAAACCAGTTGAGTTGTTTTCGTCCTTTGGAGGAAGCCAACCCAAATAACCGACTCCAACGATACATCCAAAGACTTTGAAATAAATGAGACTCGGGAAAAGAGGCAACTTCAGGATGAGCCGCTAATAAGCTTTGGAGTAATGTCGTGCCGGAACGAGGACAACCCACTAAAAAGAGTCGGGTTTTAATTGCAGATTGAGTCATAATTAATCATTAAATTTGACGAGATTTTCGACGAGGTATGAGTGAAGTCAATAATTCTAAAACTTGTTGGGATAATTTAGGGGCAGTTAATCGAATCATGATGCTATAAATGATTATACCCACACCAGTACTCATGGCTATCAACCCAGGTAAACTTAAATGATCTCCTAAATAGATTTTGATAGCGATAATCACAGCGACCATAGTAACAGAACTGATGAATGGCGCAATAAACTGTGACCAATAGGTTTTAAAGTTAATCTGAATTAGTTGATGAATTGCCCATAAGGGTAGGGGTAAAAATAGATAGCCTCGAATCACATAAGCGGCTGCAACCGCTAGAATTCCCCAACGAACAACGATGATGAAAGCAATCACATTACCGATAGCATTCACTGCATTAATCTTAAACCGCCAAGCGGGTTGTCCCATGGCTAAAATTACAGATTGATTGAAGTATTCAATGGCGTGTAAAGTTCCAATTAATGCGAGGACTTGCATGACGGGAATACTGGGTAACCAATTCTCTCCAAAAACAACAGGGACTAACTCTGGCGCAAGAATAGCCATACCTAAAAATGCAGGAAATGCCACTAAGCTAGAGAGTTGTGTTGCCAGATAAAAAGCCTGTCGCATTTTCTCAGGTTGAGTCTGGAGACGGGAAAAAGTAGGTAATGCAACCTGAGCCATTGTATTGGTTAATAAGTTTGTCATTAATAGCAATAAACGATAGGCAATGGTGTAATAGCCTAATGCAGTTAGCCCTAAAAAATAACCAATCAGAAAATCATCGGAACGTCGATTAAAAAAGTTGAGGAGATTAAACCCTAAAATATTAATGCCAAAATGAAAGAGTTCATGAAAGTGTTGTTGAGAGACTTTGAAGCCCGGTTTCCAATCACTCGCCCACCATAAGACTAAAATGCCAGCAATATTATTGGTTAATTGTTGACCCACTAAACTCCAAACCCCAAACCCTAAGAATGCCATCACAACCCCGACAACTCCCCCAGCAAATGAGGCAACAAGCGAACGCGCTGCTAAAGCTTTAAAGGCAAGATTTCGGCGAAAAATCGCTTGCTGAACACTATTAAAAGCACTCAATAGAAATCCTAAAGATAGCCAACGAATAATCGGGGCGAGTTCCGGTTGATGGAAAGCTTGCGCGACAATATCAGCAACTGAAACACTAATCAGGGTGAGAAAAAGACTAATGATTAAACTAACCCAAAATGCTGTATCTAAATGTTCAGGTTCAAGGTCTTTTCGTTGAACAATAGCTTCTGCAAATCCTTGATTCAGAAAAATTTGAACGAAAGCAAGAAATACACTGGCGAGGGCAATCAGTCCAAATGCTTCGGGTTCTAATAAACGGGCTAAACAGAAAAAGACGACAAAAGAAATGGCTTGATTGCCAAATTTCTGAATAGCAGACCAAAAAATACCTTTAACTGCTTGTTGACGTAAATTCATAGGGATAACTAAGACAAGAGGGATTTAAAGATTAAACTGTTGATGGATAACTGAGGGGATAAGGACTTTGTTTTTGCCTGAGATAAAACTGTTTAATTTCCAGATTGAGACGCACCGTAATGATCACATAATATACCCAAACATGAGTCGGATAAAACAACTCACTCACGGTAATATTGGGAATCACCATCCAAGTTAAGAAGACTAAGGGGAGTAGAGACTCTGCGGAGGGATTAATGCCCATAAAAAGAACAGCAGTGGCAACGGTTCTAAAGAAGGCAAATAGGAAAATGATAAATCCCACAATGCCTAAATCTAGCGCAATTTCTAAGAAGCCATTGTGAGCATGAGGCGGTTTAAAACCTTTAGGGGTTGAAATCCCATTGGCTGGGTTTTCTATCCCTCGCCAAGCTTGCCAAAATCCTTGCGTTCCGTATCCTAAAATCGGGTGCTTTTCAATAATGCGCTCAATAATTTGGGGCCAAAACTCTGTTCGTCCAGTTAAAGAGGGATCTTTATCTAACGCATTGAGAATATTAAACCAATTTTCTAAAACAATTAGCATCACTCCAATCCCTAATACCATGAAAATCACTACACCTACAAATGCTTGTTGAAACGTTAAACTTTTTAATAGCCTTAAACATCCGACTAAAGTCAGTAAAATTAAAATCAAGACTAAACTGGTAGCTGAGTTGGTATTTTGGCGAACATAGAGTGAGAAAAAAGCAAATGAAATTGCAAACCAACGTTGTTGAGGATGATGAATCGCATGAAATAGCCAGAGGGTAATATTTAAGGATAAAAGGATGCCTAAACGGTTCGGATGGCTGGTAATTCCTTTCCAACCTTTGGGTTCAACTCCAATAGCAGGCATTGCTAAAGCATAAAATGCACTTAAAATTGAAATTAATGTTGTACTATATCGAATTAAAACAACTAATTTATCCCAACTATAACGGTTGGCAATATGAGCAGAAAAAATGGAAAGTCCTAAGATGAGTAAACTTTGACGGAGAGTATAGCCAGGTGTTTCTGACCACAGGGCAGAAACAAGAGATAAAGAGAGTAGAAGCCCTAGGAAAGGATTGCTAAAAAGCAACATTGAACTTTGAAATAAACGGGAAAACCAGGACTTTAAAATCACCATAAAATAACCATATAACCCTAATTTCATCACAATTGACCTCAAGCTGATTTTAGGAACACTGAGATGATAGGGTTGAAAAATATTAATTGGTGATAGGGTTAGTCCAGGAGCAACAAATAGGAATAAAAAGGCAAGGCAATATTCTAGTTTTTCTGCAACTTTTCGTTTGCTTCCATAGTGGAATGTGATCAAAAAGTAAATGGATACAACCAACAGTAATGGAATCAGAATCAGTGGATCAGTAACTAGCTCTTTCATAAAAATTGGGTTTAAATCTCTTGAAAGTCTTAAGGCGTTAATTTATACTGAATATCTTAAGTTATTTCAAACAAAAATAATGTGAGATATTGAATCTATTACGACTCTGATTAAATTAAATAGTTTTTAGTAGTTAGTTCTTAGTAGTTAGTAGAGTTAAAAACTAAAAACCAATCACTAAAAACTAATAACTCATTAATTAAGACTCAAGAATTCTGCATATTACAATCTTGGGACTTGAACCCAAAAAAACTAATAACTAATGACTAATAACTAATAACTACCGCAAAGCGGTTAAACCAGAACTATCGAATGGCTGCAACGGCTCGACGAGCTTTATTAATGGTAGACCAAGCCAATCCATGTAACCCGCCATAGGATTGATTCAAGGTTTGAAACGCTTGTAATTCTTGTTCAAAGGAGTCAGCTTGAGCCTCAACCTGTTGATTTAGCAGTTGCTTAGCAAATTGATATAACTCAATATCTAAGGCATTTTGTTGTTGAATGGCTGCTAACGTATCCGGGGGAATTTCTGACTTTTGAGTCGTCTTATTCTTGCCTGTGTTTTTCCGAGCATAGTAAATATTTTTCCAGCCCAATTTCTTTTGCAGCAGCAGCAAAGTCCGGTCAAACTCTTCCATCACCCCCACTACAGAAAAATAATTGAGTAAATGCTGCTTAGCCGTTTCTAATAAATCAGTTGTGGCACAACCAAACTCAATACTTTCATCTTCATCCCCATTAGAGGCGGCAATCAATCGAGTTTGTCCATTATCCAGTTCTAAAGAAATCCCAGAAGAAACAAATGTTTTTAAATCCATTTGATGGTCAGTGACCACTTGATGAAGATAATGATTCGGCGTTCGTAGCACATGATAATAGTGAGAAATTATTCGTTTTACCGGATCTCGCAATAATGTAAAATAGGTACAAGGTTGAGGCATAACTTGATGTAAACCAAATCCCATGTGTCCTTTAATCAGTTGAAATTGTCGCCGCTTTTCTTCTGGAAAATTCTTAAATGCAGTAATCGACTCAGCCACCTGAGTGGCATGTACCCAGTAAATTTGCTCAAGACAATAGTGACGATCTATAATCTGATGAAGTGTCGTTCCTGCTGTTTTTGGAATATGTAAAAAAATCAAAGTTTGAGCGGAGGATGGGTTGGGTTTATTGTTGACCACGTTATATTTCTCCTGTAAACTAAACTTAAGGATTAAGCTAAAAAACCTAAAATTAAAGCGTCAATTATCAGAGCATTGGATGACCCCTGAGTGACTCCCGAGCAAGATACCAATTTAACTCTGCACTGATGATTCCCTAAGCGATCAACAAAGATAAACTTAAATTGAAAAAATTTTAAGTTGGATTGATCAATGATGAATTATCATAATCAATCGCGATCGTCAAGGTTTTCATTCGGAAATTAACGGAAATTAAACGCCGATCTGAACTCCTACTTTGAACCCATGATGTCACTCAATTCTTGTTGCTCTGATTATCCCTTTCCCAAACAATCTTTAACGAGTTTAACCCTCGCAATTGCGCTAACATTCACCCCTATTTCTGCCTGTTTGGCTCAGTCTTCAATCCCGGCTGCTGCGACGGCTCAACCAACCGGCTCACCCTATGCTTTAGGTGCAGGAGATCGAATTGCCGTCAGTATTTTAGATTTCCCAGAATTGGCAGGAGACTATCTGATTCCGCCGATGGGTTCAATTGATTTACCCTGGATTGGTCGGGTTCAAGTGCTGGGCAAAACCATTGAACAATTGGGGGCAGAAATTGAAGCGAAATACCGCAGCGTGATTAAACGTCCTCAAATTACGATTAATATTACTAATTATCGCCCCCTCAACGTGATGATTTTAGGAGAAGTTAGCCGTCCCGGTTCCTATACCGTTGATTTAAAAGAAGGCGCTGGGGTGAATGCACCAGGAATTCAATTTCCTACCGTAATGCAAGCCATTGAACTGGCAGGGGGCGTGACTCAGGATGCCAAACTAGATCAAGTGTTGATACGTCGTCTCCTGCCTCAAAATCAAGAACAAGTGATTACCCTAAATTTATGGGAAATGTTGAGAACTGGACAAGCGCCGCGAGATTTAGTTCTACGGGATGGGGACACCCTGTTTATCCCCACACAAACCGATGTCAGTTTAACTGAGGCTCGACAAATTGCCACCGCTACGGGTAGTATTGCCCCAGATCCTAAAATTCCCCGAACTGTCGCCGTGGTAGGGGCGGTTCAACGACCCGGCTCTTACGTGGTGGTGGGAGGAGGAACTCCTGAATCTGCTGAACCCTTTCGCAACACAGAAGGGTATCCTACCTTAACACGGGTCATACAGTTGGCTGGAGGGATTACACCGATGGCAGATATCCGCAATATCCAAGTGCGTCGCCGTACCCAAACCTTCAACGAACAAATGATTAAGATCGACTTATGGGAACTGCTGCAATCGGGTGATATTAGTCAAGATTTGATTATGCAGGAAGGAGACACAATTGTTGTGCCTCAAGTTTCACAGCTTAATCTTGAAGAAGCCACTGAAATTGCCACCGCTAATTTTGCCCCCAATCAAATTGAGGTTAATGTAGTGGGAGAAGTCAAAGCTCCCGGTGTCGTGGCAGTGCGACCCAATACCTCCCTCAATCAAGCGCTGTTGGCGGCTGGTGGATTTAACGAGACTCGGGCAGAGAAAACCAATGTGGATTTAATTCGATTAAATTCAGATGGAACGGTCTCAACCCGAACCATTGAAATTGATTTTTCTCAGAGTATTAATGAACAAACGAATCCGTTGTTGCAAAACAATGATGTTGTTGTCGTTCATCGCTCTAATTTAGCGGAGTTTACTGATCCATTCAGAGAACTCCTAGTTCCAGCAAATACTGTGCTATCCGTCTTCACAATTCCCTTGCGAATTGTTGATATTTTGAAACGAACTGGAGTGGCTTTTGAAGAAGATGATGATTAATTGTAGTGCCTCATAAAATGCTATGGAAACTGAACCGAATCGCCCGCCTTTTTTCCCTCAAAATCCTAACAAATTATCTCATCTCAAGCCGGTTCCTGCTAACACTCCCCTAGAATCCACAACTGATGAAGATAGCCTCAATTTACCTTGGATTTTTGCGGTTTTTCGTCGGCGGGCTTGGATTATGCTCAGCGTCTCCACCCTATTAACTGGACTCTTAGGTGGGATGGTGGTTTGGCAGAGTAAACAGGAGATTTCAGAATATCAAGGATCGTTTCGATTATTAGTAGAACCCGTTACGGCTGAGGGGCGATTATCTCAGCAATTTTTACAATCCCAAATTGATGCTCGCTCTGATATTCAAAGTGTTAGAATTGATCACAGCTTAGTGGATTATGAAACTCAAATTCGAGTTTTAAAAAGTCCGAAATTGATGAATCCTGTTCTTGAAGAAATTCAAGCAAAGTATCCCGGCATCACCTATGAAGTGATGATGAAACAACTGATTATAGAACGCATCAGCTATGAAAAAGATGGATTTGAAGAAGGAACAAAAATTATTGAAGTTAGCTATACTAGTCCCGATTCCCAACAAATTCAATATGTGTTAGAGCAGTTAGTCGAAAGTTATCTCAACTATAGTTTGGAAGAGCGTCAAGGCAGTTTAATGCAAGGGATTCAGTTTATTGAAGCTCAGCTTCCTCAACTGCAACAACAAGTTAATCAACTGCAACAACAGCTTCTCAATCTACAGCAAACTTATAATTTAATTCGACCCGACCAAGCTGAAGTGAGCTTATCAGAACAACTTCACCGAGTTGAAATGAATCGGATTGAAACGCAAGTAAAGCTATCAGAAATTAGCGCCACTTACGAAACAGCAAAGCGACAATTTGAACAAGGAAATGCGACGGCTGTTTTAGCCAGAAATCCTAAAGCTTATGAGCGGTTATTATTAGAATTACAGCAAGTTGAAGCTGAACTGATTCAACAATCTTCTAAACTCACGAATAATAGCCCAATTATTCAAAGTCTACAAGAGCAACAACAAAACTTACAAATTTTACTGCGCCAACAATCTCGAGGCATTCTAGAAACCCTAGAAAGTGAATTTCAGGGATTAGTGAATCAAGAGCAAGTGTTATTAAGAGAAGAAAGTTTACTGAGAGAAAGAATTAGTCAAGTTCCTATTTTTGAACGAAAATATGACGATCTCAAGCAAGAACTAGAAGTAGCCCGTGATAGTTTAATTCAGTTTTTATCAAAACGAGAAGCCCTGAGTTTAGATGCCGCCCAACAAAACATCCCTTGGCAAGTGATTGCACCCCCCGCTTTACTTCGCAATACCAAAGGTCAAATGGTTCCCACTGCCAATCAACAAACTAAACGCAAATTGGTACTCGTTGCAATTGTCAGCGGTTTACTCGGGGTTGGAGTCGGATTTTTAGTGGAAATTTTACTGTCTGTGTTTCATACTCCGGCTGAAATTGAAGCGGCAACTCAACTGTCTCGCATTGGTTTAATTCCCTTTAATCCCAAACTCAAGCCTTTAAAGAGTGCATCACGAACTAAGCCGTTAGTCGGGGTTCCATTAACAGGAAACTTACAGGATCAAAAATCTTCTGGGACAACTCAATCCTATTCAACCCGCAGTGACCCTAATTCTCCCTTTTGGGAAGCATTTCGACTGTTATATACGAATATTGATTTGCTCAGCTATGACCGACCCATCCGTTCCTTAGTCATTAGTTCTGCCGCGTTTGGGGATGGAAAATCAACGGTTGCGGTTCACTTAGCCCAAATTGCCGCCGCCATGGGTCGGCGAGTATTGCTGGTTGATGCGAACTTCCGCCACCCTCAACTTCATACTTACTTTAATTTACCAAATCAACGGGGCTTTAGTGATGCGATCACCTCTGACTTAAGTCTAAATGAGGCCATTCAGCAAGCCCCCCGAGAAGATAATCTGTTTGTCCTCACCGCCGGTAAATTTCCCCCCGACCCGATTAAGCTGTTATCCTCGAAAAAGCGACAATATTTAATGGAACAATTTGATGCTTTTTTTGATTGGGTGATTTATGACACGCCACCCTTAGCCGGTTTAGCCGATAGCCATATTCTCTCTGCTCATGTTGATGGCACGATCTTAGTGGTAAAAATTGACCGCACAGATCGAACCCTAGTGACTGATGCACTAGATGAACTCAAAATCTCTGGAAGTTCAGTATTAGGGTTTGTGGTCAATTGTATCAAAAGGTAATCGGTACTCTGGCAATATCCATTTCTACTTTTAACTTGTGCAGGAGGGGATTGATCCCCTACTAACAAAAGCTGTATAGTTTGTTATACAGATGCACCCTGATGGTAGGGAGAGTTGCTCAGGCGACTCTCTTTTTTATGAACCGTTCCAGTTTTACAAAAGCTTCATATTCTTCCCTGTAATCTTTACAGTTTCTTTAAATGAGGGGCTTGACCCCTCACATTGTTTTTCTATATGATTAACTACAGATGCACCCTGATGGTAGGGAGAGTTGCTAAGCGCGACTCTCTCTTTTTTTATGCAAAGTTATAAAGTTTTTGATGATATAAATAGGAGTGATTTTAATCAATCCAAACTCCAACCTTAACTTTACAAAGATTTAATGATGAGAATCTGAATCTTTACAGTTCCTTTAAATGAGGGGCTTGACCCATCACCAACTCTTTCCTATGATTAACTACAGATGCACCCTGATGGTAGGGAGAGTTGCTCAAGCAGCTCTCTCTTTTTTTATGCAAAATTATCAATCTTTTAATCATATGGCTAAGACTGACTCAACCAGAAGCTCAGGAGATACTTTACAAAAACTTAGCAATTTATCACCTAATCTTTACAAACTCTTTAATAAAAGGGGCTTGACCCATCATGTATGTTTCTATATGATAAATAACAAATGCACCCTGATGGTAGGGGGAGTTGCTCAAGCAGCTCTCTCTTTTTGTATTTCAAAATAGTCATAAAATCCCACTTATTGAGCAGGATTGCAGCATGACATAATCTTAATAATTGTCAGTTTAAACTTTACATAAGCTTTAAAAAAAGTCCTTGCTTTTTAACAATAAATTTAGCTATATTTATAACAAATGCACCCTGATGGTGGGGGAGTTGCCCAGGCAGCTCTCTCTTTTTGTATTTCAAAATAGTCATAAAATCCCACTTATTGAGCAGGATTGCAGCATGACATAATCTTAATAATTGTCAGTTTAAACTTTACATAAGCTTTAAAAAAAGTCCTTGCTT
>Ga0209594_1000120_pt1 | contig 60739 bp, 57 predicted proteins | sample AshMeaCrysSpring_FD_184126 | JGI IMG/M metagenome (GOLD analysis project Ga0209594, IMG submission 184126) | Groundwater microbial communities from Big Spring, Nevada to study Microbial Dark Matter (Phase II) - Ash Meadows Crystal Spring... | ecosystem: Environmental > Aquatic > Deep subsurface... | reverse complement strand
GATGTGGCCGCAGACGACGACGAGCTCCGGGAAGTCGATCGCGACCTGGTCGATGTAGGGAATCGGCCGCCCCACCTCGGACGGCATCAGCGGCCCCGTGTGGCCGACCTGTGTGCAGAACGGCACGCCGAGTTCGCAGCACTCGTCGTAGACCGGGTAGAAGCGCGCGTGCGTGGGCGGCATTTCCCACAGCCACGGCAGGATCCGGATCGCCTTGAAGCCGAGATCGCGGACGCAGCGTCGGATCTCCTTCACCGCCGTGCGGGGCCGGCTGATGTCCACCGAGCCCACGCCGGCCAGCCGGTCGGGCGCCTGGCGCACCAAGGCCGCCACCTCGTCGTTCGAAATCAGTGAGCCGTGCGGCCCTTCCCAGGCGCTGATCAGGCTCAGCGAGACGCCGCCCGCGTCCATCGCCGCGAGCGTGACCGAGAGCGGCCACTCCGTGATCGTCGCCAGCGCGGCGTTGTCGCCACGGGTCCAGCGCCGCAGCGACTCGAACATCGGCTGGTTGAGGTGTCGCTCGGTCGGGTGCTGGGCCCAGGCGTCGATGACGCGCGTCACGACGGGCGCAGCCACAGGTCCTCGTCTCGCTGCGGCGTCGCCTCGAGCAGCGCCAGGGCGTACTCGTCGCTCACGCGACGTCGCCAGTCCGCCATGAAGCGGCGGATCGTGTCCTCGTCCCTGATTTCCTCCACCTCGAGCCCGTCGACCGGCAGGCCCGACCCGAGTTCGTTCGCGTCGTCCAGCGGCCGCATGGCCCCTCCGTCAAGCGCGTTTATTCTGCTTGTTTGGTCGGTCATTCTGCCAGAAGTCGCATGGATCACGGCTTCGGCATACCCCTACTACTTCACAAGGATACCGCAGGTCACGAGGTTGCTGGAACCGTCGTAGGCCAGGCCGGCGGCCTGCACCGAGGTCACGCAGAATTTCACCTCACCGGTCGTCCGCGTCCGTGAAGAATAGAACGTCGCGACCCCGCCCGCGTCGCTCGTGCGGTTCGTGTCGCCGGACGTGATCACGCCGGACCACGCGCCCTGCACGCTCGCACCCGCGACCGGCCTGCCCAGGTCGTCGACCACCGCCACGCGAGCGATCACCTGCGTGCCGCGCGGGTCGAGGGCGGTTGCGACCTGCTGCACGAGAACCTCGGTCGCACCGCCGGTCGGCGGGGGCGGCTCGCTCGGCGGCGGACCGAACTCACACGTCTCGCCGGCCATGTACCGTACCCAGTCGTACTGCCCGTGCAACGCTTGACCGGGATAGGTGAATACGCCGGCCCACGCCGCGGCCGTGTCGTCGACCGGCCAGACGTTGACCATGATCTTCTGCAGGGACTCAGTCGCCTTCGGGGTCGGGTTCGACCCTGAATCGCCGACCGAATAGATCCGTTGCCCGTCGACGAACCACTCGATGCCCGTCGAGGTCCACTTGAATCCGTAGCGGTGGAACGAATCCGCCGCGTCGAAACCGAGGTCGACGAGCTTCTCGTTGCGCGACGAGTACGTGTCGTCGTTCGTGTAGAAGTTGAACTGCACGCGCGTCGTGTCGTACCCGAGGAACTCGACGTCGATTTCGTTGTGCCGGCCGTTGCCGCCGTTGTCGAACGGGCCGGCGAAGGTGAAGAACGCGCTCACGACACCTGACCGCCGCACTGGCTTGAAGCTCGCCTCGTAGCAGCCGTAGCCGTAGTAGCCGCTGGTGCGGACCTCGCCCGACGTGTAGGGCTGGCCGGACGACGGGACGTCGTCGAGCCGCAGGTCCACGAGGCCGCCGGCGACCGTCGCGTGGTCCGCGCGCCAGCCATTGTCGAACGGCGACCCGTTGGCCCAGCCGTCGGCCTTGACCCAACGGGCGGTGTCGAAGGACGTGAACTGGTCCGTGAACGCACCCTGAGCCGTGGGCGGACGCGGCGCGGGCTTCGCTGCCTGTGCGCCGGGCACAGTCAGCACGACGCCGATCGCTGTCGCGATGACGACCCGAAATTTCGACCATGCCTTCGCGTCGCCCGCGCGGGCCGCATCGGCACCGTATCCATGGCAGCCGGTTCCCATGCCGGTGCCCTCCCCTTTTGTTTATTGCGGACCCGCCGTTCAGCGGGGCCTTCCGGGAGATTAGCGGAACTGTGACGCGGTTCGCAGCCGTGGTGACATAAGACCCTTGACGAGCCGACCGACGGCCGTCAGTCGTTCGACTGATTCGACTTGGTCTTCGTCTTCAAGACCTCCTCCGGCGGCGGCGGATCCTCGCCCTCCGTGGCCGGCGCGGGCGCGGCCTGCCGGTCGTTCGACTGGTTGGATCGGGTCTTGTTCTTCTGCACCTCCGCGGGCTTAGCCGGCTCCGGGACGTCTTTCGCCGGCTCGACGGCATCCGTCGCGGGTGCTGGCTTCGCGACGTCATCGGCATCGGCGACGGGCGCGACCAGCAACGTTGCAGCGATGGCGGTACACACTGCGCCAAGTGTCGTACGGTTCATGGCGAATCTCCCTGGTTCGATGCCGCGGCAATTGTAGCGGCCGAGCGTCCATCGGCGGAATCCGCAATGGCGGTGGCTGACGTCTCGCCTAGACTCCGGTTCGGTGCGTCCGCCGGAGGACGGTCATGCGATTTCCCCGCGAACGATCGGCCTCGGCCGCCCTGGCGGTCCTCTGCTGCCTCTGGGCCGCGGCGCCGCAGGCCGAGCCCCTCATCACGCGCAACCAGAATCCGCTCCTCCTGCCCTACGGCCTGCCGTTGCCCTTGCCTGCACGACTCCCTGCGGCCGGCAAGACCCGAGCTGGTCTCGACGTCAACTGGTCGAACGCGGCGAACCTCGAGACCTCCGGCGGGCGCGAATTCACGCTCGACGCCGAGACGGTCGACGTGCGCCTGCGCCTCGAGCATGCGTTCGGCGAGCGATGGGGCGCCCTGGTCGAGCTGCCCTGGCGCAGCCTGAGCGGGGGCACGCTCGACGGCTTCATCGAGAACTGGCACGACCTCTTCGGCCTGCCCGAGGGTCCGCGCAGGCGCATGCCCAGGGACCGATTGCTGATCGACTACCTGGAGTCCGGTGAGACGCTGCTGCACGTGGAGGACAGCGCATCCGGCATTGCGGACATTCCGCTCGGCGTGGGTTACCAGGTTGCGACGTCCGACGATCGCGCACTCGCGGTGTGGCTGACGATCGACGTGCCAGTCGGCGACTCCGAAGTCCTGCTCGGCAGCGGGGCGCTGGATGCGGCACTGAGCGTCGCGGGCGATATGCAGCTGAGCGATCGCTGGCAACTCTTCGGTCAGGTGGACGCGGTCTGGCTCGGCGACGGCGACATCCTGCCCGAGTACCAGCAGAGCTTCGTCCTGGCGGGCCTGGCGGGCGTCTCATGGAACGCGTGGCGCGCGCTCGACCTCACCGTGCAGTTCTACGCGAACTCGCAGGTGTTCGACGTTCCGGTCACCGGACTCTCGGGCGACGCCGTGGTCCTGAGCTACGGCGGGACCTGGCGCACCAGCGGCGGCTGGCGCTTCGACTTCGGCATGAACGAGGACATCGACGTGGATGCATCGCCCGACGCGACGTTCTATTTCCTCGCGCAGAAGGCGTTCTGAGAGGCGCTGCCTATCGAGTCGATCCGGAGAAAAGATTGGATCGATCGGCAGGAACGGCCTACAAGGATAGGGCCACCCATCAAGGAAGGAGCGAACCATGTCGAGCGAAGCCAAGTGCCCGTATGCCGCGCTGCACGGCGCCCGGACGACCGCCGCCGCCCAGTCGAACCGCGACTGGTGGCCGAACCGGCTCAACCTCGGGATCCTGCGCCAGCACTCCGCGAAATCCGACCCGATGGGTCCGCCGTTCGACTACGCGGAGGAATTCGAGAAGCTCGACCTCGCGGCGCTCAAGAAGGACCTCCGCGCGCTGATGACGGACTCGCAGGCGTGGTGGCCCGCGGATTGGGGCCACTACGGCGGGCTCTTCATCCGCATGGCCTGGCACAGCGCCGGCACCTACCGCACGTTCGACGGGCGCGGCGGCGCGGGCACGGGCAATCAGCGCTTCGCGCCGATCAACAGCTGGCCCGATAACGGCAACCTCGACAAGGCGCGCCGGCTGCTGTGGCCAATCAAGAAGAAGTACGGCCAGCAGATTTCGTGGGCCGACCTGATGATCCTCGCCGGAAACGTGGCGCTGGAATCGATGGGCTTCAAGACCTTCGGCTTCGGCGGCGGCCGCGCGGACATCTGGGAGCCCGAGGAGGACATCTATTGGGGCTCGGAGGCCGAGTGGCTCGGTGACAAGCGCTACAGCGGCGATCGCGAGCTCGAGGACCCGCTCGCCGCCGTGCAGATGGGCCTGATCTACGTGAACCCCGAGGGCCCGAACGGCAACCCCGATCCGGTCGCCTCCGGTCGCGACGTGCGCGAGACCTTCGCGCGCATGGCAATGAACGACGAGGAAACGGTCGCGCTCGTGGCGGGCGGCCACACCTTCGGCAAGGCGCACGGCGCAGGCGACCCGAAGCTGGTCGGCGCAGAGCCCGAGGGCGCGCCGCTCGAGGAGATGGGCCTCGGCTGGAAGAACCGCTACGGCACGGGCAAGGGTGTCTGCACGACGACGAGCGGCATCGAGGGCGCCTGGAAACCGAGCCCGACGAAGTGGGACAACGGCTACTTCGACATGCTGTTCGGCTACGAGTGGGAACTCGTGAAGAGCCCCGCCGGTGCGCACCAATGGCGGGCGAAGGACGTGAAGCCCGAGCACATGATCCCGGACGCGCACGACCCGTCGAAGAAGCACGCGCCGATGATGACGACGGCGGACCTGTCGCTGCGCTTCGACCCCGCCTACGAGAAGATCTCGCGACGCTTCCACGCGGACCCTCAGGCGTTCGCGGACGCCTTCGCGCGTGCATGGTTCAAGCTCACGCACCGGGACATGGGGCCGCGCTCGCGCTACCTCGGTCCCGAGGTGCCCGCCGAAGAGCTGCTCTGGCAGGACCCCGTTCCGGCGGTCGATCACCCGTTGGTCGACGAGAAGGACATTGCAACGCTCAAGACGAAGATCCTCGCGAGCGGTCTCACGACGGTGGAACTCGTGACCACGTCCTGGGCCTCCGCCTCGACCTTCCGCGGCTCCGACAAGCGCGGCGGGGCGAACGGCGCGCGCATCCGTCTCGCACCCCAGAAGGACTGGGAGGTGAACCAGCCGGCCGAGCTCACAAAGGTGCTGCAGAAGCTCGAGGCGATCCGCACGGAGTTCAACGCGGCGCAGAAAGGCGGCAAGACGATCTCGCTCGCCGACCTAATCGTGCTCGGTGGCACGGCGGCGGTCGAGGATGCGGCTCGCCGCGCGGGGCACGCGGTGACGGTGCCCTTCTCGCCCGGCCGCACGGATGCCACGCAGGCGCAGACCGACGCTGAGTCATTCAGCGTGCTCGAGCCGCTCGCCGACGGATTCCGCAACTACGCGCGGCCCGGGCTCGCGGCGCGCGCCGAGGAAATGCTGCTCGACCGCGCGCAGCTGCTGACGCTGACCGCGCCGGAGATGACAGCGCTCGTCGGCGGGCTGCGGGTACTCGGCGCGAACGTCGGGCAGTCGAAGCACGGCGTGCTCACCGACCGTCCGGGCTCGCTCACGACGGACTTCTTCGTGAACCTGCTCGACATGGGCACGGAATGGAGCCCCGGGTCGGCGGAGGGAACCTACGAGGGACGCGATCGCTCGACGGGACGGTCGCGCTGGACCGGTACCCGCGTGGACCTCGTGTTCGGCTCGAATTCCGAGCTGCGCGCGCTGGCCGAGGTGTACGCATCGGACGACGCGGGCGCGAAGTTCGCGCAGGACTTCGCAGCGGCGTGGGTGAAGGTAATGAACCTCGACCGGTTCGACCTGCGCTGAAGTCAGGGGCGACGCCGGCTGGCACCCGGCGTCGCTTCCAATCCGCTGGTCTGCGGAGCATGATCGGCCCCGATTGGGATCACAGGGGGACCCGTCGTGGCCAATATCGCCACAACATCTGGCGAGGGAGTTCCGCACGCTTCACCCGGCCGGGCTATCGCACCGGCCATCGATCGATGGATCTACGTGTTCATGGCGGCGAGCTTCATCGCCTACACGCTGATCGGCTTCATCCCCGTTTCGCTCCTGAAACTCGCTGCTGTCGAAGCCGGCGAGCGGCCGCCCTTCCCTCCGGTGATGCATGCGCACGCCGTCCTCATGGGCACGTTCCTGCTGCTTCTGCTCGCACAGTCGATCCTCGGGGCGACCGGCCGGCTGCGATTCCACCGGGCCCTCGGCATCGCGGGCTTCGTGATCGGGCCCGCACTCGTGATCGTGGGATTCGTCCTGGTGCCCACGATGTATCACCAGGTCTGGGGCATGGCGCAATCCGCTCCGGCCGAGATACGGCCGATGATCGAGCAGGGCCTGCGCGAGTTCGACAACATCATGCTGGTACAGATGCGAGTCGGAATTCTCTTCCCGATCTTTCTCGCCATCGCCCTCGCGGCGCGCAAGTCCGATCCCGGGCTGCACAAGCGCATGATGTTTCTCTCGGTCGCCATTGCCCTGCCCGCCGCGTTCGACCGGATTGCGTGGCTGCCGACTTCGCTACCGGGAAGCGCGCTGACGCTCGAGCTTTATCCGCTTCTAGCGATTGCGCCGATGTTCGTGTGGGATCTCATCCGAACGGGCAAGGTCCACAAGGCGTACGTGATCTGGGTGCTGGTCAGCCTGCCGGCCGCGATCCTGGTTCACGCGCTGTGGGACAGCGACTGGTGGCACGCAACCGCGCGGCAGTTGATGGGGGTGTAGGCGGCAGGAAAGCTGGGAGACGCCGAATTGGCGGAGAGGGAGGGATTCACTCGGCACGCCCATGCGTGCCTCGCCCCGTTGGGGCGCCCTCGATGGCTGCGCAATCGAGGGCGTGCACATCGGCGCTGCCGATGTGTCGAACCCCCGGTCCCCTCGAGTTCTCACCCTCCCCCGTGCCACAAACGCAAACGCCCCTTGCGGGGCGCTTCGTTTGTGGCGGAGAGGGAGGGATTCGAACCCTCGGAGGGCTTTCGCCCTCGCCGGTTTTCAAGACCGGTGCATTAAACCGCTCTGCCACCTCTCCTTGGGGCGCGCAGTTTCCGACCAGCGCGAGTGACTGTCCAGCGCGGCTTCCGTACACCCGCTCGATCCTCGCGACCACGACCAACAGCGACACGACGTAGTTGGACATGGGCCTCGATTTGTACGACACTTTGTCATACAATTTGCCCCATGAGCTCAATCAGCCTTCGCATCCCCGAAGACCTGGAGCATCGTCTGGAGCATGAGTCGCGCGAGGCCGGAGTTCCAAAGTCAGAGATTGCGCGCTCGGCAATAGAGGCCTACCTCGATCGTGTCGAACGGGAACGCTTCCTGGCTGGGTTCATCGCTGAGGCGCGCGCCACCTACGGTGACGATGCCAGCCGCGTCGAGGCCCTCGAGTTCGCCGAGGAAGCACTCGTGCTCGATAACGAGGCGCTCGACCAAGCCGAGCAGCGCATGGCCGGTCAGTCACCCACGGCCGGTCGGCAGCGCAAGTCAAAGCGATGAAACGCGGCGAGATCTGGGTCGCCAATTTGAACCCGACTCGCGGACGCGAAGTGGGCAAGGTCCGCCCGGTGCTGGTAATTCAGAGCGACGAACTGTTGCTGGCAGGCTCTCCGACGGTCGCCGTACTTCCGCTCACGACCCGTGTTCAGCCACAGCTGCGGCTGATGCGCATCTCGCTTCCGGCCCGAGACCGGCTGCAACAGGACTGCCAGGTCATCGTCGACCAACCTCGGACCCTTGACAGAAGACGATTCGGCGAAGGCCCGCTCACACGCCTCACCCCGACGGAACAGGCTGCGGTCGACCGCAGCATGCGCGTCGCGCTCGGCCTGTACTGAGTCGCCTCAGCCCAGCCGCTCCGCCCCGCCCATGTACTTCCTGAGCGCCTCCGGCACGACGACGCTGCCGTCGGCCTGCTGGTAGTTCTCGAGCACCGCGACGAGCGCACGGCCGACCGCGACGCCGGACCCGTTCAGCGTGTGCACGGGCTCGGGCTTACCGGTCGCCGGATTGCGCCAGCGCGCCTGCATGCGCCGCGCCTGGAACGCCTCGCAGTTGCTGCACGAGGAAATCTCGCGGTACTTCTGCTGCCCCGGCAGCCAGACCTCGAGGTCGTAGGTTTTCGCGCTGCCAAAGCCCACGTCGCCGCTGCAGAGCGCAACCACTCGGTACGGCAGGTCGAGCCCCTGCAGCACTTTCTCGGCGTGGCCCGTCAGTTCCTCGAGTGCGGCGTACGAATCCTCCGGGCGCACGATGTGCACGAGCTCGACCTTCTCGAACTGGTGCTGGCGGATCATGCCACGCGTGTCCTTGCCGTAGGAGCCTGCCTCCGAGCGGAAGCACGGCGTGTGCGCGGCGTACCTGCGCGGCAGCGTGTTCGCTTCGAGGATCGTCTCGCGCGCGAGGTTCGTGACCGGCACTTCCGCCGTCGGGATCAGGAAGAACTCCTGCTCGCCCGATGCGACACGGAACAGGTCCGCCTCGAACTTCGGCAGCTGGCCGGTGCCCACGAGCGCCTGTCGTGCCACGAGGTACGGTGCGTAGACCTCGGTGTAGCCGTGCTGCGACGTGTGAAGATCGAGCATGTACTGGATCAGCGCGCGGTGCAGTCGCGCGACGCCGCCCTTCAGCACCACGAAGCGCGCGCCGGAGATGCGGCCCGCCGCCTCGAAGTCGATCAGCGAGAGCTTCTCGCCGATCGCGACGTGATCCAGCGGCGTGAAGTCGAACGCCCGCGGGGTGCCCCAGCGGCGAATTTCGATGTTCGCGGATTCGTCGCGGCCGTCAGGAACGCCTTCGTGCAGCGTGTTCGGCAGGCCGAGGACGATCTCCTCGAACTCGGCACCGGCCGCCGCCTGTTCTTTCTCCAGGCTTTCGAGCTTGCGGGCGAGCGCCTCGCCCTCGGCGACGAGTGCGGTGATGTCCTCCCCCTTGCCCTTGGCCATGCCGACCTTCTTCGCGTGGGCATTGCGCGCCGCGCGGGTCTCGTCGGCGGCGACCTGGGCGGTCTTGCGCCGCTCCTCGAGCGCGCGGAAGCGCCCGACGTCGAGCACGAACCCGCGTCGCGCGAGGTTGCGGGCGACGGCGTCGGGGTCAGTGCGGAGCAGCCTGGCGTCGAGCATGGCGGAATCGTCCTGGACGAAAGGGTGGGAATTATAGGGGAATGTCCCTATTTCCTCAGGCGGGCGAGCGCCTCGCGAATCTTGATCTCGAGCCCGCGCTCGACGGGCTCGTAGTAGCGCGCGGGCGTCATCTCGTCGGGAAAGTACTTCTCGCCGGCGGCAAACGCGTCCGGCTCGTCGTGCGCGTAGCGGTATCCCTGCCCGTAGCCGAGGCCCTTCATGAGCCCCGTCGGCGCATTGCGGAGTCTGAGCGGGACGTCGAGAGTTCCGCGTTCCTTGGCATCCTTCATCGCCGCGCCGAAGGCGACGTAGACCGCATTGCTCTTCGCGGCGCAGGCCATGAACACCACGGCCTGCGCGATGGCGAGCTCGCCCTCGGGGCTGCCGAGCCGCTCGTAGGTCTCGCAGGCCTGCAGCGCGAGCGCGAGCGCCCGCGGGTCGGCGTTGCCGATGTCCTCGGACGCCATGCGCAGCACGCGGCGCGCGACGTAACGTGGATCGCAACCGCCATCGAGCATGCGGCACAGCCAGTAGAGCGCGGCGTCCGGGTCGGTGCCCCGCACCGACTTGTGCAGCGCGGAGATCTGGTCGTAGAACTGCTCGCCTTTCTTGTCGAAGCGGCGATAGCCGCCCGCGGAGACCTCGGACGCAATCGCCTCGGTGATCGCGCCCTCCCCCGCCCGCGCGAGATCGAGCGAGACCTCGAGCAGGTTGAGCGCGCGCCGCGCGTCGCCATCAGCGGCACGCGCCAGGGTGTCGAGCGCGTCGGCCTCGATCCGCACGGCCTCGCCGGCGCCGCGCTCGTGCTCGAGCGCGCGGCCGAGCACCGTCTTCACGTCATCTGCAGTGAGCGACCTGAGCACGTACACGCGCGCCCGGGACAGCAGCGCGCTGTTGATCTCGAACGACGGGTTCTCGGTGGTCGCGCCGATGAAGCAGACGGTCCCGTCCTCGACGAAGGGCAGGAACGCGTCCTGCTGCGACTTGTTGAAGCGGTGAACCTCATCGAGGAACAGCACCGTCTGCCGTCCGTTCTCCCGACGCAGGACCTGGGCCTGCTCCACCACCGCACGCACGTCCTTCACGCCGGCCATCACGGCCGAGAGCGCGACGAACTCCGCGTCGCAGGTCTTGGCGACCAGCCGTGCGAGCGTCGTCTTGCCCGTGCCCGGCGGGCCCCAGAGCAGCATCGAGTGCAGGCTGCGGCCCTCGAGCATCCGGCGCAACGGCTTGCCGGGCGCGAGGAGGTGCGACTGCCCGACGAACTCGTCGAGACTCGCCGGCCGCATGCGGTCGGCGAGCGGCCGCCAGGCGCCGCCCGCGGCCGCGCTCACCTCGTCGCGAGCCATGCTTCGAACCTGCGCGCCCACTCTCCCGACCAGCCGAGCGCGATCGCGAGCCCACAGGCCACGCCGAGCACGTTGGCGACCATGTCGAGCGCTTCGGCGGATCGGCCGAGTTGCATCGCGTCCTGCGCCGCCTCGATCGCGAGCCCGAACGCGACCAGCGTCACCGCGACGACCCAGTAGCGCGACCGCGCGAGGAGCCCGGTGAACCACAGCGAGAGGCCGAGGTACGCGCTGAAGTGCTCGACCTTGTCGAAGTTGGCCGGTACGTCGGGACCGAAATCGGGCTGCAGGCTGCCATAGGTGACCGCCGCCACGAGGATCACGCTCAGCGCAATCCACAATCCCCGGTGTCGCAGCGGCAACATGCGCAGCCTAGGGCCCGGCGTCGCCGATGACGTCAGCGCCCTTCGGTGGCTCGAACCTGAAGAGCGCCGGCTCGAGCGACCCGTTCCGGCGCACGCTACTGAAGTCGAGCGAGGTCGTCTGGCCGAGCTTGTCAGCGAGCTCCATGCCGCCGAGCTCGCCCGCCGCATTGAATCCGAGGCTCACCTGCTCGAAGTCGGAGGCCCGGTCCTTCGGCGCGAGGCGGCACCAGGTCCAGCCGCCGTCGGTGAGGCATGGCCCGCCGGTGAAGCTGTCGCCGACCTTCCCGGCTCCGGAGAGGAGCATCGCGGGCGTCGAGCCGAGCCCCGACTGCAACGGCCGCACCGTCACCTGCTCGAGGTCCGAGTCGTAGAGCCAGAGCCTGCGTCCGTCGGCGACGATCGTCTGCAGGTACGGCTGGCGATAGTCCCAGCGGAAGCGATCCGGGCGCGCGATCGAGAGCGTCCCCGTCGCGCGGCTGGTGATCTGCCCTTCGCGGTCGCGCACGACCTGCACGAAATCGGCACGCAGCGTCCCGAGCGCGCCCAGGTACTTCTCGATGCGCGCCACCGAGTCGTCGGCCGTCGCCGCGCTGGCGGCAAGCACCAGGCCGAGCGGGAGGCCGCGGGCGAGGCGGAATCTGGACATGCGGCGGGTTCAGTCCGCTTCGGGCGGCGGCGGCGCCAGCACTTCGCGGCTGCCGTTCGACTGCAGCGGACCCACGAGTCCCGCAGCCTCCATCGCCTCGATCATGCGCGCCGCGCGGTTGTAGCCGATCTTGAGCCGTCGCTGCACGCCGGAGATCGAGGCCTTGCGGCTCTCGGTGACGATCTTCACGGCCTCGTCGTACAGCGGGTCCTGCTCCGGATCGCCGCTGCCCTCCTCGCCGCTCGGCTCGCCGGGCAGGCCAGGTATCGGTGCCGACGGACCGTCCAGTATCTCGTCGAGATACGACGGCGGTCCCGCGGACCTGAGCCGCGCCACGACGCGATGCACTTCGGAGTCCGATACGAACGCACCGTGCACGCGCACGGGCAACGAGGTGCCGGGCTGCAGGAAAAGCATGTCGCCGTGGCCGAGCAGCGCCTCGGCGCCGCTCTGGTCGAGGATCGTGCGCGAGTCGACCTTGGCCGAGACCTGGAACGCGATGCGCGTCGGGATGTTCGCCTTGATGAGGCCGGTGATCACGTCCACCGACGGGCGCTGCGTCGCGAGGATCAGGTGGATACCGGACGCGCGCGCCTTCTGCGCGAGCCGCGCGATCAGCTCCTCGACCTTCTTGCCGACGATCATCATGAGGTCGGCGAGCTCGTCCACCACCACGACGATGAACGGCAGCGGCTCCAGCACGGGCACGGTATCCGGGTCGCCGCCGGGGATCAGGCGCTTCAACTCGATCGGGTCGCGCATCGGCGTCCCGGCGTCGGCCAGATCCTTCACCTTGCGGTTGAAGCCCGCGAGGTTGCGCACGCCCGCCGCGGCCATGAGCTGGTAGCGCCGCTCCATCTCCGCCACGCACCAGCGCAGCGCGTTCGCGGCCTGCTTCATGTCCGTGACCACCGGCACCATCAGGTGCGGGATGCCCTCGTACACCGAGAGCTCCAGCATCTTCGGGTCGATCATGATCATGCGGACCTGCTCGGCCGAGGACTTGTAGAGCAGCGACAGCACCATCGCGTTGATGGCGGTCGACTTGCCCGAGCCCGTGGTGCCGCCGACCAGCAGGTGCGGCATGCGCGCAAGGTCCGCCACGACCGGGTTGCCGCCGATGTCCTTGCCGAGCACCAGCGCGAGCGCCGAGGCCATGTCGTCGTAGGCCTTCGACTTGATGATCTCGCCGAGCGTCACGATCTCGCGCGACTCGTTAGGGATCTCGAGGCCCATCGTGGACTTGCCGGGAATCACCTCGACGACGCGCACGCTGACCGCCGAGAGCGAGCGTGCGAGGTCCTTCGCGAGGTGCGAGATCTGCGCGACCTTCACGCCGGGCGCGGGCCGGAGCTCGAAGCGCGTGATCACCGGGCCCGGGTGCACCTCGACCACCTCGGCCTCGACGCCGAAGTCGCGGAGCTTGAGCTCGACGAGGCGCGACATCGCCTCGAGCGCCTCGGGCGAGTAGCCGCCCTGGCGCGGCGGAGCGTCGTCGAGCAGGGAGAGCGCCGGCAGCTCCGTCGAGCCCGGCTTCTCGAACATCGAGACCTGCTTCTCCTTCTCGACACGCTCGCTCTTCTCGACCTTGGGCGCGGGCGTCTCGATCTTCGGCGGCTTGCGCTCCGCGGCCTTCTTCTGCTCCTCGCGCACGACCTCCTGTCGCGCCTGCTTCACCTCGCGCCCGACCTTCTGGTCCTGCGCGGTCGCGATGCGCCCCTTCGCCCAGGCGATGCCCGCGAGCACGCCGCGCCCGATGCGGTCCATCACGTCGAGCCACGAGATGCCGGTGGCGAGCGAGACGGAGCCGAGCCAGATCGCGAGCAGCAGCAGCGTCGCGCCGAGGAAGCTCAGCGACTTCGCGAGGCCGTCGCCGACCAGCGAGCCCACGAGCCCGCCCGCGGTGTTCGGCAGCGAGCCGCCCGAGAAGTGCAGCGTGGCCAGTCCGCAGCTCGAGGCGAGGGCGAGCAGGAAGCCGACGACGCGAATGGTGGCCGTGCGCCGGTCGATCGGCTCCGCGCTGCGCCGCTCCTGGAAGAGCGCCCAGCCGGCGAACCCGAGCATCAGCGGGAACAGGAACGCGGGCGCGCCGAACAGCACGAAGAACAGGTCGGAGAGCCAGGCGCCGAACGGGCCGATGAGGTTGGTGACCGGCCCGGGCTGGCCCGTGGAAGAGAACGCCGGGTCAGCGCGGTCGTAGGTCGTCAGGGCCACGAGGAGGATGAGTCCGAGGGCGCCGAAGATCCACAATGCGCTCTCGCGCAGGCCGCGGGCGATGCTGGCCGAGCCGGCCGTCGCCTCACGCTTCGATTCAGTTCGGGCCACCAGAGATCACCTGAAAGCTCAATACTTTCTCGTAACCATATGAAGTTGCGAAGATTACAGGGATGGCTCGGCGGGCGCTACAGCGCCGGGCGGAGCGGCTGGCGGGAATCGTTCGGGGCCCGCTTTGCCGTCCGGCGGGTAGTTGCTTACCATGCCGCGCCCCACCCGGACGCGACGCGCCAACGAGCGAGGAAGTATACATGAGCGATCCCCGTCACTCGCGGCTGATCATCCTCGGCTCCGGCCCGGCCGGCTACGCCGCAGCCGTCTACTCGGCGCGCGCCAACCGCAACCCGCTGCTGATCACCGGCATGGAACAGGGTGGCCAGCTCATGACCACGACCGAGGTCGACAACTGGCCGGGCGATCCGCACGGCCTCACCGGCCCGGGGCTCATGGAGCGCATGCGCGAACACGCGGAACGCTTCCACACCGAGATCCTGATGGACCACGTGGCCGAGGTGGACTTCTCGCAGCGGCCGCTGCGACTCAAGGGTGACCGCGGCGAGTACACCTGCGATGCGCTCATCGTCGCGACCGGTGCGAGCGCCCGCTACCTCGGGCTCGAGTCCGAGCAGGCATTCCGTGGCCGCGGCGTCTCGGCGTGCGCGACCTGCGACGGTTTCTTCTTCCGCGGCCAGCGCGTCGCCGTGGTCGGCGGCGGCAACACGGCCGTCGAGGAGGCGCTCTACCTCTCGAACATCGCCTCGCACGTGACGCTCATCCACCGCCGCGACAAGCTGCGCGGCGAGAAGATCCTGCAGGACCGACTCTTCGAGCGGCAGCGCGCCGGCGTCGTCGACATCGCCTGGAACCACACCGTCGAGGACGTGCTCGGCGACGATTCGGGCGTGACCGGCGTGCGCGTGGCAGCGACCGACGGCTCGGGCACGCGTGACATCGCGGTGGCCGGGCTCTTCATCGCGGTCGGTCACACCCCGAACACGCAGATCTTCGAGGGCCAGCTCGACATGAAGGGCGGCTACATCACGGTGAAATCGGGCACCGAGGGCGGCGCCACGGCGACCAGCGTGCCCGGAGTGTTCGCCGCGGGCGACGTCGCGGACCATGTGTACCGCCAGGCGGTCACTTCGGCTGGCACGGGCTGCATGGCCGCACTCGACGCGGACAAGTACCTCGAGCAACTCGACGCCGGCTCGCACTGACGCCGAGCGCCGCGCGGCCCGATGCGCGTGCTGGCGACACTCGTCGAGGGCATCGCCGAGGTCCCGGCCGCGGCCTGGGATGCGCTCGATCCGTCCGGCCACCCGTTCCTGCGCCACGCCTTCCTCGCGGCCCTCGAGTCGTCGGGCTGCGTCGGCGGCGACACCGGCTGGGTGCCGCGGCACCTCTTACTGCGAGACGACGAGGACCGCATGCTCGCCGCCGTGCCGCAGTACATCAAGCTGCACTCGTGGGGCGAGTTCATCTTCGACTGGAGCTGGGCCCAGTCCTATGAGCGCGCGGGCCTCGAGTACTACCCGAAGCTTCTCTCGGCCATACCCTTCACGCCCGTCACCGGCCCGCGCCTGCTGCTCGCACCCGACGTCGACCCTGCCCTGCGCTCCGCGCTCGCCGACCTGCTGGTCGAGGCTGCGCGCCAGGCCGGGGTTTCCGGAGTGCACGTGAACTTCACCCGCCCCGACGACCAGTCGGCCCTCGAGCACGCGGGGTTCCTGCGCCGGCACGACTGCCGCTTCGTCTGGCGCAATCGCGGCTACCGCGACTTCGAGGACTTTCTCGACGGCTTCCGTTCCGAGAAGCGCAAGAAGACGCGCCGAGAGCGCCGCCGCGTGCAGGAGGCCGGGATCACGTTCCGCACCCTGCACGGCGCCGACATCGACGAGTCGCTCTGGCACACGGTCTTCGGATTCTCGGAACGCACCTTCCTGCGCCACGGCAACGCGCACTACCTGAGCGCTGCGTTCCTGTCCGAGGTCGCGCAACGCATGCCGGAATCGCTCATGGTGAAGCTCGCCGAGGAACGCGGCTCGCCGGTGGCGGCAGCGATCTTCTTCCGGGGCGGCGGACGGCTCTACGGGCGTTACTGGGGCGCAGCGCGGCAGGTCGATTCCCTGCACTTCGAGGCCTGCTATCACCAGGGCATCGAGTACTGTATCGAGCACGGGATCGAGGTCTTCGACCCCGGCACGCAGGGCGAGCACAAGCTCGCGCGCGGCTTCGAGCCGACGCTCACGTGCTCGGCGCACTGGCTGGCGCACCAGGGATTCAGTGCCGCCATCGCGCGCCACCTGGAACGCGAGCGCGAGTCGGTGGACGCCTACATCGCGGACGCCGCACAGCACCTGCCATTCCAGCGCGACGGCGTCCCATGATCCCCTGGCTCGCGAGATCCGCGCCCCCCGACGCCTTCCCGCCCGTGAGCGAGGCGCTCGACGAACCAGACGGGCTCCTGTGCGCCGGTGGCGACCTCACGCGAACTCGTCTCCTCGAGGCCTATCGGCGCGGCATCTTTCCCTGGTACTCGGAGGGCCAGCCGATCCTCTGGTGGTCGCCCGACCCGCGTGCGGTGCTTTTTCCCGCGGAGTTCCGCCTGACACGCAGCCTCGCCAAGAGCTGTCGCAACCGCGGCTACGAGGTCACCTTCGATCGGGCCTTCGGCGAGGTGATGCGCCAGTGCGCCGATGCCCGACTGCGGCCGGAAGGCACCTGGATCTCGCCGGCCATGCTCGACGCCTACCAGGACCTGCACCGGGCCGGCTACGCCCACTCGGTCGAGACCTGGCACGAGGGCCGCCTGGTGGGCGGCCTGTACGGCGTCGCGCTCGGCGATGTGTTCTTCGGCGAGTCGATGTTCAGCCAGTCCCGCGACGCCTCCAAAGTCGCGCTCAAGCAACTGGTCGACACCGCCCTCGTCCGCGGCACGGCGCTGATCGACTGCCAGCTCGCGAGCGCGCACCTCGCGAGTCTCGGCGCCCGGGAAATCCCGCGGGGCGAATTCGTCGCCCGGTTGGGACAGGCGATTACGGACCTGGAACCGGTTGTGGGCTGGACGCAACGCTGAATTGCATTGCGGCCGGCCTTTATGCAGAATTCGCGCGGCCCGCGGGGGCCGAGAGCGAGGCTGCATGGCGAAGGAAGATGCAATCCAGATGGAAGGCCGGGTGGTCGAGACCCTGCCGAACACGACCTTTCGCGTGCAGCTGCAGAACGGCCACGTCGTGACCGCCCACATCTCGGGCAAGATGCGCAAGAACTACATCCGCATCCTGACGGGTGACGCCGTCACGGTAGAAATGACGCCGTACGACCTGACCAAGGGCCGCATCGTCTACCGCGGTCGATAAGGCGCGAGCGCTGGTTGAAAGGCGAAACAAGGCCGGCATTGCCGGCCTTTTGCGTCCCATGCATGCGACAGGGACCTCCGTTCTGGCCCACGCGCCACCCTGGGTCGGGATAGACTGCGCGCCGGGGGCACGAACGTGACAGACACGCCGACAGAGCGTGCGGAAGAGGGCACCTGGCCCAGGTTGCGCCGCCGCAAGGTGGTGCAGTGGGGGTTCGCCTACGCAGCAGCGGCATGGACCGCGCTGCAGCTCCTCGAGTATTCGGTCGAGACCTTCCATTGGCCGGAACTCGTTCGCCCCATGGCGACCATCGCGTTGCTGGTCGGACTGCCGGTGGTCATGGTCGTCGCCTGGTATCACGGCGACCGCGGCGAGCAGCGCGTGACCGGGGCTGAGCTCGTCATCGTTGCGCTCCTGTGCGCGCTCGGTGGTTGGTTGCTCTGGAAGTACGAGCCCGAGCCTGAAGTTGGGTCGCCGTCCCGGCCGGCAGCCGTCGCCAGCGCACCTCAGCCTCCTGCTGTCCCCGCCGGACCGTCGGTGGCCGTCCTGCCCTTCTCGGCTCTGTCGTCAGGCATCGACGACGGCTACTTCGCCGACGGGGTCACGGAGGAGATCATCAATGCGCTGGCGTCCTTGCCCGATCTCAAGGTCACGGCCCGGACGTCGGCGTTTCACTTCAAAGGCAAGGACGTTCCGGTCCCGGAGATCGCAGCGCAGCTCGGTGTGGCCCATATTGTGGAGGGCTCGGTGCGGCGCTCGGGCGACAGCGTACGCATCGCAGCGCAGCTAATCCGGGCCTCGGACGGATTTCACTTGTGGTCCGAAACCTACGACCAGCAGCTGACCGACCCCTTCGCCGTGCAGACCCGGATCGCAGAGCATGTCGCCGCCGCGCTCGGGGTGCTGCTCGACGAGCGCAGGCGCCTGATGATGGCGGAGGTCGGGGTACGCGACGTCGATGCTTTCGTCGCTTTCCAGCGAGGCGTGGAACTCTTCGATCGTGCGCACAACGAGGGCGCAATGATTCCATTGCTGGCGCAGGCCAATGTGGAGTTCGACAAGGCCATTGCCCGCAAGCCGGACTTCGCGTCAGCATACTTCCATCGCGCGGACTACTACGCGCACCTGCTGATCGATGAGGCGCCGGGCCGCGGACCCGGCGTCGCCGCAAGCGGCCTCAGTGTCGGTGAGGCGGAGCGGCGCCTGCTCGAGGACCTCGACGCTGCCTTCCGCTTCGAGCGCGCCGCGGATCAGCGCCTGGTCATTCAAGCGCTACGGACCACGGTTTCATCCGACTGGCGGAACCTCGATGACCAGATCGTGCGGGCCTTCGCCGCCTGGAAGTCCTGCCGACACGGACTCTGGATCGACCAGACCGCTATCGCGTTTGGCCATGGCGAGGCCGCCCTTCGACACGACCTCGATCGGGAGCGCTGCGACCCGCTGGCAACAAACTGGACGCGGCTCGCGATTACCGCCGTGTGGCTTGGTCGCGCCGAGGAAGGCCTCAGGTACGCCGATCGCATCGAGGCGCTGCGGGGCCAGGATCGCGACGTGATGCACGCACGCATCCTTGCCTACCTGGCGCTCGGCCGCCAGGATGACGCTGCCGCTCTGTTTGCTGCGGGAGGCTTCGACGACGACGACGTGTCGAAGGCAATGTCGCTGGTCAGACTGCAGATCCCGGCGGCCGCGGGCCGCGCCGCCGAGTGGCCGGGGTTGCGGCAGTCGCTCGAGGGAGACCCCGGCCGCCTGCTGGTCGGGGCCGCAGTGTTCGGCGACCGCGCCACGGCCAATCGCGCCGCCGCCGCAATCGACTCGATGACGCTCGGCCCGACCATCCTGCTTCGCGTGACTGATCGCTGTGGCTGTGGTCGGCCATTCGACCTCGACTCGACGCCCAATTTCTCGCGACGCCTCAGCGAGGCGAACCTGCCCTGGTCCCCGCCCGCGCCGATCCGATTCCCACTGAAGACCTGGTGAGCGCCCGCCGTCGACGATTCAACTACTCGAGCAGCGCCGGCTCCTCGGCCGACCGCACCTCGATCTTGAGCTCGTCGTTGCCGCCCACGCTCACAAAAGCGTGGCCGCCCTTCTCGAGCCGCCCGAACAGCAGTTCCTCGGCGAGCGGCCGCTTGATGTGCTCCTGGATCACGCGTGCCATCGGCCGGGCGCCCATCTTCGGGTCGTAGCCGCGCTTCGCGATCCACTGCCGCGCGTCGTCCTCGACGTGGAGCGCGACACCCTTCTGCTCGAGCTGGGCCTCGACCTCCATCAGGAGCTTGTCGACCACGCGCTGTATCGTCTGCTCGTCGAGCGGGCCGAACTGCACGATCGCGTCGAGCCGGTTGCGGAACTCCGGGGCGAAGAGGCGCCGCACCGCTTCCATGCCGTCGGGCGCGTTGTCCTGCGCAACGAACCCGATCGAGGCGCGGCCCATTTCCGCGGCCCCGGCGTTGGTGGTCATCACGAGCACGACGTGACGGAAGTCCGCCTTGCGGCCGTTGTTGTCAGTGAGGGTGCCGTGGTCCATGACCTGCAGCAGCAGGTTGAAGACGTCCGGGTGCGCCTTCTCGATCTCGTCGAGCAGCAGAACGCAATGCGGGTGCTTGGTGATCGCCTCGGTCAGGAGCCCGCCCTGGTCGAAGCCGACGTAACCCGGCGGCGCGCCGATCAGGCGCGAGACCGTGTGCCGCTCCATGTACTCCGACATGTCGAAACGGATGAGTTCGACGCCGAGTACGTTCGCGAGCTGGCGCGTGACCTCGGTCTTGCCGACACCGGTCGGGCCGGCGAAGAGGAACGAGCCCACGGGCTTGCGCTGGTCGCCGAGCCCCGAGCGCGACATCTTGATGGCCGAAGCGAGCGTCTCGATCGCACGGTCCTGGCCGTAGATCACGAGCTTCAGGTTGCGCTCGAGGTTACGCAGCACGTCGCGGTCGCTCGAGGAGACGGTCTTCGGCGGGATGCGCGCGATGCGCGCGACGACGTCCTCGATCTGGTCGACGGTCACGCTCTCGCGGCGCTCGGCGGCGGGCTTCAAGCGCTGGCGCGCGCCCGCCTCGTCGATCACGTCGATGGCCTTGTCCGGCAGGTGCCGGTCGTTGATGTGGCGGGCCGAGAGCTCGGCCGCCGCCCGCAGCGCGTCGTCCTCGTAGCGGATGCCGTGGTGCTCCTCGAACTTGCTGCGCAGCCCGCGCAGGATCTCGACCGTCTCCTCCACCGTGGGCTCGACGACGTCGATCTTCTGGAAGCGGCGCGTGAGGGCGTGGTCCTTCTCGAAGATGCCACGGTATTCCTGGTAGGTCGTCGAGCCGATGCAGCGCAGCTCGCCGTTCGCGAGCGCGGGCTTGATCAGGTTCGAGGCGTCCATCACGCCGCCGGAGGCCGCGCCGGCGCCGATCACGGTGTGGATCTCGTCGATGAACAGGATCGCGCCCGCCTGCTTGCGCAGCTCGGCGAGCACGGCCTTCAGGCGCTTCTCGAAGTCGCCGCGGTACTTGGTGCCCGCGATCAGCGATCCGAGGTCGAGCGAATAGACGGTGCTGCCCTCGAGTACCTCCGGGACCTTGCCCTCCACGATCAGCCGCGCCAGGCCTTCGACGAGGGCGGTCTTGCCCACGCCGGCCTCGCCGACGTAGAGCGGGTTGTTCTTGCGGCGGCGGCACAGGATCTCGACCGTGCGCTCGATCTCGAGCGTGCGTCCGATGAGCGGGTCGATGCGGCCCTCGCGCGCGAGCTGGTTCAGGTTCGTCGCGTACTTCTCGAGCGCCGAGGCCGACTCGCCGTCGCCCTGGCTCTCGGCCTGCGACGGCTCCTCGCCGCGCGTCTCGCGCTCCTCGCCGGCCTTCGACAGGCCGTGCGAGATGAAATTCACGACGTCGAGGCGCGAGACGTCCTGCAGCGTGAGGAGGTAGGCCGCGTGCGAGTGCTTCTCGCTGAAGATGGCGACGAGCACGTTGGCGACCGACACTTCCTTCTTGCCGCTCGACTGAACGTGGAACACGGCGCGCTGCAGGACGCGCTGGAAGCCGAGCGTCGGCTGCACCTCGCGGTCGTCGTCCTGCTTCAGGCGCGGCGTGGTCTGGTCGATGAATTCCTGCAGCTCCTTCTTGAGGCGCGTGCCGTCCGCGCCGCAGCCGCGCAGGATCTCGCGGACCTTCGGCGCGTCGATGATGGCGAGCAGAAGGTGCTCGACCGTCATGAATTCGTGCCGGGCCTCGCGCGCCGACTGGAAGGCTTCGTTCAGGCAGATCTCGAGTTCGCTGCTCAACACGGCTTCATGCCTCTTCCATCGTGCAGAGGAGTGGGTGCTGGTGCTGGCGGGCGTAGGTCGTGACCTGCGCCACCTTCGTCTCGGCGATCTCGTAGGTGTACACGCCGCAGATACCCTTGCCGCGCGTGTGGACCTCGAGCATGACCCGCGTCGCCGTGGTGCGGTCCATGCCGAAGATGTGCTCGAGCACGTCCACCACGAACTCCATCGGGGTGTAGTCGTCGTTCAGCAGCACGACCTGGTAGAGCGGCGGCCGCTTCACCTGCGGCTGCGCCTCCTCCACGACCAGGCCGTGGCCTCGTTGGGTGCTCTCTTCGCTCATGGGGTCCGGACGTTCTCGCCATCCCTATATAGGGCCACACCGGTGCGCTGACAAGCCGCCTCGGCTGCCGCCGAGGAACGGTCGGCAGATCCGATATTTGCGAGCTTGTCTTGAGACAGTGTCCCGCAAGTCCGTATCATGCGTCGGACCTGGCGGACCACCTGCCGGGCGGACGAGCACGCGCCTCTCAATGCAGCTGCCAAAGAGTCTCTCACGCCTCGCCTCACTCACGGACGGTGCCCGGTCCATGCGGTGGATCCAGTCGCTGCCACTGTGGGTGTCCGTGGGCCTCGTGGTCCTGCTGGCGTGGCAGCTCGTCCAGCTCACCTGGGCGATCCTCGGCGCCCGCAAGGCCTCCGGGGCGCCGCTGGCCGCGGCCCCGGGCGTCGCCGCGGCGGCCGGACCGTCGTTCGACCTGCAATCCATCCTGAACGCCCATCTTTTCGGCGTCGCAGGCGCTGCGGATCCGGGCGCCACCGACCCGAACGCGGTGGCGGCGACGCAGATGAACCTGGTATTGGTGGGCACGATCGCGGAATCGAACCCCGAGCGCGGCTACGCGATCATCGGGGACAGCGCGGCCACGGCGAAGGTCTACGCGGTCGGCAAGACCATCACGGGCGGCACGAAACTGCACTCCGTCTACCCCGACCGCGCGATCCTCGACCGCGGCGGCCGGCTCGAGGCCCTGCTCCTGCCGCGCAAGTTCACGGGCGCCGGCCTGACGCCGCCGCCGGCCCTCCCGGCGGCCCAGGGCGACCCGATGCTCGGGGACCAGTTGCGCAACCTCGCCGCCCAGAATCCCGGCGCAATCACGGAAATCATCCGTCCCCAGCCGGTCTTCGCGAATGGCGAGCAGCGCGGTTACCGGGTATACCCCGGCCGCAACCGTACGCAGTTCACGAAGCTCGGCCTGATGCCGGGCGACCTCGTGACCGCGATCAACGGCACGCCGCTCGACGACGCCGCCCGGGGCATGGAGGTCCTGCAGACCATGAACTCCGCGACCGACGTGACCGTGACCGTGGAGCGCAACGGACAGACGACGCAGATCAACATCAACAATGCCCAGGTCGCCGCGGACGCGGCGGCCGCGGCGGTGATGCCTGAGGCCATCCCGGTGAGCGAGATGCCGGAAGTCGCGCCGCAGCAGGACCTTACGGAGTGATGATGAAACCGAAGTTCCTCCAACGCCTTGCCGTGACGGCCGCCGGATGCGCGGCCATCGGCCTCCTCACGCTCGCCGCGCCGGGCGTGACGCTGGGCCAGGCGGGCGGCATCACCCCGAACTACAAGGACGCCGATCTCTCGCAGATCATCGAGGCAGTGAGCGCCGTCACCGGCAAGAACTTCATCGTCGACCCCCGGGTGCGTGCCCAGGTGACGATGCTCTCCTCCACGCCGATGTCGGCGGACGCGTTCTACGAGGCCTTCCTCTCCATCCTGCAGGTGCACGGCTTCGTGGCCGTACCCTCGGGCGACGTCGTCAAGATCATCCCGGACGCCAACGCGCGCCAGCTGCCCGCCAACGACCTGCCGTCGCGGGTGAGCGGCACCTCCGACGAGATCGTCACCCAGGTCATCGCGGTGAAAAACGTGAGCGCCGCCCAGCTCGTGCCGATCCTCCGGCCGCTCATCCCGCAGTACGGCCACCTCGCGGCCTACCCCGCCTCGAACATGCTGATCATCTCGGACCGTGCGTCGAACGTCTCGCGCATGGCGCGCATCGTCGAGCGCATCGACCAGACGGGCGACGAGGAGATCGACGTCATCCAGATGCAGCATGCGAGCGCCTCCGAGGTCGTGCGCATCGTGAACCAGCTGTACACGACGGCCGCGGCCGAGGGCGGCGGCATGCCCACCGTGAAGATGGTGGCGGACGACCGCACGAACAGCGTGCTCGTCAGCGGCGAGCGCGCGCAGCGGCTCAAGCTGAAGACGCTCATCACGCACCTCGACACGCCGCTCGAGGCTGGCGGCGACACCCAGGTGCGCTACCTGCGCTACGCGGACGCCGAGAAGCTCGCAGCGAAGCTGCGCGAGCAGATCCAGGGCATCGTCGCGACGGTCACGCCGGGTTCCGTGGCGCCCGGTGGCGGGCCGGCCGCGGCGGTGGCGGTAGCGCCCTCGAGTGCGAGCGGCGACAAGAGCGTGATGATCTGGGCGGAGCCGCAGACGAATGCGCTCGTGGTGACCGCCCCGCCGAAGGTGATGCGCTCGGTCATGCAGATCGTCGACCGCCTCGACATCCGCCGCGCACAGGTGCTGCTCGAGGGCATCCTGGTCGAGCTCTCCGTCGACAAGGCGATGGACCTCGGCGTGAACTGGCTGGTGGCCGACCGCGACGAAGAGGGCAACTTCCTGCCGGCCGGCGGCTTCATCCGGCCGGTGGACGGCACTGGCATCGGCGAGATCCTGCAGGGCGTTCGCGATCCCGACAGCGTCACCCAGCTGCCGTCGGGGCTCACGCTCGGCATCGGCCGCATCGTCGACAGCGGCCTCAGCTGGGCGGCGCTGATTCGCGCCATCCAGGGCACGGGCAACACCAACATCATCGCGACGCCGTCGGTGATGACGCTCGACAACGAGGAGGCCGAGATCAAGGTCGCCCAGGAAGTCCCGTTCGTCACCGGCCAGTACACCAACCAGGGCGTGTCGAACGCCGTCGGCCAGGTGAATCCCTTCCAGACGATCCAGCGCGAGGAAGTCGGCATCATTCTCAAGATCACGCCGCAGATCAACGAGGGCGGCTCGGTGGTGCTCAAGATCTCACAGGAGGTCTCCAACATCGCGAGCAGCGCCCAGGTCGCGGTGGACCTGATCACCAACAAGCGCACCGTCACCACCAAGGTGCTCGCCGAGGACGGCGGCATCATCGTGCTCGGCGGGCTGATCTCCGACGAGATGCGCGAGAGCAAGTCGCAGGTGCCCTTCCTCGGCTCGATCCCGCTGCTCGGTGAGCTCTTCAAGACGCGCAGCGTCGAGAAGAAGAAGACCAACCTGATGTTCTTCGTGCGGCCGCGCATCCTGCGCGACGGCATCGACGCGACCATCGAGACGAACGCGAAGTACAACTACATCCGCAAGCAGCAGGAAGAGATGTTCGGCGGCAAGGTTCCGCTCATGCCGCGCGACCGCCAGCCCACGCTGCCCGAACTCGAGACGATGGTGCCTCAGGAACTCCTCGACGCGGCGCGGCAGGCCGCACCCCCGGGCACGACGCCGGCCGAACGCGCCACGACGTCCTCCGGTTACGTCGTGCCGCCCGACTACGCGATACCGGCGCCGTTACCGGGTGAGGCTCCCGCCAAGGCGCCTGCGCCGACACCGACCACGCCCTTCGGATCGGCGCCCACGGCCAGCCAGCCCCAAGGGACGACCCCGTGAGCACGGCCGCGACCGACGAGGCCATCCTGGCCGCGGCGGGCCGCGTCACCGACCCGGTCCGCCCCCTGCCCTTCGCATTCGCGAAGCGGCACGGCGTGCTGGTGAAGGGGTTCACCGAGGATGGCGCGGACGTCGTCGTCCGCCATGGCGCCTCGCCGCTCGCCGTGGCGGAGGTCCGCCGCCACCTCAAGCGTCCCCTGCGGCTCGAGCGTGCGGACGCCGAGCAGTTCGAGGGACTGCTGCGACAGGCCTACGAAGGCGGCTCGAGCGCCACGATGGACGCGATGGGCGGCCTCGAGGAGGAGACTGACCTCGCCGACCTCGCGCAGGACATCCCGGAGCCGTCCGACCTGCTCGAGAGCGAGGACGAGGCGCCGGTCATCCGGCTCATCAACGCGCTGCTCACGCAGTCGGTCAAGGAAAACGCCTCCGACATCCACATCGAGCCCTTCGAGAACCGGCTCGTGATCCGCTTCCGCGTCGATGGCGTGCTGCGCGAGGTGCTGCAGACCAAGCGCGCCGTGGCGCCGCTCATCGTCTCGCGAATCAAGGTCATGTCGCGACTCGACATCGCCGAGAAGCGTCTGCCCCAGGACGGGCGGATCTCGCTGCGCGTCGCGGGCCGAGCGGTCGACGTACGCGTCTCGACGATCCCCGCCGGCCACGGCGAGCGCGTCGTCCTGCGCCTCCTCGACAAGCAGGCCGGCCGGCTCGACCTGCACTCGCTCGGCATGGACTCGAAGACACTGTCCATCGTGGACGAGCTGATCCACAAGCCGAACGGCATCCTGCTGGTGACCGGCCCGACGGGATCCGGCAAGACCACGACGCTCTACGCCGCGCTCGACCGCATCAACGATCGCACGCGCAACATCATGACGGTCGAGGACCCGATCGAGTACTACATCGACGGCATCGGGCAGACGCAGGTGAACACGCGCGTCGAGATGACGTTCGCGCGCGGCCTGCGCGCCATCCTGCGCCAGGACCCCGACGTGGTGATGGTTGGCGAAATCCGCGACCTCGAGACCGCGCAGATCGCGGTGCAGGCGAGCCTGACCGGCCACCTCGTCCTCTCGACCCTGCACACGAACACGGCCGTCGGTGCCGTGACCCGCCTGCGCGACATGGGCATCGAGCCGTTCCTGCTCTCCTCGAGCCTGGTCGGCGTGCTCGCACAGCGCCTCGTGCGTGTGCTGAACCCGGCCACCCGCGAGGCTTACACGGCCGGCGAGTACGAGCGGCGACTCCTCAACCTCCCGGACGGCGCCCCCTCGCCCACGCTCTACCGACCCGGCGCGCGCGATTCCTCGGGCGGCTACCGCGGGCGCACGGGCATCTACGAGCTCGTGGTCATCGACGAGCAGATGCGCGCGATGATCCACGACGGCGCCTCGGAACTCGAGCTCGAGCGCCACGCCCGCACGCGCACCCCGGGCATCCGCGACGACGGCCGCGCCAAGGTGCTGTCGGGCGTCACGACGATCGAGGAAGTCCTCAAGGTCACGCGCGAGGACTGACCCATGGGAGCCTTCGAGTACGCCGCGGTCGACGCCGCCGGCCGCGAGCGCAAGGGCGTGATGGAGGGCGACACCGCCCGTCACGTGCGCCAGCTGCTGCGCGAGCAGGGACTGCTGCCGGTCGCGGTCTCCGAAGTCCTGCAGCAGGAGACGGCGCGCGCGCAGCGCCGGTTCGCCCTCAACTTCCAGCGCGGGCTCAGCGCCGCCGACCTCGCGCTGGTCACGCGGCAGCTCGCCACGCTCGTGAAGTCCGCGCTGCCGCTCGAGGAGGCCCTGCTCGCCGTCTCGCAGCAGACCGACAAGCCGCGCGTGCGAAGCATCATGCTCGGCGTGCGCTCCCGGGTGATGGAGGGCCACACGCTCGCGGACGGGCTCGCCGACTTCCCGACCTCCTTCCCGGAGATCTACCGGGCCACGGTCGCGGCCAGCGAGCAGTCGGGCCACCTCGACGCGGTCCTCGAGCGCCTCGCCGACTACACGGACAACCGCCAGCAGCTCCGACAGCGCACCCTGAGCGCGCTCCTCTACCCGGTGCTGCTGTTCGTGGTGTGCGTCGCCATCGTCTTCTTCCTGCTCGTCTCGGTGGTGCCGAAGGTCGTCGAGGTGTTCCGCACGAGCGAGGCGGAGCTGCCGGTGCTGACGCAGGCACTGATTGCGGGCAGCGACTTCATGCGCCAGTACGGCGTGTGGCTCGCGGTCGCCGTCGTCGCGGCGATATTCCTCTTCTCTCGCTGGCTGCGGATCGAGTCGAACCGGCGGCGCTGGCACCGTTTCCTGCTGTCGCTGCCGCTCATCGGCAAGGTCGTGCGCGGCAGCAACACGGCCCGGTTCGCGCGCACCTTCAGCACGCTCACCGCAAGCACGGTGCCGGTGCTCGAGGCGATGCGCATCGCGGCCGAGGTGGTCTCGAACCTGCCGATGAAGGCCGCGGTCGAGGACGCCGCAGTGCGCGTGCGCGAGGGCGCGCCGATCGGCAAGTCGCTCTCGGCGAGCCGGGTGTTCCCGCCGATGATGATCCACCTCATATCGAGCGGCGAATCGAGCGGCGAGCTCGACACGATGCTCGAGCGGGCGGCGATCCACCAGGAGCGCGAGCTCGACGCCATCCTGCAGGGCGTCGTGGGGCTACTCGGGCCGCTCATGATCCTGCTCATGGGCGGGCTCGTGCTCGTCATCGTGCTCGCGATGCTGCTGCCGATCTTCGAGCTGAACCAGCTGGTCAAGTAACTCGCGTGCGGCCGCCAAGGCAGGGCGGCGACCCTGCCCGGCTGGTCCGGTCAGAAGCAGAGCGCGACGTCATCGGATGTCGCCGATCCAGCGGTACCCGCCGGCCAGGCCGACACGACAGCCACGAGACCCGCGACCCGCAGCGGGTGAAGGATGAAATCCAATGAAAGCCTTACGCGCTTCCCCCTTGCTTCACGGTTGCGCGGTTACGTAAACCAGGTTGCTGCCCTGGAACGCAGCGCGGTAGTAGTCAGCACCGCAACGGCTGTACTGCACGCCACCGACCTGCGTCTGCGTGCAGCCGGCCGGCAATGCGGTGACCACCGTGCCGATCGGCAGGGCCGTACCCACCGCGGCCGGCGGGGCGGTGGGCATCGGTTGAGCTGCGGACTGTTGCTGGGCGGCGGCTGCCTGCTGCTGAGCGGTCGCCGCCTGCTGCTGGGCGGTGGCCGACTGCTGTTGCGCGGTCGCCGACTGCTGTTGCGCGGTCGCCGACTGCTGCTGCGCCGTGGCCGATTGCTGCGCGGCCGCGGCCTGCTCTGCGCCGGCCTCAGCGGCAGCAACCGACCCGGCCACCGCCACGGTGCGCCGGGTTGTCCGCCGGGCGACGCCTGCGTAACTGGCGGGCGTCAATGGTGCACCCACCACGGCAAGTGCCTCGGGCACCCAGCGCAGCGGCAGCGTCGATCGCGGGCTGACCTCGGCGCCGAACAGCGCCACGAGGAGCGCACCGCCGACCAGATACCTTGGCAAGGATTTCATCGCTGGCCTCCCGAGCCGGAGGCCGGCAGGAACTCGACCGACCTGGCGCCCGCCGGCGGCGTGAACTCGAAGACCCGGTCGGCGGGCGTGGCGCCGGTGTCCCAATTGCTGATGACCAGTTCGAACTGTGGTGCCTGGGCGACGTCGAGCGTCGTGATCACGTACTTCCTCGGCAAGGGACGGCCCCCCTCCTCGATCCAGATCTGCCAGTCGACCGCTCCGGCACGAAAGGCGAGGTGGTCGCAGCGCACCCCGTCGACCACCGACTTGCCGACGACGAACCCCGACGTCACGTCCATCATCAGTCTTTCGTACGCGTCAGACGCGATCAGGTCGCCGGCCGGGGCAATGACATCGAGCGTATCCCGCGCGAAGTCCAGCATGGCGTCGATGTTTCCGGGCGCAGGTACCGTCGCGTAGTAGCCGTCCGCCGGATTGAAGATCGTGAGCGTGCGTCCGTTGTAAAGGAACGTCTGGCTGATGACGTCGCCGACACGCTCCGACCACAGCCGGTCCGGACGTCGCACCACGTTTCTGGCGGCAGCGGTGAACTGGACTTTCTGCCCGGAGTTCAGCACCACTTCGAGCGTGCTCGCCGCCTGCATGCTGAAGGACTGCAGACTGCCGAGGTGGCTCGTCATGCGCTTGAGGGCCGCCGCGGCCTCGGGCTCGACACCGTCAGCCCGCGCGTCCGCGACACGCCCCGCCAGGAGCGCGCAGGCCATCGCGATTGCAATCAGCCAGTCAAATCTGCCACGTGATGTCATGTCGCTCCGTCCGGGAATGACAGCCCGACCACGGGCGCCGCAGGAAACTGCGCGCCCGGCCTGGAAATCGCGTGTCGACTCTATCGTGGGCGGCGGCACCCGAACTTGACACTTTGTGCCTGACCCCCGGGGCACTTCAGCCCGAAGCCGCAGCCTCGGCCTTCAGTCGAGCCGCCGTCCCGGCACCGAGGTATCGCTCGATGTTGTGGCGCGCCACGTAGATGAGCGGGCTCAGCACCACCGCCGCCACCATCTTGTAGCAGTAGTTGACCGTGCCCACGGCGAGGAACAGCTCGATGGGCCACTGCTGAGGTCCCAGCACGAAGGCGATGTAGAGAACGACGAAGCTGTCGACGAACTGCGAGAAGGCCGTCGAGCCCGTCGCACGCAGCCAGATCCAGCGCTCGCCGGTGGCGGCGCGGATGCGATGGAAGATCGCGACGTCGATCAGCTGCCCGACGAGGAAGGCGACCAGCGATCCGCCGATCGTCCACAGCCCCTGGCCGAACACGTTCTCGTAGGCAGCCTGCATGTCCGGCACGCCGCGCTCGGCATTCACCCCGACCCACCACTCGGCCGGCGCGAGGTGGATCGCCGCGTACGCGAAGAGGAAGGCGTAGCTGATCATGCCCGCCGCCGCGAACGAGATGAAACGGACGCCGCGGCGCCCGAAGTACTCGTTGATGACGTCGGTCATGATGAACACGATCGGCCAGACGAGTACGCCGGCCGTGAAGCTGAGCGACCCCTGTTGCCCGAACAGGTTCCAGCCGAACGGCGGCAGGCCGAGCGTCGACTCGAGCGCGAAGATCTTCACGCCGACGAATTCGGCGACGATCGCGTTGCCGACGAAGAAGGCCGTCAGTGCCACGAAGAGGCGGGTCGACCGTGAATCGAGCGAGGCGCTCACGATTTCGGGCCCCGCCCCTTCATGACGTCGAGCAACTCGCGTCGCTCGCGCTTGTCCGGCCGGCCCGAGCTCACGGGCGCCGTCAGGCGGTTGAACTCGCGGACCGCCGCCCGGGCCGCCTCGCTCTCGGCGGACTCCGAGTAGTGGGCCCGCGCCTCCGAGGCGGGTCCGCGCCTCTGCGGGATTCCCGTGACCTCGACCTCGTAGCGCTCCCGCTCGCGGGTGATGCGCAGCCGGTCCCCCACCCTCACCTGCCGGGACGCCTTGGCGCGCTCACCGTTCACCTGGACGTGACCGCCCTCCACGGCCTCCTGCGCGAGGCCGCGGGTCCTGAAGAACCGCGTGCACCAGAGCCACTTGTCGAGGCGCAGGCCGCCGGCGGCGGAAGGGGTTTCGTCGTCTGAGTGACTCACGGCCCGATTATAGGCCCCCTATAATCCCCGCTTCCCAGGAGGCCGCGCGTGGACCAGCCATTCCTCGACCGACTCGCCCGCCAGTGCGAAGAACTGAAGGGCGCCGGGCTCTTCAAGCCCGAGCGCGTGCTGGGTTCCCCCCAGCAGCCGGTCGTCCGGCTCGCCGACGGGCGCGAGCTCGTCAACCTCTGCGCCAACAACTACCTCGCGCTCGCCAACCACCCCTCGATCCGCGAGGCCGCCCACCGGGCGCTCGACCGCTACGGCTACGGCATGGCCTCCGTGCGCTTCATCTGCGGCACGCAATCCGTGCACAAGGAACTCGAGGCCCGGCTCTCGGCCTTCCTCGGCACGGACGACACGATCCTTTATTCCTCCTGCTTCGACGCGAACGGCGGCCTGTTCGAGACGCTGCTCGACGAGCAGGATGCCGTCATCAGCGACGCGCTCAATCACGCGAGCATCATCGACGGCATCCGGCTCTGCAAGGCGCAGCGGCTGCGCTATGCGAACGACGACATGGGCGAGCTCGAGACCCGCCTCAAGGAGGCCTCTGGCGCGCGAGTGAAGCTGATCGCGACCGACGGCGTGTTCTCCATGGACGGCGTCATCGCGCGGCTGCGGGACATCTGCGACCTCGCCGACCGCTACGGCGCGCTGGTGATGGTGGACGACTCGCACGCCACGGGATTCGTCGGCGCGGGCGGGCGCGGCACGCCGGAGTATCGCGAGGTCATGGGCCGGATCGACATCCTGACCGGCACCCTCGGCAAGGCGCTCGGCGGCGCCTCGGGCGGCTACACGTCGGCGCGCAGGGAGATCGTGGCGTGGCTGCGTCAGCGCTCGCGTCCCTACCTCTTCTCGAACAGCATCCCACCCGTCATCGCGGCCGCGACACTCCGCGTGCTCGACCTCGTCGAGTCGGGCGACGAGCTTCGCTCGCAGCTGCGGCGTAACACCGCGCACTTCCGCGGGCGGATGACCGCAGCAGGGTTCACGATCGTGCCGGGCGAGCACCCGATCGCGCCCGTGATGCTCGGCGACGCCGCACTCGCCTCGAGCTTCGCCGAGCGCCTGCTGGAGCGAGGCGTGTACGTCATCGGCTTTTCCTACCCGGTCGTGCCGATGGGCAAGGCGCGCATACGAACCCAGATGTGCGCCGGACACACGCTCGAGCAGCTGGACCGGGCGATCGACGCATTCATCGCCGTGGGTCGAGACCTCGGCGTGCTGCAGCAGTGACCAACGGAGGCACCGTTCCATGAAGGCACTCGTGAAGGCGCAGCGCGCGCCCGGCATCTGGCTCGAGAACGTGCCGGAACCGAAGGTCGGCCCGAACGACGTGCTGATCCGCATCCGCAAGACCGCGATCTGCGGCACCGACATGCACATCTACCTCTGGGACCACTGGGCACAGCGCACGATCCCCGTGCCGATGCACGTCGGGCATGAGTACTGCGGCGAGATCGTCGAGATCGGCAGCGAGGTCCAGGGGTTCGCCGTCGGCGACCGCGTGTCGGGCGAGGGTCACATCACCTGCGGCTACTGCCGCAACTGCAGGGCTGGCCGGCGCCACCTGTGCCGCAACACCACGGGCGTCGGCGTCAACCGCCCGGGGTGCTTCGCCGAGTACCTCGTGATCCCGGCATTCAACGCCTTCAAGCTCCCGGACTCGATCACGGACGAGATCGCCTCGATCCTCGACCCCTTCGGCAACGCGACCCACACGGCGCTCTCGTTCAACCTGGTCGGCGAGGACGTGCTCATCACCGGCGCGGGACCCATCGGCATCATGGCGACCGCCATCGCGCGCCACGTGGGCGCGCGCCACATCGTCATCACTGACGTGAACGATTACCGGCTCGAGCTCGCCCGGAAGATGGGCGCCACGCGCGCGATCAACGTCACCCGCGAGTCGCTCGACGACACCATGAAGTCGCTCGGCATGGTCGAGGGCTTCGACGTCGGGCTCGAGATGTCCGGCAACCCGAAGGCGTTTCGCGACCTGCTGCGCACCATGCACCACGGCGGCAGCGTGGCGCTCCTCGGCATACCGCCCGACGAGACCGCGATCGACTGGAACGAGGTCATCTTCAAGGGCCTCGTGCTGAAGGGCGTCTACGGGCGGGAGATGTTCGAGACCTGGTACAAGATGGCCGCCATGCTGCAGAGCGGGCTCGACATCTCGCCGATCATCACGCACCGCTTCCCGATAGCGGAGTTCCGCGAGGGCTTCGAGGTCATGCGCAGCGGCCAGTCGGGCAAGGTCATCCTCGACTGGGCGGCATGACGCGCGGCGTGCGGATCGTCGGCGCCGTCGCGGCGGCGCTCGCGCTGCTCGTCGCGGGCTACGTCGCGCTCAACTGGGCGCCCGACCGGACCGTCGAGGAACTCAGCGCGCGCTGGGCCGCACCACCGTCGGAATTCATCGAGCTGAACGGCCTCGTGGTTCACGTCCGGGACGAGGGCCGCCGCGACGATCCGGTGCCGATCGTGCTGCTGCACGGCACCTCGGATTCGCTGCACACGTGGAGCGGCTGGGTGCGTGCGCTGGAGCAGGATCGCCGCATCATCCGCGTCGACATGCCCGGCTTCGGCCTGACGGGGCCGACCCCGGACGGCGACTACTCGATCGAGGCGTACACGGGCTTCGCGATCGCGGTGCTCGACCATTACGGCCTCGACCACAGCGTGCTCGGCGGCAATTCGTTCGGCGGGTGGGTGGCCTGGGAGACGGCGCTCGCCGCGCCCGGCCGCGTCGATGCCCTGGTGCTCGTCGACGCCGCGGGCTACGCCTTCGAGTCGCGCTCCGTGCCCATCGGTTTTCGCGTGGCGAAGATCCCGGTCCTCAACCGCCTCGTCGACTCGGTCCTGCCGCGCAGCCTCGTCGAGTCCAGCGTGCGCAGCGTCTACGGCAATCCGTCGCGCGTCACGCCCGGGCTCGTGGACCGCTATTACGAACTCACGCTGCGCGAAGGCAACCGCGCGGCGCTCGTGCAGCGCTTCTCGCAGGCACCGCTCGGGCTCCACGAGTCACGCATCCGCGACGTCCGCGTGCCGACGCTGATCCTCTGGGGCGGCCGCGACGGGCTGATCCCGGTCGAATACGGCGGACTGTTCAACCGCGACATCGCGGGCAGCGAGCTCGTCGTATTCGACGACCTGGGCCACGTGCCGCAGGAGGAGGACCCGGCGCGCACGGTCGCCGCCGTGAAGTCGTTCCTCGCCACTCCCTGATCCCGCCACCGGACGCACTGCCATGCCCGACCTTTTCGACCCGCTGCCGCTCGCGCGCGGCCCGGCGCTCAAGAACCGCTTCGTGCTCGCGCCCCTCACCAACACGCAGAGCCACGACGACGGCACGCTGTCCGAGGAGGAGTTCCGCTGGCTCACGATGCGGGCCGCCGGCGGTTTCGCACTGACCATGACCTGCGCCTCGCACGTGCAGGCGATCGGCCGCGGATTCCCGGGGCAGCTCGGCATCTTCTCCGATGCACAGCTTCCCGGACTCGCGCGGCTGGCGGCCGAGATCAGGCGTCACGGCAGCGTCGCCGTCGTGCAACTGCACCACGCCGGGATGCGCGCGCCGCGAGACCTGAACGGCGCCCAGCCGGTTTGCCCGTCGGACGACGCCGAGACCGGCGCGCGCGCGCTCACGCGTCCCGAAGTCGAGCAGCTGCGCGAGGACTTCATCGCTGCAGCCGTGCGCGCCGAACGGGCGGGATTCGACGGCGTCGAGCTGCACGGGGCCCACGGGTACGTGCTGTGCCAGTTCCTGAGCGCGGAGTACAACCGCCGCACCGACGACTACGGCGGGCCTCTGGACAACCGCTCCCGGCTGCTGCGCGAGATCGTGGCGGGCATCCGCGCCCGCTGCCGGGCCGATTTCACCGTGGGCGTGCGCCTGTCGCCCGAGCGATTCGGGATGAAGCTCGAGGAAGCCCGCATCGTCGCCGAAGAACTCATGACCGGTGGCGGGATCGACTTCCTCGACCTGTCCCTGTGGGACGTGTTCAAGGAGCCGAACGAGGAGGCCTTCGGCGGCCGGCCCCTGGTGTCCTGGTTCACGGACCTCGGCCGCGGCGCCACCCGACTCGGGGCGGCCGGCAAGATCTCGAGCGCCGCGGACGCCCGCCGCTCCCTGGACGCCGGCCTCGACTACGTGATCCTCGGTCGCGCCGCGATCCTGCACCATGACTTCCCGCAACGGGCCGCGGCCGATCCGGACTTCGCGGCCACCCAACTCCCGGTGTCGCCGGACTACCTGGCCGCGGAGGGTCTCTCGCCTCCGTTCGTGCGCTACATGGGGAACTGGAAGGGGTTCGTCGCCGCAGCCTGAGCGGCTGGCTATGGCTCGCACACCCTGTAATGCGCATAAGACGGCATGTTGGCCGAATTTGGCAGCATGTTCGATGATTTTGCCTACGTTTCGACCAGCGTAGAATTCCGTTCATGTGACGTATGCTGCGTTGCAACAATTGAGGCGTATGATGCCCACCGAGGTTCCAGTCAACGTACCCACCGCCCTTCCGGCGGCCGGGCCGGCAGCGACAGGAACCGCACCCGGGAGGGTTATCGACATGGAAAGAGGTTGGCTCGAAACGATACAGTTGCTGGGGCTGGACGTGGTCCTGGCGGTGACATTGGCCCTCGCGGCCTTTGACTGGGTCGTCCGTGGTTTTGCCCGGCGAGGCTCCCAGGCGCGGCCGCCCCAGACGCGCAACACCGAAACGATGGCCCACAACCCCGTCGAACCACCAGCCGGCCTCGCGTGGCCGCCGGGGCCATGGCGTACCAGCCACTGACCGCCCCCGAGCCCGAAGACGACCGTGCGCACCGACTACGTCCTGCTAGCCATCGTCGCCGCGTATTTCGCATGGCGGATGTACAAGTCCTACGACGCACGCAGGCGGATCCCCGGGCTGCTGAAGGAAGGCGCCCAGGTCGTCGACGTCCGCGGCCCCGGCGAGTACGCGGCCGGTCACGCCGCGGGCAGCGTCAACATCCCGCTGCACGAGATCGGTCAGCGAGCGCGCGAACTCGATCCCAATCGCTGGGTCATCGTCTGCTGCGCGTCGGGGACGCGCAGCGCGCTGGCCCGGCGCCGGCTCAAGGCACTCGGGTTCGGGCGCGTGCTGAACGCCGGGCCGTGGCGCAACCTGCCCTGAGGCCCGGCCGCGACGAATCGCCGGATGGCGTCACCAGTCGATCGTACCCTCGACGACCGTTTGCGTGCGCCCGCCGATCCATGCATCGCCGTCGGCATCCACGGCGCACTCGACGTACCCGTCGCGGCCCACCTCGCGCCCCTGCGAGGCGACGAATCGCGGCGCGGGCAGCGAGGCGTTGCCGTGAAGCCAGGCCGTGATCGCGGCGTTAGCGCTGCCCGTGACGGGGTCCTCGGGAATCCCGTCGGCGGGCACGAATGCGCGTACGACCAGCGCGTAATCCGCGCGCGGGCAGCGCGCGAACACGGCGACGCCGACCGCGCAGGTGGCGACGGTCTCGCGGGCCATCGCGACGAGATCGGGCTCGAGCCCGCGCACGGCCGCTTCGTCCGCGAGTTCGACGCACCACCAGCGAGGCCCGTTGTCGATCAGGGCCGGCCGCAGCGATCCCAGCGGCGCACCGCGCAGGCTCGCGACCACCGCAGACGCGTCTCCCGGACGCTCGCGCCCGCGCGGAGCGCGCACGTGGATCAGCCGGTCCGCACCGTCTCCTTCGACCCTCAACGGCAACAGGCCCGCCCCGCACTCCTGCACGAGGCCGCCGTCGCGCGGCGCGACGTGGCGACGCAGCAGGACGGCGTGCGCGGTACCGACGCTCGGGTGGCCCGCGAACGGCAGTTCCTGGCGTGGCGTGAAGATGCGAACGCGGTAGTCGGCGCCCGTCTGCGACGGCCGCAGCACGAACGTCGTCTCCGACAGGTTGAGCCAGGCGGCGATCGCCTGCATGTCGGCCGCCGCGAGGTCGTCCGCGTCAAACACCACCGCGAGCGGATTACCGCGGCCCGGACGGCTCGAGAACACGTCGAGTTGAACGAACGGACGCTGCTTCACGGGTAGTCCTCCCAGTTCCGCACATTGTGGCGCGCGTGCCCCGCCGCAGGCGACCGGCCAGGGACTTGGCAGCGGTCGCGCGCCCGCATACCCTTCGCGCTCCTTTTTCGAGGCTCCACCCGATGTCGAACGAGAAGGCGACCCCGTCGCTCGGCCCACTGCCCGCGCTCATCTTCAGCTCGCGGTGGCTGCAGCTGCCGCTCTACCTCGGGCTCATCGTCGCGCAGGGCGTGTACGTATTCCTGTTCATCAAGGAGCTGTGGCACCTGATCCACGAGGCGCCGAACCTCACCGAGCAGACGATCATGCTCATCGTGCTCGGGCTCATCGACGTGGTGATGATCTCGAACCTGCTCGTGATGGTGATCGTCGGCGGCTACGAGACCTTCGTTTCGCGCCTCAACCTCCAGGGTCACCCAGACCAGCCTGAGTGGCTGAGCCACGTGAACGCAAGCGTGCTCAAGGTGAAGCTCGCGATGGCCATCATCGGCATCAGCTCGATCCACCTGCTCAAGACGTTCATCGAGGCCGGCGCGATCGGCGGACTGCCCTTGTGCAGTACGGTGGCGGGTATCGAGGCAGCGCAGGCGCTGAACGCGGCCGGCTCGCTCATCAAGGGCTGCACGACGGTCACGGCGTCGGGCGTGATGTGGCAGACGATCATCCACAGCGTATTCATCCTGTCGGCCCTCGGCATCGCCTGGACAGACCGCCTGATGGGCCAGACCTCGCGAGCCGCGACGGCACACTGAGTTCGCCGTCGGGCCTCGCCTCAGCCGGGGCGACGTCCGAAGTACGTCAGGGCCTGCAGCCGGCGACCCAGCCCGCGCAGGGATTCGCCGCCGCCCGGCGGGTCGAACTGCGCCATCGTCAGCTGGAAGATGCCCTCCTTCGCGGCGGCGAGCGAAGGCGAGGCGACCACGCGCCGGCCCGCGATCAGGAACGTGTCGAGGTCGCCGAACGCCACCAGCATCGGCTTGGACGACGGCCGGAAGGGCCTGAGCGGGCGTCCGCCCAGCGAGCGCAGGACGTTGTCCGCCGCCCGTTCCCCCATCTGGATCGCGTAGTAGGCCTGCTTGCCGAGCGGCTGCGGCAGCGCCGCGGCGTCCCCGACGACGAATACGTGGTCGAACCTGCGACTCTGCAGCGACGGCCTGACAGCCGCCCACTCGCGGGCCCGGCCCGCCAGCCTCGAGGCCCGGATGAGCGGCGACGGCGCCACGCCGCCGGTCCAGATCGTGAGGTCGGAATGGAGATTTTCGCCGCCTTCGAGCCGGACTCGCCTGGGCGTGACCGCGGCGACTCGCGAGCCGAACCGGAATCGCACCCGCAGGTCCGCGCAGTGACGGCGGATCGCGGCGTCGACGGACGGCGGGCTGCCGCCGAGCAGCCTCGGACCGGCCTCGACGAGCGTCACCTCGATCGAATCGCGGTGCCGGTACCGCCGCAGGATTTCCCCGAGCGCCTCGACGCCCTCGAGACCGCCACCGACGATGACAACCGAGCGAAGGGCACGGGACCGGGCGAGTGCCGCCAGGCGGCGACCGATGGCCGCGCACTCCTCGACGCTCTTGAACGGCATCGCGAACCGCCCCGCTCCCGGCACGCCGAAGGTCTCGTCGACGCCGCCGGCCGCGACGATGCACGCATCGAATGCGAACGAACGGCCATCGGCCGCGATTGCCTGTCGACGCCGGGCGTCGACCGAGGCGATCTCCGCGCGGACGAAACGGTGGCCCGCGCGCGCGACGATTCGCCGCAGCGGCAGCCGCAGGTCGCGCGGTCGCTTCACGCCCGACACGAGCTCGTGCACGTTGGGGAGCCACTCGAACCACGGCGAGCGGTCGATCACCGTGACGTCGATGTCGCGCGGGAACCGGCGCGCCGCCGCGAGACCCGCGAAGCCGGCGCCGACGATGAGCACTCGAGGCCGGGAACCGCGGGACGGCCGGGCAGGCATCTGGTGTCGAGTGCGCCGCCGCCCGATCAGTCGATCGAGCACATGAGGCAGTAGGCGTAGGCGCCACCCGGATCGCGCAGCCTCGAGAGTCGTTGCGCCTCCTCGATCAGCGGCGACAGCGACGGGGGCACGACGGACAGTGCGCCCTGCGGCAGCAGCGGAGCGACCACGCGCGCGAGGGCGACGCGAATGCGCAGGCCAAAGGCCTCGCCGAGGCTGGTGCCCGGGTCGAAGTACTCGACGTCGAAGTCGTCACCGAGCTTCGCCAGCTTCGCGGCCGCATCGATCGCCGCCTCGAAGCCGCCGAGTTCGTCGACGAGCCCGTTGCGCTTCGCATCGGCTCCGGCCCAGACACGGCCCTGTGCGACCGCGTCCACCGCCTCGACCTTCATCCTGCGCCCCTCGGCGACGAGCCCGATGAAGTCGCGGTAGGTCCGCTCGAGGTTCTGCTGGAACAGGTCCTTCGTGATGTCGCCCATCGGACGGTCGAGCCTGAATTCGCCGGAGAGCGCCGTCGTGCCCACGCCGTCGGTGTGCACGCCGAGCCGCTCGAGCGTGCGCTGGATCGTCGGGAAGACGGCGAAGATGCCGATGGAGCCGGTGAGCGTGGCCGGGCTCGCGACGATGCGGTCCGCGCTCATGGCGATCCAGTAGCCGCCGGACGCGGCCAGGCTGCTCATCGAGGCTACGACGGGCTTGCCGGCCTCGCGCAGCGCGACGACTTCGCGGCGGATCACCTCGCTCGCGAAGGCGCTGCCGCCCGGACTGTCGATTCGCAGCACCACGGCCTTGACGGCATCGTCCAGCCGAGCCTCGCGCAGCTGCGCGGCCAGCGTGTCCGAACCGACCATGCCGGGCGGCTGCGTGCCGGGCACGATTTCGCCGGCGGCCACGATCACGGCGATCCTGTTCGCCGGCCGCTTGGTGAGCGCCCGCTGCGAGTCGACGTTCGCGAGATAGGAGCCGAAATCCACGCCGACGAAGGAGCTGGTGTCCTCGTCCTCGCCGGTGATCTGCGCGAGGCGGTCCTCCACCTCGAACCGACCCTTGAGCGAGGTGACCAGCCCGGCGTCGAGCGCCATCCTGGCGAAACTGCCGTCGGCACGCCGCAGGGCCGTGGCCGCGTCGTCGGCGTAGGCCTGCACTCGCCCGGGCTCGAACCCGCGCGCCTCGGCCACGCCGGCCTTGTAGGTGCCCCAGACGGTGTTGAGCCAGACGAGGCTCTCCTCGCGCTCGGCGGGCGACATGTCGTTGCGGCTGTAGGTCTCGACCGCCGATTTGTATTCGCCGACCCGGAAGATGTTCACGTCGACCGACAGCTTGTCGAGCGCATCCTTCAGGAAGAGCCCGTAGTTGGCGTAGCCGTCGACGAAGGCGGCCCCCGCCGGGTCGAGGTAGATCTCGTCGGCGTGGGCGGCGAGGTAGTACTGGCCCTGCTCGTAATAGTCGCCGTAGGCGATCACCGGCTTGCCGGTGGCGCGGAAGTCCGCGATCGCCGTCGCGACCTCCTGCAGCTTGGCGAGTCCGCCGCCCTCCAGGCTGCCGAGGTCGAGGTACAGCGCGCTGATGCGATCGTCCTCGGCCGCGGCCTCGATCGCGTCGACCACGTCGCGCAGCAGCGTCTGGGGCGGCTGCTGGCGCAGGACCTCGGCGATGGCGCGCTCGAGCGGGTCGCCCGCCAGCTGCTCGACGAGCGGCCCGCTCGGGTCGATGACCAGCGCGGCCTTGTCGGGCACGAGGGGGATGGGGCGCGAGAAGATGCCCCACGCGGCGCTGAATAGCACCAGCAGCAGCAACAGGTGCAGGACCTTGCGCAGCCCGTCGAGGCCGCCCCAGATCCAGTGCAGTACCCTGCCGATGGCGCGGAACATGCTGGCTCAGCCCTGGGCGCGGGACGGCGGCAAGACGTGCCGGCGCGCGCCCGGGCCGACGAGCGTCAGACCTTCTCTTCGATGCGGGCGGCCTTGCCCGTGCGCTCGCGCAGGTAGTACAGCTTCGCGCGACGCACGTTGCCGCGACGCTTCACGGTGATCGCGCCGAGGGCCGGGCTGTAGGTCTGGAACACGCGCTCCACGCCCTCGCCGTGCGAGATCTTGCGCACGGTGAACGAGGAGTTGAGGCCGCGGTTGCTCTTGGCGATGACCACGCCCTCGTAGGCCTGCACGCGCTCGCGATCGCCTTCCTTCACCTTCACCTCGACGACGACGGTGTCGCCCGGGCCGAAGTCAGGCACTTCCCGCTGCATGCGCTCTTTCTCGAGCGTGGCAATGATGTTGCTCATGTCTCACCTTTCTCGCAGTGGTTGCTTCCCTGCCCATCCCGCGGCGCATCCTGCTCCGCCCGGTATTCATCGAGGAGCGTTCGCTCCTCCACGGTCAAATTCCGCTGCGCCAGCAGTTCCGGGCGACGCTGCCACGTCCGCCCCAGTGCCTGCTTGCGCCGCCATCGTCCAATCGCGGCATGGTTGCCGCCCTTCAGCACCGCCGGCACCTCGCGGCCCCGCCACGTCTCCGGCCGCGTGTAGTGCGGCCAGTCGAGCAGTCCGCCTGCGAACGACTCCTGCTCGGCCGACTCGGCGCAACCGAGCGTGCCCGGCAACAGCCGCGACACCGCGTCGATCACCATCAGCGCAGGCAGCTCGCCGCCGCTCAGCACCACGTCCCCGACCGAGACAGACTCGTCGATGCACTCCTCGACGAACCGCTCGTCCACGCCTTCGTACCGGCCGGCGACCAGCACCAGCTCCGGCAGCGCGGCATATTCCGCGACTTTCGCCTGCGTGACCGGCGCTCCATCCGCCGCCAGGTACACGCGCCGCGCCTTCGGCGCCAGCGTCGCCGCCTCGTTCATGGCGAGCCACAGGGGCTCGGCCTTCAGCACCATCCCGGGGCCGCCGCCATACGGGCGGTCGTCCACCGTCTTGTGCACGTCCGTGGCGTACTGCCGCGGATTGATCGTGCGGACCTCGAGCACGCCGCGCTCGATCGCACGCCCCAGCACACCGAATCGCAGCACCTGCCCGACGAACTCCGGGAACAGCGTGACGACGACGATCTTCACGCGGTCGTACCCGTCAGTCGTCCGGGTGCCAGTCCAGCGTGAGCCGGCCGGCCCCGAGATCGACGTCGACCAGCCTTTCCCTCACCAGAGGCACCAGCCGCTCCCGCTCGCCCCCGAGGACGAGTACCGGGTGCGCCGGCAGCTCCAGAACTCCTTCCACACGCCCGAGCGGTGCGCCTTCGCGATTCACCGCCTCGAGACCCATCAGGTCGTGCCAGTAGTACTCGCCCGGGGCGGTCGGCGGCAGCTCGGAGCGGTCCACCCGGACCTCGCACCCCGTCAGCGCCCGGGCCGCTTCCTGCGTGCCCACACCCTCGAGACGGACGGCCACGGCACGGCCCGCCAGCTTCCACTCCAGGACCGACCGACGCTCGGCATGGCCGGCGCGGACGAGTTCCCAGCTCGGGTACTTCACGATGCCCTCGGGCGGCGCGGTGTAGGAGTTGACCTTCACCCACCCCTGGTACCCGAACGGTGCGCCGATCCGGCCGAGCACCACGGCGCTCCCGTCGCTTTCGGGACGCCCTTGCATCACGGCGTCCGGCGCGCGGTCAGGCCGCGGCCTTCGCCTTGCGGTAGCTCTTCAGGAGCTGCGCGACGCGATCGGACGGCTGCGCCCCGCGGCTCACCCACTGGTCGATACGGTCCAGGTCGAGCCGCAGCTCTTCGCTCGAACCCTTGGCCACCGGGTTGAAGAAACCCACCTGCTCCAGCGAACCACCGGTGCTGCGGCGGCTGTCGGTCACGACCACGTGGTAGAAGGGCTCCTTCTTGCCGCCGCGGCGCATCAAACGGATCGTCACCATCGTCTGCCAATGCCTCATTTGGGGCAACGGGCGCCGGCCCGGAACCCAGTCGAAAAAGAGCCCGGAACTATACCGAAAAGCCGAGCGAAAAGAAATGCTTGTGTCAGGCCCCGGGGAAGCCGGGCGGCATCCGGCCGCCCATGGCACGCATCATGCGCCCCAGACCGCCCTTGCCGATGCCCTTCATCATCTTCTGCATCTGCAGGAAGTTCTTGAGCAGCCGGTTCACGTCGGACACCTGGGTCCCGGATCCCTGGGCGATACGCCGCCGGCGCGAGCCGTCGATGGTCTTCGGGTACCGACGCTCGCCCGGGGTCATCGAGCAGATGATGGCGATCTGGCGCCGGATCTCGCGCTCGTTGCCCTTGGGCAGCGCCCCGGCCCTGGCCGTGAGGTGCGCCGGAAGCTTGTCCATCAGCGCGGCCATGCCACCCATCCCCTCGAGCTGGCGCAGCTGGGCGAGCAGGTCGTCGAAGTTGAAATCCTTTCCCTTCGCGACCTTGCGGGCGAGCTTCTCGGCCTCCTCGCGGTCCACCTTGCGGGTGACCTCCTCGACGAGGCTCAGCACGTCGCCCATGCCGAGGATCCGCGATGCCACGCGCTCGGGCTGGAAGACCTCCAGCGCTTCCGGCTTCTCGCCCACTCCGACGAAGAGGATCGGCCGGCCGGTCACGTGCCTCACCGACAGCGCGGCACCCCCGCGGGCGTCGCCATCGGCCTTGGTGAGCACCACGCCCGTGAGGTCGAGCGCAGCGCCGAATGCCCGCGCCGCATTCACGGCGTCCTGGCCCGCCATGCTGTCCACGACGAAGAGCGTCTCGATCGGCTGCAGCGCCGCGGCGAGGTCGCGGATCTCCCGCATCATCTCTTCGTCGACGTGCAGGCGGCCCGCCGTGTCGACGAGCAGCACGTCATAGACGCCCCGGCGCGCCTCCTCGAGCGCACGCGTCGCGATGTCGACCGGGCGGCTCGCCGGGTCGGCCGCCGCGACGTCGATCCCGAGCTGCTGGCCGAGCCGCTCGAGCTGCAGCATGGCCGCCGGACGGTACACGTCGGTCGAGACGACGAGCACGCGCTTGCGTTCGCGCCCGGTGAGCCAGAGCGCGATCTTCGCGGCGGTGGTCGTCTTGCCCGCGCCCTGCAGGCCCGCGAGCAGCACGATCGCCGGGGGCTGCGTGCGCAGGTTGAGCGGCCGCACGCCCTCGCCCATCACCCGCACGAGCTCCTCGTGAATGACCCGCACGAGCGCCTGGCCCGGGGTCAGGCTCTTGTGGATCTCGAGCCCGACGGCGCGCGCCTTGACCGAGTCGATGAATTCCCTGACGACCGGGAGTGCGACGTCCGCCTCGAGCAGCGCCATCCGCACTTGCCGCAGCGTGTCGCCGATGTTCTCTTCGGTGAGTCGCCCCCGGCCGCGGAGTCCCTCGACGACGGCGGCCAGGCGGGAGGAGAGCTTGTCGAACACGGACGACCTCGGGGCAAGCGCAGGGGAGGAGCGCCGCAGCGCAGCGCGGATTATAGGGGCCGGGCCCGGCCCGCGCCTCCTCACAATTGCGGCGTTGTGACATCATGACGAGGTCACCGCCGCCACGGATCCGCGCTTGCTGCTGCCACTGATTGCCGTCGCCTGCTACCTGTTCGGGGCCTTCGGGCTCGCCTACGGGGCGTACCGTGGCGACTCGCACCACGGTCGCGGTGCACGCATCGCCGGCGTCGCCATCGCCGCGGTCGGAGCGCTGGTGCATGCCGCGGCGCTGCTCGACGGGCGCAAGCTCGTTCCCGAGGCCGCGCTTTCCGTCGGCGACACGGCGGCCATCGTCGGGCTGCTGATCGCGATCACCGCCCTTGCCCAGGCGCTCCGGCCGCGGCTGCGCGGCATGGCCGCGCTGCTGCTCCTGATCGCGGCCGTGCTCGAGGCGGCGTTCTCCGAGGGCGCCCGTGAATTCTCGATGGGCCGCCCGGGCTGGGAACTCTCCTTCCACGTCGCCATGGCGACCACGGCGTTTGCGTTCCTCACGATCGGCGCGGCACTTGCGGTGGCACAGGTCCTCGTCGATCGGCGTCTGCGCAGCCGCCAGCCGCTCGGGCTTCTGAAGATCCTGACGCCGCTCGAGTCGCTCGAGTCGGGATGCTTCCAAAGCATCCTGGCCGGTTTCGCGCTCCTCACCCTCGCGCTCGTGAGCGGGGCCTTCTTCATCGAAAACCTGTTCGCCCAGCACCTCGTGCACAAGGTCGCGCTCGCGATCGTCGCGTGGGTCGTGTTCGGCATCCTGCTGCTCGGCCGCCGGCGCTTCGGCTGGCGCGGGCGCAAGGCGCTCCGCTGGACGCTCGCGGGTTACGTGCTGCTCGGCCTTTCCTACTTCGGCAGCAAGCTCGTGCTCGAGAACCTGCTCGGACGCCACTGGGGCTGAACCGCCTTGCAGGACGTTCCGTTACCCTGGCTCGCGGGAATCCTCGTACTCCTGATCGGCCTCTCGGCGTTCTTCTCGAGCACCGAGACGGCGCTGATGAGCATCAACCGCTACCGCCTGCGGCACCGCGCGCGTGAAGGCAGCGCTGGCGCGAGGGCCGCCGAGAGACTGCTCGCCACGCCAGACCGGCTGATCGGCGTGATCCTCGTCTGCAACAACTTCGTGAATTCGGCGGCCGCCGCAATCGTCACGGTCATCTCGCTCACGCTCGGCGGCGAGGGCTACGCCGCGGTCGGTGTCGGCATCTTCACGGTGGTGCTGATCATCTTCGGCGAGGTGGCACCAAAGACCTTCGGTGCTCTCTACCCGGAGAGACTCGCCCTGCCCGCGGCCCTCGTGTACCAGGTGCTGCTCAAGGTCCTCTACCCGGTCGTCTGGCTCACCAACCTGCTCGCGAACGGCGTACTGCGCGCGCTCGGCGTATCGCGCGAGAAAGCGAGCCGGACGTCGCTCAGCCAGGAGGAGCTGCGCACGGTGGTCGCCGAGGCGAGCACGGTCATCCCGCACCGGCACCAGCGCATGCTGATGAGCATCCTCGACCTCGAAAACGTCAACGTCGAGGACATCATGGTGCCGCGCAACGAGATCGCCGGCATCGATGCCTCGGACGAGTGGGAGGAAATCCTCGATGCCCTGCGCGACAGCCGCCACACGCGCATCCCGGTCTACGACGGCAACCTCGACAGCCTGATCGGCATCCTGCACATGAAGAAGGTCGCGAGGCTCCTGGCTCGCGGCGAATTCGACCGCGAGCAGCTGGTGGCGCTCGCGAGGGGCCGCGAGCCCTATTACGTGCCGGAGGGCACCTCGCTCAACAAGCAGTTGCTGAACTTCCAGCGGCAACGCCGGCGCGTGGCCTTCGTCGTCGACGAGTACGGCGACGTGCAGGGCCTCGTGACGCTCGAGGACCTGCTCGAGGAGATCGTCGGCGAGTTCACCTCCGACACGAGCTCGCTGCACAAGGACGTGCACCGGGAGAAGGGCGGCACGTTCGTGGTGAACGCTGCGGCGAGCGTGCGCACGCTGAACCGAAAGATGGGGTGGCAGCTTCCGTCGAGCGGTCCGCGCACGCTGAACGGACTCATCATCGAGTACCTCGAGACGATCCCTGAGGCGGGCACCAGCCTGCGCATCAACGATTACGCGATCGACATCCTGCAGACGGGCGACAATGCCGTGAAGACGGTGCGGCTGCGGCCGATCGCGACGCCGTCGACCGAGGCCGCGGTCGAGGTTTCGGGCGGGGCGTCAAAAGGCGGCGGCTAGCGCCTCCTCGAGCCGGCTCACGCCCTCGACCCGCAAGCCTTCGATCTCGCGTCGCGGCAGGTTGGCCGAGGGAACGAGGGCACGCCGGAAGCCCTGTTTCGTCGCCTCGCGCAGGCGCTCGTCCCCGAAGGGCACGGGGCGTATCTCTCCCGTGAGACCGAGCTCGCCGAAGCACACGAGGTCTTCAGCCACCGGGCGGCCGCGCAGGCTCGACACCACGGCGAGCACTGCGGGCAGGTCGGCGGCGGTCTCGCCGATGCGCACGCCGCCCACCACGTTGACGAACACGTCCTGGCCCGCCGAGGAAATGCCGCCGTGGCGGTGCAGCACCGCGAGCAGCAGCGCGAGGCGGCTCGATTCGAACCCGACGGCGACGCGCCGCGGCGACATGCCCTGCGCCTCGTCGAGCAGCGCCTGCACCTCGACGAGCATCGGGCGGCTCCCCTCGCGGGCGACCATGACGACGCTGCCGGGCACGGGCACCGCGTGCCGCGAGAGGAAGATCGCCGACGGGTTGCGGACTTCCTTCAGCCCCTCGTCCACCATCGCGAACACGCCGATCTCGTTCGCCGCCCCGAAGCGGTTCTTGACCGCACGTACGATGCGGAAGCGGCTGCCCGGGTCGCTCTCGAAGTAGAGGACCGTATCGACCATGTGCTCGAGGATGCGCGGGCCGGCGATCTGGCCCTCCTTCGTGACGTGTCCGATGATGAGCACCGCCGTGCCCGTGTCCTTCGCGAAGCGCACCAGCCGCGCCGCAGATTCGCGCACCTGCACCGCGGACCCGGGCGAGGACTCCGAGAGTTCCGTGTGCATCGTCTGGATCGAGTCCACGACGAGCACGCGCGCGCCGGCCGCCAGCGCCTCCTCGATCACCCCCTCGACCCTCGTCTCGGCGACGAGACGCAGCGTGTCGGACCTGAGGCCGAGCCGGCGCGCGCGCAGCGCCACCTGCCGCACCGACTCCTCCCCGGACGCGTAGAGCACGGGCTGCTCGCGGCTCAGGGCGTCGGCCGCCTGCAGGAGCAGCGTCGACTTGCCGATGCCTGGATCCCCGCCGAGGAGGATCACGGAGCCGGCGACGAGCCCCCCGCCGAGCACGCGATCGAGCTCGCCGATTCCCGAACCGGCGCGGACCTCGTCGTCGTTCGTGACCTGCGTCACCGTCCGGCTCGTGGCCGGGGCCACCGCAGCACGCCGCGACGGCGTGCCCGGAGCGGAGGAAGCGGCCATCTCGAGCGTATTCCACGCCTCGCAGGCGGGGCACTGGCCCTGCCACTGGGCCGTCCTTGCCCCGCAGGACCCGCACACGTAACTCACCCTGGTCCGTGCCATCATTCACCCGTTGCCCCGGGCAGACCGCGCCGGGGCCCGGGATGCTAGCACGCGATCCCCGGGCCGCCCGGATGTGTGACGCCAGCGGCAATTCGAGGCGGAGTCGACCCGTATACTTTTCGTCAAATCATGCGCGCCCCGGCTGACGATACCCTGCTCATGAAGAAGCCCGGCGGCCCGTCCCGGCCGGCCGACGGGCGTCGTGCGCCGCCCGCACGGCTGGGCCGGTACCACATCCTCCACGAGCTCGGCAAAGGCGCCATGGGCGTCGTGTACCGGGCCCGCGACCCGATGATCAACCGCGAGGTCGCGCTGAAGGCCATCCCCCTGGCGGCCGAGTTCGAGGGAGAGGAACTCGAGGAAGCCCGCACCAAGTTCTTTCGCGAGGCGGAGATGGCGGGCCGACTGAGCCACCCGCACATCGTCACGATCTTCGACGCCGGCGAGGACGCCGGCACGGCCTACATCGCGATGGAGCTGCTCCGCGGCCGGCACCTCGTCGAGTACACGGACTCCGCGCGCCTGCTCCCGACGCAGGCCGCGCTCGAGATCGTCGCGCGGCTCGCCGATGCGCTGCAGTATGCGCACTCCTGCCACGTGGTCCACCGCGACATCAAGCCCGCAAACGTCATGTACGACCCGCCGACCGGCGAGCTCAAGGTCACGGACTTCGGCATCGCGCGGCTGACCGATACCGGGCGCACGCGTACCGGCGTGGTGCTCGGCACGCCGTCGTTCATGTCGCCCGAGCAGCTCGCCGGACGCGTGGTCACAGGACGCTCGGACCAGTTCTCGCTCGCGATCACGGCGTACCAGCTCCTCACGGGCCAGCTGCCGTTCCGCGGCGACTCCATGCCGGCCCTGATGCTCAAGATCGCGCACGAGCCGCACCCACGCATCCGCTCGCAGCGACCCGACCTGCCGGAGGGGCTCGACCCGGTCTTCGATCGCGCGCTCGCCAAGCAGCCCGAGGACCGCTACGAGACCTGCGCTGCGCTCGCGCGCGCGCTGCGCGACGTGAACGTGGCGAGGGCCTGAGCGTGCAGCACAAGGGCAAGTTCCGCTGCGTCGGGATGAGCGACACGGGCCGCATCCGCGAGCACAACGAGGACACCATCGGCACCGACGCCGACATCGGCCTCGTCGTGCTCGCCGACGGAATGGGCGGCTACAAGGCCGGCGAGGTCGCGAGCGGCATCGCCGTGCGCACGGTGATGAGCCTGGTCAAGGAGGCCGTGGAGCGGGAGGACCTGTCGATTCCCGACCCGGAAACGGGCCTGAGCCGGCCGGGCATCCTGCTGCGCGACGCGATCCACCGGGCGAACAAGATCATCTACCAGACGGCGAAGTCGCAGGCGAACTGCGAGGGCATGGGCACGACGGTCGTGGCCGGGCTCTTCTTCGACGACAGGCTCACGGTCGCGCACGTCGGCGACTCGCGGCTCTACTGCCTGCGCGGCACCGAGTTCCGGCAGGTGACCCAGGACCACTCCCTCCTTCAGGAACTCGTCGCGCGCGGCTTCTACACGCCCGAGGAGGCGCAGCGGGCGGCGGCCAAGAATTATGTGACCCGCGCGCTCGGGGTCGAGCCGACCGTCGAGGTGGATGTGACGGAGGTCCCGGTTTCGAAGGACGACCTCTACCTGCTCTGCTCCGACGGCCTCTCGGACATGGTCGAGGACGCGGACATTCATTTAACCATCAGTACCTTTGGTGGTAATCTTGAGACGCTTGCTAAGCAGCTCGTGCTGCTCAGCAATGACAACGGCGGGCGGGACAACGTGTCGATCGTCGCGGTCCGGGTGCTCGACAGCTTCCCGGCGAAGCGGCGGGTCGTCGACCGGATCCTCGCCATGTTCGGCTAACGGGAGAGTCGTAAAGCGTCATGGCCAGGCTTGTTCTCAGCCTCGACGGGCAGGTGCTCGCCGAATACAACATGAGCAAGGAGCGCTACACGATCGGGCGTCTCCCGGACAACGACATCCGCATCGACAATGCGGCCGTCAGCGGTCATCACGCTCTGATCATCAACATCCTCAACGATTCGTTCCTCGAGGATCTGAACAGCACGAACGGGACCTACGTCAACGGCAAGATCATCAAGAAGCACGCCCTGCAGCACGGTGACGTGATCACCGTCGGCCACCACTCGCTGCGCTTCGTGGAGAGCGAGGCCGACGAGCCGCAGGACGAATTCGAGAAGACGATGGTCATCTCTCCGCGCGACGCGGCGCGGATGAGCATCCCCCCGGCGGCCTCGGTGCCGCCGCCCGCCCAGGCCGCAGCCGCCCACGCCTACCCGAACGGTTCGCTGCCGCGTGCCCGCCTCCAGGTGCTGTCGGGCCAGTTCGCCGGGCGCGAGCTCGACCTGGTGAAGACGCTGACGACTCTCGGCCGTCCCGGTGTGCAGGTGGCTGCCATCACGCGCCGGGCCGACGGCTTCTACATCATTCACGTCGAGAGCAGCCGCGACGGCGACTTCCCGCTCGTGAACGGCACGCCGACGGGCCCGCAGGCGAGGCGCCTGCAGGACAACGACGTCGTGCAGCTCGCCGGCGTGAAGATGGGGTTCTTCGAGGCCTGACGGCCGCGATCCGCGGGCCTAGCGGACGACCCTCGGCACGCGCTGGCTCACCGCGCAGGTGAGCACGTAGGGAATCGTGCCCGCCCGGTGCGCGACCTCCTCCACTGCGAGCGAGTCACCCCACAGTTCCACGGCATCGCCGACGGCGACGCGCTGGAGATCCGTCGCGTCCACGGCGATCATGTCCATGGACACGCGGCCGATGACCCCGGCCTGCCGCCCGTCGATCACGACCGGCGTGCCCGAGGGCACGCTGCGCGGGTAGCCATCCCCGTAGCCCGCGGCCACGATCGCGAGGCGCGTCGCGCGACCCGCCCGCCAGTCGCCGCCGTAACCGACGGTCTCGCCGGGCTGGACGGTCTTCACCGCGATGACGCCCGAGCGGAACGTCATCACGGGCCGCAGGCCGAAGTCGCTTCCCGAACCCTGCGGGAACGGGGAGATGCCGTAGAGCATCAGTCCGGGGCGGACCCAGTCGGCGTGCGCCGCGGGCCAGGCGAGGATGCCCGCGGAGTTGGCGATGCTGCGCGCGCCCGGGAGGCCGCGCGTCGCCGACTCGAACGCCGCGAGCTGCGCCTGCGTCTTGGGATCGGCGACCTCGTCCGCGCTCGCGAGGTGCGTGACCAATGTGGGCTCCGGCGCCACGCCCGGCGCAGCGCACAGCCGCTCGTACGCGCCGGCGAATTCCTCGACGCGGAATCCCAGCCGGTTCATGCCGGTGTCGAGCTTGATCCACGCGCGGATCGAGTCCGCCGTCCGCCGCGCCTCGAGCATGGCGATCTGCGCGTCGCTGTGCACGACGAGGTCGATGCGCGCCCGCGCGGCCGCCTCCAGCTGCGCGGCGTCTACCGCGCCCTCCAGCATCAGGATGCGGTGCGCGAAGCCGGCCGCGCGCAGCGCGAGCGCCTCCTCGAGCCGCGCGACCGCAAAGGCGTCGGCCTCCGCGAGCGCAGCCGCGGCGGTCTCGATGCCGTGCCCGTAGGCGTTCGCCTTGATCACCGCCATCACGCGCGAGCGCGGCGCGATCTCCCGCACGCGCGCGAGGTTGTGTCGCAACGCCGCCGTGTCGATGGTGACCTGGGTCGGGGACTTCACGGTCGTGCGCCGGCCGCGCTCAGCCGCCGTACTCGTAGTCGACCGTGGCGAGGTTCTCGAAGCGCGTGTACTTGCCGAGGAACGTCAGGTGCACTTCGCCGGTCGGGCCGTTGCGTTGCTTGGCGATGATGATGTCGGCGATGCCCTTGCGCGGCGTCTCCGGCTCGTACACTTCTTCGCGATAGATGAGCATGATCAAATCTGCATCCTGTTCAATCGCGCCCGAATTGTGCACTGCAACACCGTCTGCGAGCCAACACTCGGGCCCCGGAACGGTGAGATCGAAGACTTCTTCCTCGCCGACGGACTCGATCGCGACCACGCGGTCCCAGAAGAGATCCGAATCCGCCCACTGCCTCAGGGTCTCATCGCCCAGGACGTCCGCGTAGCTGCCGAGCGTGCGACGGCTGGGAGCGAACTGGAAGTGGCTGAGGCCGCCGTAGCTCGTGCCGCGCAAGCCAGCCATCCGCCGCGTGCTGATTCCGGACGCACGCATCGCGTGCCGCACCCGGTCGAAGCACTCGATCGGCAGCGTATCCACGTTCGGATTCGCCTCGACCTGCTCGAGGCGCTCGACGAGTCGCTCCAGCGGCTCGCAGCGCGGCCCGAACGCGCCGATCTCGCCCGCGAAGAGACGCTGCTGCTCGGCACCCGTCACGTCCACCGTGTGCACGGGCTTTCCCCGCCCCTGCGCAACCGCGCGGATGCGGCCGATGATCCCGAAGCGCATGAGCAGCGCCGCGACGTCGTCCGCAAGCCTGCGGCTGCTCGTCGAGAAATACACGCGATTGCTGCCGCGTCCGCGAGCGCGCACGTGGATGCTGCCGTCGGTCGCCCAGAGGTGCCGGAGGAGCAGAGCGATCCGCTCGTTCGGCAGCGCAAAGACCTCCGCCGGCAGGTGCTTCTCGTGCGAACGCTGACCGAAGATGCCCAGCCGCTTGAGCCACGCGCCGACGCCCGCCGGTTGCCAGCGGTTGCCATTGCCCGAGATCACGAGCTGGTGCCACTGGCCGCGACCTTCGTGACGCGTGACCGTGCTGCCCATCGCTTCCGCGGCCGCGCGGACCGCCGCACTGTTCTCCTCCGAGGCGGTCGTGTACCGCATCGGCTGGTGAGTAAGGTAGCTCCCGTCGCCGACCAGGTGTCCGAGCAGGATGAGCTCCTGATCCGACCAGCCCGATCCGGACGCCTCGACGGGCATGCGACGGCTGAGCGCGACCCGGTCACCGACCCGCATTTCGTCGACGGTCCGCCAGCCGTTGCCGGTGAGGACCCGGTGGCCGCCCGTCGCCCGCAACTTGCGCCCGCTCGCAAGCGTGACACACTTGATCGACTTCACGCCGACGGACCAGACGAGATCCGACACGGCCGCCACCACGCGCTGGTTGGCGTCGACGGCGAGCACTCGTGGGGTGGTGCCGACGAGATCACGGACGGGCACCCGGCGACCGTCGGCCAGCACGACGAGGGTATCCCCCGTGACGCACTCGCGAAGGTCCGACATGACCGGCTTCTTGTCCGTGCGCTGCTCCACGCTGCGATTGAGCTGCGAGAGCGCGATCACCGGCACCTTGAGCTCCTTCGCGAGCGCCTTGAGCGAGCGGGAGATCTCCGAGATCTCCGTCGCGCGGTTCTCCTTGGTGCCTGGCACCTGCATGAGCTGCAGGTAATCGATGACGACCAGCCCGAGGCCGTCCTTGTGCTCGCGCGCGAGGCGGCGCGCCCGCGCGCGGACCTCGGTCGGCGTGAGCGCACCGCTGTCGTCGATGTAGAGCGGCGCCACCTTCATCTGCGCGATTGCGCTGTTGATGCGCGCCCAGTCCTCGTCGCCGAACATGCCGGTTCGCAGGTGACTCTGGTCGACGCGTCCGAGCGAGGAAATCATGCGCATCGAGAGCTGCTCGCGCGACATTTCCATCGAGAACACGGCGACGGACTTGCCACCGGCGATCGCGGCGTTCTCCGCGATGTTGAGCGCGAGCGTGGTCTTGCCCATCGAGGGCCGGCCCGCGACGATGACGAGGTCGCCGGGCTGCAGGCCAGCGGTCATGCGGTCGAGGTCGTTGTAGCCGGTGCTGACGCCGGTGAGCTGCCCCTGCGACTGGTGCAGCATGTCGAGCCGGTCGATCGTCGCGCCGAGGATGTCGCGGAGCGGCACGAATCCCGAGCCCGTGCGGCGCCCCGCCTCGGCGATCTGGAACACGAGGCGCTCGGCGTCGTCGACGAGGTCCTTGGCCGGGCGGCCCTCGCTCTCGTAGGCGCTCGCCGCGATCTCGCCGCTCACGCGGATGAGCTGGCGCAGCAGCGAGCGCTCGCGGACGATGTCGGCGTACGCGCGGATGTTGGCCGCGGTGGGCGTGTCGCGGGCGAGGCCCGCGAGGTAGGCGAGCCCGCCGGTATCCTCGCCGAGGCCCTTCGCGGCGAGGTACTCGGCAAGCGTGACGGCGTCGGAGGGCTCGCTGCGCGCCGAGAGCTCGGCGACGGCGGTGAAGATGTGCTGGTGGTCGCGGCGGTAGAAATCCTCGGCGGTCAGCCGGTCCGCGATCGCGTCCCAGGTGCTGTTGTCGAGCAGCAGTCCGCCGAGCACGGCCTGCTCCGCCTCGACCGAGTGCGGCGGCACCCGGAGCGAATCAGCATCGGACGCCGGCCGCAGTCGCCTGCGACCCCGCGCGCCACCCGCTTCCTGCTCCATGCGTGCCCTTCCGGCCGTGCGCCGCTTACTCCTCGCCGACGACGTCCACCGGCAGGTCGACGATCACGTCGCTGTGCAGGTGGAGCTTAACGTGGTGCTCGCCGAGCACGCGGATCGGGCCGGAGTGCAGGCGAACCTCGCTCCGCTCGATGCGGATGCCCGCGGCCTGCAGCGCCTCGGCGATGTCGGCGGTGCCGATCGAGCCGAAGATCTTGCCTTCGCCGCCCGCCTTCGCCTTGAGCTGCAGGCGGAAATTCTCGAGCTGGCCCGAGCGCAGCTTCGCGCTGGCGAGTTCGTCCTCGGCGAGCTTCTCGAGCTCGGCGCGACGCTCCTCGAAGCGGGCGAGGTTCGCCGAAGTGGCGAGCGCCGCCTTGCCCTGCGGGAGCAGGAAGTTGCGGCCGTAGCCCGGCTTCACCTTGACCTTGTCGCCGATGTTGCCGAGGTTGGCGACTTTCTGCAGCAGGATGACTTCCATCGTTGATTCCTCGATCGATTTCCCAAAGCTCTCAAGCGTTCTGCGCCGGCCGTTGCGAGCGCACCCAGTTGTCGACGAAACCCCAGCCCGCCATCGCGGCGACCATCAGCGGCGCCGCGAGCACGAGCAGGGCGTAGATCGCCCACAGCCACGCGCCGTTCAGGCGGCCCGCGGCCTTGAACCGGTGCGCGGCGGCCAGTCCCACCAGCATCAGCGCACCGAGAAAAATCCTCTCCAGGTCGTCCACCAGAGCGCGGTCGGTGAAGAGCGATGCTGCGATCAGCACCGCACCGACCACCCCGAGTGCCACGCCGAGGCGCAGCTCCTGGAACTCCGACCCGAACCGGCCCTCGCCCTGCCCCGGCAGCTGCCGCTGCCACCAGCGAGCGAGGAACAATGCGCCCATCGCGAGCAGCATCGTGAGCGCCGTCACCCAGCCCCACAGCGTCCGTGCCAGCGTCTCGGCCAGCCCGTTCGCCTCGAGGTCCATCGGCAGGCCGCGCCGCTGCATTTCCTCGGCCAGGTCCCGCACGAAGGGCGCCCAGAACTTCGCCGGGTCGCCGAGCGACAGGTGCAGCACGACGAGCAACGCCGAACCGGCGAGCACCGCGAGCTGCAGGCACAGCGACAACGACCCCGTGCGGCCGAGTATCGTGGCGAGCGCGACCGGCGGTCCGAGCACCCACGCCGAGTAGATCAACCCGACCGGGACCGGCCGCCCGATCATCCACATCGCCAGCGTCAGCAGCAGCGCCGCGCCGAACGCGACGAACAGCCCGGGCCGCAGGCCCTTCGCCAGCGTGACGAGCGCGGGGACCGCGCCCGGCAGGAAGAACGCGAACCCCAGCCCGAACAGCGGCAGCAGCCCGAGCAGGCCGGTGACGAACACCGCCGCGCCCGGATTCTCCGTGACCCAGCTGGCGAACGAACGGTTCATGGCGGCGGTCCGGCGGAAGTCCGCGCGGCGCCCCGATCGCTCAGTGCTGGTCCGTGTACGGCAGCAGCGCCAGGAAGCGCGCGCGCTTGATCGCGAGCGCGAGCTGGCGCTGGTAGTTCGACCGCGTGCCGGTGATGCGGCTCGGGACGATCTTGCCGGTCTCGGTGATGTAGCCCTTGAGCGTGGCGAGGTCCTTGTAGTCGATGCGCTCGACGTTCTCGGCCGTGAACTTGCAGAACTTACGGCGTCGGAAAAAACGTGCCATGGGTCACCTACTCAGTATTCGTTCAGGATGCCGGTCTCAGCCCGCGGACGCCGAATCCTCGGCGCTCTCCGGCAGGCTGGAATCCTCGGCGCGACCGCCCTCTTCCTCGGCCTTCGCCATCGGCGAGGGCTCGGTCACGGCGGCGGGCATCGACACCACGAGGTGACGGATGACCGCGTCGCTGAAACGGAAGGCGCCGGTGAGCTCGTCGAGCGTCTTCTGGTCGCTCTCGATGTTCATCAGCACGTAGTGGGCCTTGTGGACCTTGGCGATCGGGAAGGCGAGCTGCCGACGGCCCCAGTCCTCCAGGCGGTGGATCGCGCCGCCACCCGCGGCGATCATGCCGCGGTAGCGCTCGATCATGGCCGGGACCTGCTCGCTCTGGTCAGGGTGGACCAGGAACACGATTTCGTAGTGACGCACCTGTTGTGCTCCCTTCGGTTGAAGCTGCCCGGCGGAAAAATTCCTCGGTGCAGCAAGGAGTTGCGAACACCCGCCGGCCGCTGGGACCGGTTCGGGGCCGCGTAGGATAACGGAATGGCAGGAGAGAAGAAAGTGACTGGTGATCAGGGGGTAGGGGGTAGTGAAGAGGGGCGGCACCCCTGTCGACTGCTGCGCCCTTCCTCCACTACCCGCTACCCCCTATCCCCTACCCCCTTTTCCCCCCGCGCCTCTGCCGCACCGCCTCGAACAGCACGACGCCGGTCGCGACGGAGACGTTGAGGCTCTCCACCGCCCCTGCCATCGGGATCGAGACGAGCTGGTCGCAGCACTCGCGCGTGAGGCGCCGCATTCCTTCGCCCTCGGAGCCCATGACGAGCGCGAGCGGTCCGGTCAGGTCGACGTCGTGGAGCGACTTGTCGGCGGAGTCGTCGGTGCCGACCAGCCACAGGCCGCGCTCCTTCAGCTCGCGCAGGGTGCGAGCGAGGTTCACGACGGCGACGAACGGCACGGCCTCCGCCGCGCCCGCCGCGACCTTGCGAACCACGGGCGTGAGGCCGGCGGCCCGATCGCGCGGCGCGATCACCGCCGCGACACCGGCCGCGTCGGCCGAGCGCAGGCAGGCGCCGAGGTTGTGCGGATCCTGTACGCCGTCGAGCACGAGCAGCAAAGGCGTCGGGCCGGCCGCCTCGAGCGCCTCCTCGAGCTGAGTCTCGGGGTCGCCCGAGCGTGCGGCGACCTCCGCCAGCACGCCCTGGTGGCGCCCGCCGTCGGCGAGCTTGTCGAGCGATGCCGCATCGACGGTCACCACGGCGACGCCGGCCTGCGCGGCGAGCGCGTGGATCTCCGCGAGTCGGACGGACTCCTTTCCCTCGGCCACCATCACGCGACGGACGCGTTGCGGCGTGCGGCTCAGCAGTACCCGCACGGCGTGCACACCGTAGGCGACGGGGCCGCTCATCCGCGGCGCCTCCCGGTCGGGCGTGGACGACGCGGGCGCCGCGGCGACTCCGGGGCGCCCGCGAGTTCGAAGTCGACGCGACGATCGTCGAGAGACACGTTGGCGACCCGCACGCGCAGCCGGTCACCGAGCCTGTAGGCCTTGCCCGAGCTGCGCCCGATCATCCGGTAACCCGAGCTGTCGCGCGCAAAGTAGTCCTGCCCGAGCGCGGAGACGTGCAGCAGCCCGTCGACCTGCAGGCCGTCGATCTGGACGAAGAGTCCGAAGTCGACGACGCCGGACACGATGCCGTCGAATTCCTCCCCGACACGGTCCTGCATGTAGTAGCACTTGAGCCACGCCACCGCGCCACGCGTCGCCTCGTCGGCGCGCCGCTCGCGGAACGAGCAGTCCTGCCCGAGCACCGGGAAGGCGCCGTGCCAGCCGACGAGTTCCTGCGGATCGCCGCCCCGCAACACGAGGCGGATGCCCCGGTGCACCACGAGGTCGGGGTAGCGGCGGATCGGCGAGGTGAAATGTGCGTAGTGCTCGAGCGCCAGGCCGAAGTGCCCGATGTTGCCCGGCTGGTAGACGGCCTGCGGCATCGAGCGGATCACCGCGGTCGAAATGAGCAGCGAGTCAGGCCGGTCGCCGAGCTTGCGCAGCAGGTCACGCAGGTGCTCGGGCTGGACGTCTTCCGCAGGCGGCAACCACAGCCCGAACTCGCGCAGGAACTGGCGCAGCGTCTCGAGGCGGTCGAGTTCCGGCAGCCCGTGCACACGGTACAACGTCGGCACCTTGTGACGGTCGAGGAAGCGCGCCGCCGCGATGTTCGCCGCAACCATGCACTCCTCGATCAGCCGGTGCGCGTCGTTGCGCGGCTGCTCGACGAGCGCGGCCACGCGCCCCTCGGCGTCGAACTTGAGCTTGAGTTCGGGCGTGTCGAGCTCGAGCGCGCCGCGGCCGGTGCGTTCGCGGAGGAAGCTACGGTAGACACCGTGCAGCGCGAGCAGGCGCTCGCGCAGCCGCTCGAGGCGCGGCGAATGCTTCGCCGCCGGCCGCTCGAGGAACGCGCCGACCTCGTGGTAGGTGAGCCGCGCCGTCGAGCGCATCACGCCCTCGAAGAAACGCGAACGCGTGATACGGCCGTCGTCGCTGACCCTGAGCTCGCAGCACAGGCACAGGCGGTCCTCCTCCGGCACGAGCGAGCACAGGCCGTTCGAGAGCTCCTCGGGAAGCATCGGCAGCACCCGGTTCGGGAAGTAGACGGAGGTGCCCCGCTCGCGGGCCTCGGCGTCGAGCGCACTGCCCGGCCGCACGTAGTGGCCGACGTCGGCGATCGCGACGATCACCTTCCATCCGCTGCCCGCGCGCTCGGCGTACACCGCGTCGTCGTAGTCGCGCGCGTCCTCGCCGTCTATCGTGACGAGTTCGACGTCGCGCAGGTCCTCGCGCCCGGCGATCGCGTCCTCCGGGATGCGCTTGCCGCAGGCGCGCGCCTCGGCCGACACCGCCTCCGGAAAGTCGACCGGCAGGCCGTGCGAATGGATCGCAATTTCCGTCTCCATGCCGGGCGCGCCGTGCGCGCCGAGAAGCTTCGTCACGCGGCCGACCGGCTGCGCGTTGCGCTCGGGCTGCTGCGTGAGCTCGACGATGACCACCTGGCCCGATTCCGCGCCGCCCGTCTGCGACTGCGGCACGAGCACGCGATGGCTGATGCGCGGGTTATCAGGCGTCAGGTAGGCCACGCCGGATTCGACGTGCAGCCGGCCGACGACCTCGCGCGTGCGCCGCTCGAGCACCTCGACGATCGCGCCCTGGGGCTTGCCGCGGAATCGCGGCCCCTCGATGCGCGCCGCGACCCGGTCGCCGTGCATCACTTCCCGCATCTGCTGCGCGGGGAGGTAGATCGCGACTGAGGCGTCGTCCGGGAGGAGCCAGCCGTCGCCGTTGCGCTGGCCCTGGACCGTGCCGATGACCAGGCCGGGCAGTTGCTCGCGCAGGCAATACTGGCCGCGCCGGTTCAGCACGACCTCGCCCTGCTTCATGAGGACCGCGAGCTGGGCACCCGCCTCGGCGCCCGCGGCGGGCCCGAGCGTGGCGGTTACCTCGTCGAGGCGCAGCGGCCGGCCGGCACGGCGCAGGCACTGCAGGACGGCGCTCTCGGGCGCCTGGGCGGTTCGTTGGGATGTGCGCGGCCGGGCCGGCGCCTGGCCGGCGCGGCTCGATCGACGTTGATTCTTTCTCTGCATCGGTTCCTTGGAGGCGGCCTCAGGCCGCGGGATTTCGTTGACAGCCCCGGGGGCCGCCAGTAAATTGCGCCACCTTCCGACCGGCCCCGGGGCCGGACCGCGACCATTGCCCAGGTGGCGGAATTGGTAGACGCACTAGTTTCAGGTACTAGCGGGTAACACCGTGGAGGTTCGAGTCCTCTCCTGGGCACCAATCAGACGGACCGCGAGATCAGTTCCTTCATGATCTCGTTGGTTCCGCCGTAGATCCGCTGCACTCGCGAATCCGCGAACATCCGGCAGACCAGGTACTCGTTCATGTACCCGTAGCCGCCGTGCAGCTGTACGCATTCGTCCATCACCTTCTGCTGCATGTCGGTGACCCACCACTTGGCCATCGCGGCGGTCTCGGTGTCGAGCTCGCCCTTCACCAGCAGCTCGATGCAGTGGTCGACGAAGGTGCGCGCTACCCGCGTGATCGTCACGACCTCGGCGAGCCTGAATTTCGTGTTCTGGAACTCCGCAATCGCCTGCCCGAACGCCTTGCGCTCACGGACGTACCTGGCCGTCTCCTCGACCGCGCCCTCCATGGACGCGACGCCGCCGAGCGCGATGGTGAGCCGCTCGTAGGGCAGGTCGCCCATGAGCTGGTGCATGCCCTTGCCCTCGGCGCCGCCGAGCAGGCAGTCGACCCCGACGCGCACGTCCTCGAAGTAGAGCTCGGAAGTGTCCTGTGCGGTCATGCCCATCTTGTCGAGCACGCGGCCGACGCGATAGCCGGCGAGGCCCTCCGTCTCGACCATCAGGATCGAGAGCCCGCGACTGCGGTCACCCGGGTCGGTGCGCACGACCAGCATCAGGAGCGTGGCGATCGAGCCGTTGGTGATGAAGATCTTGGAGCCGTTGACGACGTACTGGTCGCCCTCGCGCACGGCGCGCGTGCGGATGCCCTTCAGGTCCGAGCCGGCGCCCGGCTCCGTCATCGCGATGGCGCCGATCAGCTCGCCTCGCGCCATGCGCGGCAGCCACCGCTGCTTCTGTTCCCCGGTGCCGTAGTTGAGCACGTAGTGCGCGGCAATGCTGTGCACGCCCTGGCCGAAGCCGGAGATCCCGCGCCGCGCGAGTTCCTCGTAGAGCACCGACTCGTGGCGGAAGTCCCCGCCGCCGCCGCCGTATTCCGCGGGCACGTCGAGCAGCAGGAAGCCCGCCTCGCCGACGCGGCGCCAGGTCTCCCGATCGACGTGCTTCTGCTTACGCCAGCGGGCGTCGTGCGGGAGCATCTCCGTCTCGACGAAACGGGATACGGCCTCGCGCAGCATGCCGAGTTCTTCATCCATCCACGGGGAAACGTAGGGCTTCATGATC
>Ga0209594_1000119_pt1 | contig 60952 bp, 60 predicted proteins | sample AshMeaCrysSpring_FD_184126 | JGI IMG/M metagenome (GOLD analysis project Ga0209594, IMG submission 184126) | Groundwater microbial communities from Big Spring, Nevada to study Microbial Dark Matter (Phase II) - Ash Meadows Crystal Spring... | ecosystem: Environmental > Aquatic > Deep subsurface... | reverse complement strand
GGAGGTAGACCTTGCGCAGCGGCTCGGTCACCGTCCAGGTCGTCCGCGCGCCGGCGTCCAGCCGCACCACGTCACCCGGGCCGACGTCCACCGACTCGCCGCCGTCGACGTCGATGCGGGCTCGTCCGCGCAGCACCACGAAGGTCTCGTCGGCCTCCACGTCGGTGGACACTCCGACCGAGTGCTCCCACACCCCCACCTCGAGCCCACCCTGCTCCCAGAAGCCGAGCGACCCGGCGCGGGGTGCTCCCGCTACCACCTGCTCGGCGGCGACGGGCTCGAGCGGGACGTCGAGCGAGGCGGCGGCGACGACCTTCACGTCTGCGTCGGGAAGCCGAGGTTGATGCCGCCGTGGCTCGGGTCGAGCCACCGGCTGGTGACGACCTTGCCGCGGGTGAAGAACTGCACGCCCTCCATGCCGTGGGCGTGGCTGTCGCCGAACAGCGAGCTCTTCCACCCGCCGAAGGAGTAGTAGGCCATCGGCACCGGGATCGGCACGTTCACCCCGACCATCCCCACCTCCACCTCGTGCTGGAAGCGCCGGGCCGCGCCGCCGTCGTTGGTGAAGATGGCGGTGCCGTTGCCGTACGGGTGGGCGTTGATGAGCGCCAGGCCCTCGTCGTAGGAGGGCACTCGCACCACCGAGAGGACCGGTCCGAAGATCTCGTCGGTGTAGACGGTCATGTCGGTGCTCACGTGGTCGAGCAGCGTCGGACCGAGCCAGAAGCCGCCCGGCTCGCCGTCGGGTTGCACGCCGCGGCCGTCCACGACGACCTTGGCGCCGGCCTCCTCGCCTGCCTCGACGTAGGAGGCCACCTTGTCGCGGTGGACGCGCGTCACCAGCGGGCCCATGTCGCAGCCGCGGCGGCCGTCGCCGGTACGCAGGCCGGTCATGCGCTCGGAGATCTTCGCCACCAGCTCGTCGCCGATCGGGTCCACGGCGAGCACCACGCTGATCGCCATGCAGCGCTCCCCCGCCGACCCGAAGCCGGCGTTGACTGCCTGGTCGGCGGCCAGGTCAAGGTCGGCGTCGGGCAGCACCAGCATGTGGTTCTTCGCCCCGCCGAGGGCCTGCACCCGCTTGCCGTGCGCGGTGCCGGTCTCGTAGACGTACCGCGCGATCGGGGTGGAGCCGACGAACGAGACGCTCTTGACCCGGGGGTCGGTCAGCAGCACGTCGACGGCGTCCTTGTCGCCCTGCACGACGTTGAAGACGCCGTCGGGCAGCCCGGCCTCCTTCCACAGCGACGCGACGAACAGCGCCGCCGAGGGGTCCTTCTCGCTCGGCTTGAGCACGACGGTGTTGCCGGCGGCGATGGCGACCGGGAAGAACCACATCGGCACCATCGCCGGGAAGTTGAACGGCGAGATGATCCCCACCACCCCCAGCGGCTGGCGGATCGAGTACGAGTCGACCCCGGTCGACACCTGCTCGGAGAAGCCGCCCTTGAGCAGGTGCGGGATGCCGCAGGCGAACTCGACCACCTCCTGGCCGCGGGTGACCTCGCCGAGGGCGTCGGACAGCACCTTGCCGTGCTCGGCGGTGATGATCGCCGCCAGCTCGTCCTTGCGGGCGTTGAGCAGCTCGCGGAAGGCGAAGAGAACCTGGGTGCGCCGGGTCAGGGACGCCTCCCGCCACCCGGGGAACGCCGCCGCCGCGGACGCGACCGCTCGCTGGGCGACCTCGGTGGAGGCCAGGTCCACCAGGCCGGTCACCTCGCCGGTGGCCGGGTCGAACACCTCGCCCTGCCGCTGTGTGGGGCCGGCCCAGAGGCCACCGTCGATCCAGTGGGTGATGCGTGTGGGCATGGGGGTCTCCTCGAGTCGTCGGGGATGGTCAGGAGTCGAAGCCGAGGCCGAACTGGTCGAGCGTGCGCAGCCAGAGGTTGCGCCTGCCGTCCCGGGCGTCGGCGGCGGCGATGGATCGGCGGGTGAGCTCGATGACGCCGTAGCGCAGCGGCTCGGGCGGGAACGGCAGCGGCTTGCCTCGCACCATGGCCAACGAGGTGCGCTCGAGGGCGTCGGCGTCGCTCGCGCCGTCCAGCAGGTCGAGCACGACCTGGGCGCCGAACCGGGTCGCCCCCACGCCGAGGCCGGTGTAACCGACCACGTAGGCGACCCTGCGGTCGTAGGCGGTGCCCCAGAACTGGCTGAACCGGCTGCAGGTGTCGATGACCCCACCCCAGCGGTGGCTGAACTGCAGGCCCTCCAGCTGCGGGAAGGTGCGGAAGAAGTTGCGCACGAGAGTCGTGAAGGTCTCCGGCCGCTGGTCCAGCTCGTGGCCGACGGCGTTGCGGAAGTGGTACACCGCGTCGTAGCCACCCCACAGGATGCGGTCGTCGGCGGTGAGCCGGTAGTAGTGGAACTGGTTGGCCGCGTCGGCCAGCCCCTGGCGACCCTCCCACCCGATCGAGGCACGCTGCTGCGGGGTCAGCGGCTCGGTCATCAGGGCGTAGTCGTACACCGGGACGACGAAGTGGCGCAGGCGGCGCAGCAGCGGCGGGAAGCCGTTGGTGCACAGCGCCACCCTGCGCGTGCGGACGCTGCCGAAGCCGGTCGTCACCAGCATGCCCGCCGCGTCGTCGACCAGACCGGTGGCCCGGGTGTGCTCGTAGAAGCGCACTCCGAGGGCCTCGCAGGCGCGGCGCAGGCCCCAGGCCAGCCGGGCGGGGTCGACCAGCACCACCCCGTCGCGGTGCCAGGCTCCGCCGAGGTAGGTCGGTGAGTGCACCTGCGCGCGGGCGGCGTCGGCGTCGAGCCAGTCGGCGTCCCAGCCGTGCTCGCGCAGCAGGTCCACCGTCTCGCGCAGCCCGTCCACCTGCCACGCCTCGGTCGCCATGGTCAGCTCGCCGGTCTGCTCGAGCCCGCAGTCGATGCCGTAGCGCTGCAGGGTGCCCAGCAGGCCCTCCAGGTTGCGCCGGCCCAGGCGCTCCAGCGTCGCGATCTCGTCGGGCCAGCGGGCCGCGCCGTTGCCGATGCCGTGGGTGATGCTGGCGGAGACGAAGCCGCCGTTGCGGCCGGAGGCGGCCCAGCCGACGGTCTCCGACTCCAGCAGCACCACGTCGCGGGCCGGGTCGGCCTCCTTGGCCAGCAGCGCGGTCCACAGCCCGCTGTAGCCACCCCCGACGACGACCAGGTCGGCCTGAGTGGGACCGGTGAGGGTCTCGGCCGCTTCGGGCGGGTCGTCGACGTCGAGCCAGAACGGGCGGGGCTCGGCGTCGCGCAGCGAGGCGAGCAGGGCCGGGTCGACGGCGTTCACGCGGAGAAGATCGTCCGGTGCCAGCCCTTGCGGGCCTGCCCGGTCAGGTCGTACATGACGTGCTTGACATTCGTGTACTCCTCGAACGAGTAGGCACTCATGTCCTTGCCGAAGCCGGACTGCTTGAACCCGCCGTGCGGCATCTCGCTGATGATCGGGATGTGGTCGTTCACCCACACCGCCCCGGCCGCGATCCCTCGGGTGAAGCGCAGCGACCGGTACACGTCGCGGGTCCACACGCTGGCAGCCAGGCCGTATCGAGTGTCGTTGGCCAGGGCCAGCGCCTGGTCGTCGGTGTCGAACGGAAGCACGACGAGCACCGGGCCGAACACCTCGTCCTGCACGATCTCGCTGTCCTGCGGCGCGTCCACGACCAACGTCGGCTCGAAGTACGAACCCCGCGACAGCTCGCCCCCGGGCACGGTCCCGCCGCGGACGATCGTCGCGTACCCGCGGGCCCGCTCGACGAAGGCGGCGACCCGCTGCTGCTGGGCGACCGACACCAGCGGACCCTGGTCGGTCGCCTCGTCCTGGGTCGGCCCCAGCCGCACCCCGGACATCACGTCGGCGACCCCGGCGACGAACGCGTCGTAGAGCGAGGAGTGGACGTAGGCGCGGGTGGCCGCGGTGCAGTCCTGGCCGGTGTTGATCAGGGCACCGGCGACGGCTCCCTGCACCGCGGCGTCGATGTCGGCGTCCTCGAGCACCACGAACGGCGCCTTGCCGCCGAGCTCGAGGTGGACCCGGGCGCCACGGCCGGCGGCCAGCGCCGCGACCCGGGTTCCGACACCGGTGGAGCCGGTGAACGACACCATCGCCACGTCGGGGTGGGACACCAGCGCCTCGCCCGCGACCGGGCCGCGTCCGGTGACCACGTTGACGACGCCGGGCGGGATGCCCGCGTCGGTCGCGGCCTGGGCGAAGAGCACCGAGGTCGCCGGGGTGATCTCGGCGGGCTTGAGCACCACGGTGTTGCCGGCCGCGACCGCCGGGAGGATCTTCCACGCCGCCATCTGCAGCGGGTAGTTCCACGGGGCGATGGAGCCGACCACGCCGATCGGCTCGCGCCGGATCATCGAGGTGTGGTCGGCGGAGTACTCCGCCGCCGCCTTGCCCTCCAGGTTGCGGGCGGCTCCGGCGAAGAAGGCCGTGTTGTCGATCGTCCCTGGCACGTCGAACTCGCTGGTCAGCCTGATCGGCTTGCCGGCCTGGCGGGTCTCGACGAGGGCGAGCTCGCCGGCCCGCTGCTCGAGCAGCCCGGCCCAGCGGTGCATGAGCGTGCTGCGCTCGCCGGGAGTGGTGCGGCTCCAGTGCTCGAAGGCACGCGACGCTGCCGCGACCGCGTCGTCGACGTCGGCCGCGCCGGCCAGGTCGACCGCAGCCACCCTCTCCCCCGACGACGGGTCGAGCAGGTCCACCTGCTCGCCGTCGCTGCGGCGGACCGTGCCGTCGACGAACTGGAACCCCTCGGGCGTGCTGACCATGACCAACCTCTTCCGACGCGCCGGTGGCGTGATGGTACGAGAGCACGGCCCGCCCGTGCCAGTTCGCGCGACGGATCCCGCCGCTCACCCGGCAGCTTCGATGCGGAATCCGTGGCCGTGACGCGGGGGAGACGGTGGGATTCCGTCGGTCGAGGCCCTTGCCCGCCGACTGTCGCTGGGCGAGGATGCGGCAGTGACCGAGCGCAGCGGCCGTCCCGGCAGCGTCCTGCTCGACGAGACCTCCCGCGCCATCGTCGCCGAGCTCCAGCAGGACGGCCGCCGGCCCTACGCGAGCATCGCGGCAGCGGTGGGCCTGTCCGAGGCCGCGGTGCGTGTGCGCGTCCAGCGCCTCGTCGAGGCCGGCGCGGTCCAGATCGTCGCCGTGACCGACCCGCGACAGCTGGGCCTGGCCCGGCAGGCGATGCTGGGCGTGCGGGTGCGCGGGGACGCCTCGCTGGCGGCCCAGGCGCTGGCCGCGCTGCCCGAGGTGTCCTACGTCGTCCTCACCGCCGGCTCGTTCGACCTGCTGGTCGAGGTCGTCTGCCGCAGCGACGAGCACCTGCTCGAGGTGGTCAACTCCCACATCCGGACGGTGCCGGAGGTGGCAAGCCTGGAGACGTTCCTCTACCTCGACCTGGCCAAGCAGACCTACACCTGGGGAGTGACATGACCACCACGCCGCAGTACGTGACCGAGCCCGGCGACGACCCGGTCGCAGCACGGGCGCAGCGCAACCTCTGGATGCACTTCACCCGGCACTCGGTCTACGACCAGGGCGGCCACGTGCCGGTGATCGTGCGTGGCGAGGGGCCCTACATCTGGGACGACCAGGGCCGGCGCTACCTGGACGGCCTGGCCGGCCTGTTCGTCGTTCAGGTCGGCCACGGGCGCGCCGAGCTCGCCGAGGCCGCCGCTCGGCAGGCCTCCGAGCTGGCGTTCTTCCCGATCTGGTCCTACGCCCACCCTCGCGCGGTGGATCTCGCCGAGCGGCTGGCGTCGCTCGCGCCGGGCGACCTGAACCGCGTCTTCTTCTCCTCCGGTGGCGGCGAGTCGGTGGAGAGCGCCTGGAAGCTGGCCAAGCAGTACTTCAAGCTCGTCGGCAAGCCGACCAAGCACAAGGTGATCAGCCGCGCCATCGCCTACCACGGCACCCCGCAGGGCGCGCTGTCGATCACCGGGCTGCCGTTCGCGAAAGAGGCGTTCGAGCCGCTCGTCCCGTCCACGGTCAAGGTGCCCAACACCAACTTCTACCGCGCCACCGAGCATGGCGACGACCTGAAGGCGTTCGGGCTGTGGGCGGCCAACCGGATCGAGGAGGCCATCGAGTTCGAGGGTCCCGACACCGTGGCCGCGGTGTTCGTCGAGCCGGTGCAGAACGCCGGAGGCTGCTTCCCCCCGCCTCCCGGCTACCTCGAGCGTGTCCGCGAGATCTGCGACGCCCACGACGTCCTGCTGGTCGCCGACGAGACGATCTGCGCGTTCGGCCGGATCGGGGACTACTTCGCCATGAACCGCTACGGCGTGACCCCCGACATCATCACCTGCGCCAAGGGCATGACGTCCGGCTACGTGCCGATGGGGGCGATGATCGCCAGCGACCGGCTGTTCGAGCCGTTCCGGCACGGCACCACGATGTTCGCCCACGGGTACACCTGGGGCGGGCACCCGGTCGGTGCGGCGGTCGCGCTGGCGAACCTGGACATCTTCGAGCGCGAAGGCATCAACGCGCACGTGCGTGCCAACGAGAACGGCTTCCGTTCCACCCTGGAGAAGCTGCTCGACCTGCCCATCGTCGGGGAGGTGCGTGGTGACGGGTACTTCTACGGCATCGAGCTGGTGAAGGACAAGGCGACCAAGGAGACCTTCGACGAGGACGAGTCGGAGCGGCTGCTGCGCGGCTTCCTGTCCAAGGCGCTGTTCGACAACGGCCTGTACTGCCGAGCCGACGACCGGGGTGACCCGGTGATCCAGCTCGCTCCGCCGTTGGTCTGCGACCAGCAGCACTTCGACGAGATCGAGCAGGTGCTGCGGGCGGTTCTCACCGAGGCCTGGGGGCTGCTCTGAGCGAGCGCACACGGGTCCGCCGGCTGCCCGAGCGCCAGGTCAGCGATTCCGCCGCCCTGCACGCCGTCCTGGACGCCGGACGGGTCGCGCACGTCGCATTCGTCGATGCCGGCCAGCCGTACACGGTGCCGTTGTCGTACGGCCGACACAACGACCGCGTCCTCGTGCACGGCTCGACCGGCTCGCGCGCGTTCCGGACCCTGGCGGCCGGTGCCCCCGCGTGCCTCACCGTTACGCTGCTCGACGGTCTCATCCTGGCCCGGTCGGCGTTCGAGACGTCCATGCGCTACCGCAGCGCGATGGTGCTGGGCGCCTTCCTGCCCGTGCCCGACGCCCAGGCCAAGCTCGACGCGCTGCGGGTGATCAGCGACCACTCCGCCCCGGGTCGCTGGGACCACATCCGCCCTCCGACCACCAAGGAGCTGGCCGCGACCGCGGTCCTGGCCCTGCCGTTGGCCGAGTGGTCGGTCAAGGCCAACGACGGGTGGCCCAAGGATGTGCAGGCCGACCTGACCCTGCCGGTGTGGGCGGGCGTGGTGCCCTTCACCGCGCACGCCGGTCCCCCGCTGCCGGCTCCGGACCTGGCCGCGGGCACGGCCGTCCCCGAGCACGTCCTCGGCGTCCCGGTACCCGGGGGCGCCTCGTGACCGCCACGGGCTCGCACCAGGCAGGCGCCGGTGGCGTGTCGCTGTGGCAGGACACGCTGCCGGCCGAGGAGGCGTCGGCTCGCAGGCGGCCGGCCCTGGAGTCGTCCACCCAGGTCGACGTCGCCGTCGTCGGCGCCGGCTACACCGGCCTGTGGACCGCCTACTACCTGCTCGTGCAGGACCCGACCCTGCGGGTGGTGGTGCTCGAGCGGGAGAGGGTGGGCTTCGGGGCGTCCGGGCGCAACGGCGGCTGGTGCTCCTCGCTGTACCCGGTGTCGTGGGAGGCGCTGGCGGCGCGGTCGAGCCGGGACGACGCCGTGCGCATGCAGCGCACCCTCGACGCGACCGTCGACGAGGTCGCGGCCGTGGTCGGCGCCGAGGGCGTCGACGCCCAGCTGGCCAAGGGCGGCACGATCTCGCTGGCGCGCACCCCGCGGCAGCTCGCACGCGCCCGCGAGGAGGTGGCGCACGCGCGGGCCTGGGGGTTCGGTGAGTCCGACGTGCGCCTGCTCGACGCCGCCGAGGCGCGGACGGTGCTGAACGCGACCGACACCCTCGGCGCGGTGCTGAACAGCCACTGCGCCGCGCTGCACCCGGCCCGCCTCGTGCACGGCCTGGCCCGGGCCGTCGAGGCCCGCGGCGGGCGGGTCGTGGAGGGCACGCCGGTCACCGAGATCCGCCCGGGCGCGGCCGTCACCCCGTTCGGCACCGTCGCCGCACCCGTCGTCGTGCGAGCCACCGAGGGATTCACCCCGTCCCTGCCGGGGCACGAGCGCGAGGTGGCGCCGGTCTACTCGGTGATGATCGCCACCGCCCCGCTGCCCGCCGAGGTGTGGGAGACGGTCGGACTGGCGGGCCGGACCACCTTCAACGACCAGCGGCACATGGTGATCTACGGTCAGCGGACGGCCGACGGCCGGTTCGCGTTCGGGGGTCGCGGCGCCCCGTACCGGTACGGCTCGAGGGTGTCGGCCGGGCAGGAGGACGTCCCCCGGGTGTTCTCCTGGTTGCAGCGCACCCTGGTCGACCTGGTGCCCGAGGTGGCCGACGTGCCGGTCACCCACCGCTGGGCGGGACCCCTGGGCATCGCCCGCGACTGGTGGCCGTCGGTGGGGCTCGACCGCGACCGCGGCATCGCCTGGGCCGGTGGGTACGTGGGGGACGGCGTCGCGGCCAGCAACCTCGCCGGCCGAACCATCGCCGACCTGGTGCTCGGCCGCGACTCCGACCTTGTCACCCTGCCCTGGGTGAACCACCGCTCGCCGAGGTGGGAGCCGGAGCCGCTGCGATGGCTGGGCCTGAACGCCGGGCTCACCGCGATGGGGTGGGCCGACCCGGAGGAGCGGGCCACCGGACGCTCGTCGCTGGTGGCCCGTGCCTTCGGCCGGCTCATGCACGGCTGAGATGCGCGTGCGTCCCGGCGTCGGCGAGGACGCCGCGGCGGTGGCGGCCGTCTGCCTGGCCACGGCTCGGCTGGGCGACCCCGTCCGGGCCGGCGACCCGGCCGCCGGGCTGCTGACGGCCGTCTACGCCGAGCCCTACCTGGCCCTCGAGCCGTCCTCGGCCAGGCTGCTGGTGACCGGCACCGACGAGGTCGCCGGCTACGTGCTGGCCGCGGTCGACTCGCCCGCGTTCTACCACCGCTGGCGCCAGGAGTGGACGCCGCGGTTCGACCTGCCGCTGCCGCCGGTCCCGGGGCGGCCCACCCCGGCGACGGTCGTCCCGGCGGAGGTGGCCCAGCTGCGGGCGCTGCTCGTCGAGCCCGAGCGGATGCTCCCGGCCGCGGCGACGGTGCGCACGCACCCGTCCCACCTGCACATCGACCTGCTGCCGCGGGCACGCGGCGGTGGCTGGGCCCGGTTACTGCTGGCCGACGCGCTCGCCGGGCTCGCCGCGGCCGGCTCTCCGGGGGTGCACCTGGGGGTGGATCCCGCGAACGAGCGGGCGCTGCGGTTCTACCGCCGCTGCGGCTTCGTCCCGTCCGAGGCGGACCACACCGGCTCGACCCTGGTGCTCGTGCGCGACTGCTCCCCGCTGGGGGCGTACCTCGACCCGCCGCCGGCGCGCTGAGCGGCCACTCTGCACGGCGAAGGGTGGCTTTGCACGGCATCGCAGCCGTGCAAAGCCACCGCTGGCCTGCTTAACGTGATCAGTGCGGGCGTCAGCCGGGGGTGGGGGTGTGGGTGAGGACGGGGCGCAGGCGGTCCAGCACCGAGGCGTCCTCGATGGTGCTGGGCAGCACCGGGTCCTTGCCGTCGGCGATCTCGCGCATCGTCTTGCGCAGGATCTTCCCGCTGCGGGTCTTCGGCAGCGCCGGCACCACGTCGATCTCGCGCAGCGCGGCGACGGGGCCGATCTCCGCGCGCACCTGCGCGACGAGCTCGGCGCTCAGCGCCTCCGGGTCGGTGTCGACACCGGCCTTGAGCACCACGAAGCCGCGGGGCACCTGGCCCTTCAGCGGGTCCTGCACCCCGACCACGGCGCACTCGGCGACGGCGGGGTGCGAGGCGAGCACCGCCTCCATCGACCCGGTGGACAGCCGATGGCCGGCGACGTTGATGACGTCGTCGGTGCGGCCCATCACGTAGACGTAGCCGTCGTCGTCCTTGTAGCCGCCGTCGCCGGTCAGGTACCAGCCGGGGAACTGCGACAGGTACGACCCGACGTAGCGATGGTCGTCGTTCCACAGCGTCGGCAGGGTGCCCGGGGGCATCGGTAGCCGGATGCAGATGGCGCCCTCCTGGCCGGGCCCGACCTGCTCGCCGTGCTCGTCCAGCACCTGCACGTCGTAGCCCGGCACCGGCACGGACGGCGAGCCCGGCTTGAGCGGCATGGGGTCCAGGCCGCGCAGGTTCGAGGCGATGGGCCAGCCCGTCTCGGTCTGCCACCAGTTGTCCACCACGGGGACCCCGACGGTCTCGGTGGCCCAGCGGAACGTCTCGGGGTCCAGCCGCTCGCCGGCCATGAACAGCGTCTGCAGCCCGCTCAGGTCGAAGCGGCCCAGGTGCTCACCCGCCGGATCCTCCTTCTTGATCGCCCGGAACGCCGTGGGCGCGGCGAACAGCGCCTTCACGCCGTACTGGGACGCCACCCGCCAGAACCCGCCCGCGTCGGGCGTGCCGACCGGCTTGCCCTCGTAGAGCACCGTGGTCGCGCCGACGAGCAGCGGCGCGTAGACGATGTAGGAGTGGCCGACCACCCACCCGACGTCCGAGGCCGCCCACCACACCTCCCCGGGTGCGATGTCGTAGACGTTGGGCATCGACCAGGCCAGCGCCACCGCGTGGCCGCCGTTGTCCCGCACGATGCCCTTCGGTCGTCCCGTGGTCCCCGACGTGTACAGGATGTACAGCGGGTCGGTGGCCGCCACCGGCACCGGGTCGGCCGGGGTGGCGCTGGCCATCGCCTCGGCCCAGTCCACGTCTCGGCCGGGCGTGGTCGGGGCCGGCAGCTGCGGACGCTGCAGCACCACGCAGTGGCGCACCTCGTGGGTGGCCAGCTCCAGCGCCTTGTCGATCATCGGCAGGTACGGGATGGTGCGGGTCGGCTCGATGCCGCAGGAGGCGGTCACCACCACGGTCGGGGTGGCGTCGTCGATCCGCACGGCCAGCTCGTGCGGCGCGAAGCCGCCGAAGACCACCGAGTGGACGGCACCGAGCCGTGCGCAGGCCAGCATGGCGATCGCCGCCTCGGGGACCATCGGCAGGTAGACCACCACTCGGTCGCCGCGGCCGACGCCCAGGTCGCGCAGCACACCGGCGAACCGGGCCACCTGGTCGGTCAGCTGGGCGTAGGTGAAGGTGCGGGCCGACCCCGTGATCGGCGAGTCGTACACCAGCGCCAGCCGCTCGCCGTGGCCCGCAGCCACGTGCCGGTCCAGCGCGTTGGCGCAGGTGTTGAGCTCCCCGTCGGGGAACCAGCGGTAGAAGGGAGGGTTGTCCGCGTCCAGGACGCGGGTCGGGCGCACCGTCCAGTCGATCGCGTCGGCCGCCTCGCCCCAGAAGGCCTCGGGGTCGTCGAGGCTGCGCCGGTAGGTCTGTCCGTAGGCACCCATGGGCGCCGATGATGCTCCCGTGCGCCGGTCGGTGTCAGGGTCCTGGCGTCGAACGGGCCGCCGACTGCGCCGAGCGGCAGGGTGTGCGGGGGCTGTCAGCCCTCCTGGGCCGCGAGCTGGCCGCACGCGCCGTCGATGTCGCGCCCGCGGGTGTCGCGCACCGTCGTCGGCACCCCGGCGGCACGCAGCACCTGCACGAAGGCACGCTCGACCGACGGCCGGGAGGCCGTCCACCGCGACCCGGGGGTGGGGTTGAGCGGGATGGGGTTGACGTGGACCCAGCCGCGACCGCGACTGGTGAGCAGCCGGGCCAGCAGCTCGGCCCGCCAGGCCTGGTCGTTGACGTCGCGGATGAGCGCGTACTCGATGGAGACGCGCCGGCCGGTGCGGCGGGCGTAGTCGCGGGCCGCGTCGAGCACCTCGGCGACCGGCCACCGGCTGTTGATCGGGACCAGCTCGTCGCGCGCCTGGTCGTCCGGGGCGTGCAGGGACAGCGCCAGCGTCACCGCAAGCCCCTCGGCGGCGAGGTCCCCGATGCGGGGGACGAGCCCTACGGTCGAGACGGTCACCCGGCGTGCCGACAGGCCCAGCCCCGCCGGGACCGGGTCGACGAGGCGGTGCAGTGCCGCTCGCACCGCAGGCCAGTTCGCCAGCGGCTCCCCCATGCCCATGAACACCACGTTGCTCACCCGCTCCGCGATCCCTTCCTGCCGGGCGTACCGCGAGGCGGCGACAACCTGACCGACGATCTCTGCGGTCGACAGGTTGCGGGTGAGCCCGAGTTGTCCGGTCGCGCAGAAGGGGCAGGCCATGCCGCAGCCGGCCTGGGAGGACACGCACACGGTGACCCGTGAGGTGGCGGCCGCACCCTCGTCGCTCTCCTCTCCCAGCTGTGCTGCGGCCCCGTGGGCGGTGTAGCGCATGAGCACGCTCTCGACCCGGGACCCGTCGGCGAGCCGCCACAGCGTCTTCACCGTGTCGCCGTCGTCGGCGACCAGCGAGCGCGCCACCGTGAGCAGCGGCGGGAACAGGGCCTCGGCGAGCGCCGTCCGCGCCTGCTGCGGGAGGTCGGTCATCTGCCGGGGGTCGTCGAGGTAGCGGGCGAAGTACTGCCGGGAGAGCTGGTCGGCACGAAACGCGGGCAGTCCGATCGCCGCCACGGCCTCCCGGCGCTGCTCGAGGTCCAGGTCGGCCAGGTGCCGTGGGGGCCGGCCGCGACGGGGCGGCGCCAGGTCGAGCGATGCCACCGGCTCAGGCCACCGGCACCAGCAGGGACAGCACGAGCCAGGCGACCGGCGCCGACAACGCGATGGAGTCCAGCCGGTCCATCAGCCCGCCGTGGCCCGGCAGCAGGGTGCCCATGTCCTTGACCCCGATGTCGCGCTTGAGCAGCGACTCAGTCAGGTCGCCGAGGGTGGCCGCCACCGCCATGCTCACCCCCAGCACCGCGCCCACCCACCACGCCGCATCCAGCGCCAGCACCACGACCAGCGCGCCCAGCAGCACGCACGCCAGTACCGAGCCGCCGAAGCCCTCCCAGGACTTCTTCGGGCTCACCGAGGGTGCCATCGGATGGCGACCGGCGAGCACGCCGACCGTGTACCCGCCGACGTCGGAGGCCACCACCAGCAGCAGCCAGGTCAGGATGCGCAGCGGCCCGTCCTCCGGCCGCAGCAGCAGTGCCGCGAAGCCGCCGGCCGTCAGCAGGTAGACCACCGAGAAGGCCCCTGCCGTGGCGTCGGCCCGATAGCCCCGCGGCCCGGCCAACCCGCGCCACACCAGGACCGCGACCGCGGTGAGGGTCAGGGCCACCACCAGCCCGCCCGCTCCCGCCCAGAAGGCGCCGGCGATCGCAGCGACCACTCCGGCGTACAGCGGCGGGGTCGGCAGCGCGATGCCGGCGGTGCGCAGCGCGCCGGCGAGCTCCCACACCGCCCCGACCACGGCGGCGGCGGCCAGCACGAGGAACAGCCGCTTGTCGAAGAACAGCGACGCCAGCGCCACCGCGGCGAGCGTGACCCCGACGGCGATGGCTGCCGGCAGGTTGCGGCCGGCGCGTCCGGACTTTCGCCGGTGCCGAGCGGCAGGGCGCTGGCTGGTCGGCGGGGCCGCCGACGGGCTGTCCACCACCTCAGACGTCCAGCAGCTCGGCTTCCTTGTGCTTGAGCAGGTCGTCGACGGCGTCGACGTAGGTCTTCGTGATGACCTCGAGGTGCTTCTCCGCCCGGACGACGTCGTCCTCGCCGGCCTCGCCGTCGCGCGCCAGCCGGTCGAGCGTGTCCTTGGCGTGACGGCGGACGTTGCGGATGGATACCTTGGCGTCCTCGGCCTTGTGCTTGGCCAGCTTGATGTACTCCCGGCGCCGCTCCTCGGTCAGCTCGGGCAGCGAGACCCGGATGACCTGGCCGTCGTCACTGGGGTTGACCCCGAGGTCGGAGTCGCGGATCGCCCGCTCGATGGAGCCCATGGACGACCGGTCGTAGGGGGTGATGCTGATCATCCGCGCGTCGACGACGTGGAACGACGCGAGCTGGTTGATGGGAGTCGGCGAGCCGTAGTAGTCGACCATGATCTTGGAGAACAGCCCGGGGTGGGCGCGGCCGGTGCGGATGCCCGCGAAGTCCTCCTTCGCGACCGCGACCGTCTTGTCCATCTTCTCCTCGGCCTCGAGGAGCGTGTCGTCGATCACCAGTGGTCCTCTCTGACTCGCCGCGGCCGGCGGGTCCGGGTCTCGCCCGGCGCCGGGCGGAGCCGTCCACGCTGCGGTCAGGCTACCGTCCGGGACGGCTCAGGATGGCTCGCCCGCCAGCCGCGTCGCGACGTCGGCGGCCACGAGCGTGCCGACCGGCTCACCGCGCACGACCCTGGCGATGTTGCCGTCCACGGTCAGGTTGAACACCACGATCGGCAGGCCGTTGTCGCGGCACAGGCTGAACGCGCTGGCGTCGGCGACCGTCAGGCGCCGCTGCAGCACCTCGTCGTAGCTGAGGGTGGCGAACAGGCGCGCGCCCGGGTCGCTGCGCGGGTCGGCCTCGTACACCCCGTCCACCCCGTTCTTGGCCATCAGCAGCAGGTCGCACCCGATCTCGAGGGCGCGCTGCGCCGCCACGGTGTCGGTGGAGAAGTACGGCAGCCCGGCGCCCGCCCCGAAGATCACGACGCGCCCCTTCTGCAGGTGGCGGATGGCTCGAAGCGGCACGTACGGCTCGGCCACCTGGCCCATCGTGATGGCCGTCTGCACCCGGGTCGCCACCCCCTGCTTCTCCAGGAAGTCCTGCAGAGCCAGGCAGTTCATCACCGTCCCGAGCATGCCCATGTAGTCGGCCCGGGCCCGGTCCATCCCGTGCTGGGACAGCTCGGCCCCCCGGAAGAAGTTGCCGCCGCCGACCACGACCGCGACCTGAGCGCCGTGGCCGACCACCTCGGCGATCTGCCGGGCGATGTCGGACACCACGTCGGGGTCGACACCCACCCGGCCACCACCGAACACCTCGCCGGAGAGCTTGAGCAGCACCCGACGCGGCAACGGACGCGCCGCGGGCGACGCTTCGACCGGGGGCGCGACCGTCACCTCAGGCGCCGACCTCGAACCGGGCGAACGCGCGCACCGTGGCACCGGCGTCGTCGAGCAGCGCCTTGACCGTGCGTTTGCTGTCCTGGACGGCGGCCTGCTCGAGCAGCACGGTCTCCTTGTAGAAGCCCTGCAGCCGACCGTCGACGATCCTGGCGAGTGCCGCCTCCGGCTTGCCCTGCTCCCGTGCCGTCTGCTCGGCGATGCGCCGCTCGCTCTCGACCAGGTCCGCGGGCACCTCGTCGCGGCTGACGTAGGACGGCCGCATCGCGGCGACCTGCATCGCCGCACCACGGGCGGCCTCGGCAGCCGCCTCGCCCTCGCCGGTGTACTCCACCAGCACGCCGACCTGGGCCGGCAGGTCGGAGCTGCGCCGGTGCAGGTAGGCCACCGTCGGCCCGTCGAGTCGGGCGACGCGGCCCAGCTCGAGCTTCTCTCCGATGACGGCGGCCATGGCCCCGATCGCCTCGGCGACGGTCTGCCCCGACCCGAGGTCGTCGGCGAGCAGGGCCTCGGTGTCGACCGGGCCGGTCCCCCGCGCCACGTGCTCGGCGATGCGCTGCGCGAGCTGCTGGAACTGCGCGTTCTTCGCCACGAAGTCGGTCTCGCACTTGAGCTCGACCAGCGCGCCCTCCTCACGGGCGACCAGGCCGTTGCCGGCCGTCCGCTCGGCGGCCTTCTTGTCGACCTTGGCCGCGTACTTCACCCGCAGGATCTCCACGGCGGCGTCGAGGTCGCCGTCGGCCTCGGTGAGGGCGTTCTTGCAGTCGAGCATCCCGGCCCCGGTGATCTCCCGAAGGCGCTTGACGTCGGCGGCGGTGAAGGCAGGCATGGCTGGTGTCTCCCTCTGCTGGAGGTGCTGGGGTCTGCTCGGGCTCAGTCGGCCGACACGGTCGTCTGCTCGACCTCGGCGGGAGCGTCCTCGGCCGCCACGACGGCCTCCGCCGCCTCCACGGCCTCCGCCGCCTCCACGGCCTCCGCCGCCTCCACGGCCTCCGCGGCCGGCGCGGCCTCCGCGACCTCGACCGGTTCCGCGACCTGCGTGCCGGCCCCGGCGAGCAGCTCCTGCTCCCACTCGGCCAGCGGCTCGTCGGTGACGGCCGCGTCGCCGCCGCCGGCCCGCTCCGAACGCTGCCGCAGGCCGTCCGCTACCGCGTCGGCGAGCACCCGGGTGAGCAGCTGGACGGCGCGGATCGCGTCGTCGTTGCCCGGGATCGGGTAGTCGACCTCGTCCGGGTCGCAGTTGGTGTCCAGGATCGCGATGACCGGGATCTTGAGCTTGCGGGCCTCGGCGACGGCCAGGTGCTCCTTGTTGGTGTCGACGACCCACACCGCGCTCGGCAGCTTGGCCATGTCGCGGATGCCGCCCAGGGTGGTCTCGAGCTTCTCCTTCTCGCGGCGCAGGCGCAGCAGCTCCTTCTTGGTCATGCCGGAGCCGGCGACGTCGTCGAAGTCGATCTCCTCGAGCTCCTTGAGCCGCTGCAGCCGCGCGTGCACGGTCTGGAAGTTGGTGAGCATGCCGCCCAGCCAGCGCTCGGTGACGTACGGCATGCCGACCCGGGCCGCCTGCTCGCTGACCGCCTCCTGGGCCTGCTTCTTCGTACCCACGAACATGACGCTGCCGCCGTGGGCGACCGTCTCGCGGACGAAGTCGTAGGCGCGGTCGATGTAGGACAGCGACTGCTGCAGGTCGATGATGTAGATGCCGTTGCGGTCGGTGAAGATGAACCGCTTCATCTTCGGGTTCCACCGCCGGGTCTGGTGGCCGAAGTGGACACCGCTCTCGAGCAGCTGGCGCATGGTGACGACGGTCATGCGGACGGACTCCTGCCGGCCCCTCGGGGGCCTCTCGGTTCTTGCCGTGGCGGTCGCCGCGGCACCTGGTGCCCGATCCGACGCCGTTCCCTCCGGGGAGGGACCGAGGGCGCCGGCCGACGTGGGGACGTTGCCGGGCACGCGATGTCGCCCGGCCGGGGCCGGACGCAGTCCCGAGTGTACCCGTCGGCCCGGTTGCGGCGTTGCGCCAGCGGTCCCCAGCCCGGTCGGCGCCGGTGTGTCGTCCTCAGCCGGCGTCGGCCCCCTTGGCAGGTGTCCGACCTGCCCGCGAGGGTCACGCCATGACCGTTCGGCCGGGACCGCTGCCCGCCGCGTTGCTCGTCGTGCTGCTGGCTCTGGCCCCGCTGGTGGTGGTGTCAGGCGATCCCGCGTCGGCGGCCGCCGACGTCCCGACCCCTCGGGCGGGCTGGGGCTGGCCCGTCGGCTCGGCAGCCGACCCGCCGCGCATGCTGGCCGCCTACGACCCGCCCGCGCAGCAGTGGGCGGCTGGGCACCGGGGGGTCGACCTCGCCGCCGAGCCGGCGGCGCCGGTGCGGGCCGCCGGCCCCGGCGTGGTCGGGTTCGCCGGCACGGTGGCCGGACGGGGTGTCGTGACGGTCCTGCACCCCGACGGCGTGCGCACCACCTACGAACCCGTCCTGCCCGCAGTCACGGCGGGGACGACCGTGCGGGGTGGTGACGTCCTCGGCGTGCTGGCGGCCGGAGGTCACTGCGCCCCGCGCAGCTGCCTGCACTGGGGCGCCCTTCGGGGACGGGACTACCTCGACCCGCTGCGCCTGCTGCGCCCTGCGCGGGTCAGGCTGCTGCCCACCACCACGGCCGGGCCGGCCGTGCCGGGGCAGCCCGCAGCCTGGTGGCCCGACCCGGGCAGCCGACGGTCACGCCCGTGGATGGGCCTGCTGGTAGGCGCGCCGTAGCCGCTCGATGCTCACATGGGTGTACCGCTGCGTCGTCGCGACCGAGGCGTGGCCGAGCAGCTCCTGCACCGAACGCAGGTCCGCGCCTCCCTCGAGCAGGTGGGTGGCCGCGGAGTGGCGCAGCCCGTGCGGGCCGATGTCGGGGGCGTCGGGCTCCCGGCCGACGGCCTCGTGCACGACCCGGCGCACCACCCGGGGGTCCACCCGGCGGCCGCGGGCGCCGAGGAACACCGCGGCACCCGAGGACGGTCCGCACAGCTGCGGCCGGCCGTAGGCGAGCCAACCCTGCAGCGCGCTCTCGGCCGGCTGCCCGTAGGGCACGGCCCGCTGCTTGTCGCCCTTGCCCACGACCCGAACCACCCGACGCTCGACGTCCAGGTCGGGCAGGTCGAGGCCGGCCAGCTCGCTGACCCGGATCCCGGTGGCGTAGAGCAGCTCGAGCATCGCGTGGTCGCGGCGGGTCAGCGGGTCCTCGGCCTGCACGGCGGCCTGGCTGCCGAGCAGCACGTCCTCGGCCTGCTCCTGGCTCAGCAGGCGGGGGAGGTGGCGCGGCACCCTGGGGACGGCCAGCCGAGCGCCGGGGTCCTCGGGCAGCCGGCCGGTGCGGGCCGACCAGGCGGTGAACACCCGGGCCGAGCTGGCGCGGCGGGCGAGCGTGGCCGGCGAGCGGCCGAGGCTGCGGTCGCGGGCCAGCCAGCTGCGCAGCACGTCCAGGTCCAGCGCCGGCGGGTCGGCGCCGTCGAGCCGGCGGGCGTGCCCGAGCAGGCCGGCGACGTCGGAGCGGTAGGCGGCCGTGGTGTGCGGGGACCGCCCCCGCTCGTGCGCGAGGTGGGCGGCGAAGTCCTCGAGCCACTGCGCCGTGCGCGGCGGGAGGGCGTCGTCACCGTCGGCGGCCACCCCCGCACCGTCCCGGCCGAGCACCGCCTGGTCAAGGACCCGGACGGCGTGGCGAGCGCAACGACCAGGTCTCCCCCGCCCCCGCGACCAGGCCTCGGGCCGCCAGCGCGTCGAGACCGGACAGCAGCACAGGCAGCGTCATCCCCGTAGCCGCCACCAGCTCGGCCAACGACACCGTGCGCCGTGCCGGCATCGCCTCCCGGATGCAGGCCAGCGGCTCCTCCAGGCCGTCCAGGTGATGCTCGGGGGACGGCACCGGGTCGGGCAGGTCGCCGTACCCGGCGACGAGCTCGCGCACGTCGTCGGGACGGGCCACCAGCACCGCCCGGTTCTCGCGCAACAGGTGGTGCGTGCCCATCGACATGGCAGAGGTGACCGGGCCGGGGACCGCCGCGACCGGGCGCAGCGCCGCCTCGGCCCATGCGGCCGTCGACAGCGCACCCGACCGGCGCCCGGCCTCCACGACGAGCACGGCGGCCCCCAGCGCCGCGACGAGGCGGTTGCGCAGCAGGAAGCGGCCTCGGTTCACCCCTGCTCCAGGGGCGCACTCCGAGACCAGCAGCCCGTCGGCGGCGATGCGCTCGAGCAGGGAGGCGTTGCCCCTCGGGTAGGGCACGTCGACACCGCCGGCGAGCACCGCGACCGTGCGGCCGCCGACCGCCAGCGCGCCGCGGTGCGCCGCGGCGTCGATGCCGTACGCGGCACCGCTCACGATCGTCATCCCACCGGCGGCCAGGTCGGCAGCCCAGTCGGTCGCCACCGCGAGCCCGTAGGCGCTCGCGGCGCGCGAGCCGACGACCGCGAGCGGACGGGCAGGGCTCAGCAGTGCCGGGTCGCCGCGCAGCCACAGCCCGACCGGCTCCCCTCCCTGGCCGTCGCGCCGCACCCCCCGCAGCTCGTCCATGGCCGCCGGCCAGGCAGCCTCGCCCGGCACGACGAACACGAGGTGCTGGGCGTCGGCCTGCTCCAGCAGGCGCCGGCCGTCCACCTCGGCCAACCGACGTCCCAGCCGGCCGTCGGGGTCCAGGCGGGGCTCCCCTGATCGGAGCCGCGCGACGACGTCGGCAGCCGGGACGGTCGCCAGCACCGACAGCAGCGCCGGTCGACCAGGCTCGGCGACCGCCGTGAGCACGGCCCGAGCGATGCGCTCCTGCTCGTGGTCGGAGCCGGCCAGGCTGCTCATGCCGCCACCCGGGCCGCGGCGCCGTGGTAGGCCATCGCCTCGGCGAGCTGAGCCGGGCCGGGGCGGTGCCCGCCGTCCAGGTCGGTCAGGGTCCAGGCCACCCTCAGCACCCGGTCGGCCCCCCGTGCGCTCAGGCGGCCGGAGACCACGGCCGCCACCACCGGCCCCTCCGAGCCTGCGTGCGGCGGCCACTGCCGGCGCAGCACGTCCGGTGGCACCGCTGCGTTGGTCTGCCAGGGCAGGTCCGCGTACCGGCGGGCCTGACGCTGCCTGGCCTCGGCGACCCGCTGCCGCACGCGCTCACTGCCCTCGCTGCGCCCCTGCTCGGCGGCCAGCGCGGCCTGGGAGACCGGACCCACCAGCCCGTGCAGGTCGACCCGGTCGAGCAGGGGGCCGGAGAGCCGCTGCTGGTAGCGCCGGACGGTGTCGGGCGGGCACACGCAGGGCCGGGAGACGCTGCCGGCGAAGCCGCACGGGCAGGGGTTGGCGGTCAGGACGAGCTGGAACCGGGCGGGGAACCGGGCGTGCCCGCGGGTCCGGGTGATGAGCACCTCGCCGCGCTCCAACGGTTGGCGCAGGGACTCCAGCGCAGTCCGGGTGAACTCGGGAGCCTCGTCCATCAGCAGCACGCCGCGGTGGGCCAGCGACACCGCACCGGGACGCGGCAGGCCGCTGCCGCCGCCCACCAGGGCGGCTACCGAGCAGGTGTGGTGCGGGTCGACGAAGGGCGCACGACGCAGCAGCGGGTGCTCGGCCGGCAGCAGGCCGGCGACCGAGTGCACCGCGCTCACCTCCAGGGCCGCCGGCAGGCTCAGCTCGGGCAGCAGCCCCGGCAGCCGGCGGCCCAGCATCGTCTTGCCGCTGCCCGGCGGCCCCGACAGCAGCAGGTGGTGCCCGCCCGCGGCGGCGACCTCCACCAGCCTGCGAGCCAACGGCTGGCCCACCACGTCGGCCAGGTCGCCCTCGGGGCCCGGCACCGCGCCGCCGAGGTCGGCCCCGGTCCCCGCGTCCGGCGTCGGCTGCTCGTCGGGTCGCCACGGCTCGCGCAGCCGGGCGAGCAGACCGGACAGGGTGGAGGCGGCCACCACCTCGGCTCCGGCGACCAGCCGGGCCTCGGCCGCGTTGGCGGCGGGCACCACCACCCGGGGCAGCCCCGCGGCCAGGGCTGCGACCACCGCCGGCAGCACCCCGGGGACCGCGCGCACCCGGCCGTCCAGCCCGAGCTCGCCGAGCAGCACCAGACCGCTCACCGCGTCGGCCCGCAGCGCGCCGTTGGCGGCCAGCACGGCGACGGCCAGGGGCAGGTCCAGGTGCGGTCCGTGCTTGGGCAGCGAGGCCGGCGACAGGTTCGCCGTGATGCGTTGTTGCGGCCACGGCTCACCGCTGCTGAGCACCGCGGCCCGGACCCGGTCGCGGGACTCGTGCAGGCCGGTGTCGGGCAGCCCGACGAGGACGAATCCGGGCATGCCGCCCAGGTGCACCTCGATGTCGATGAGGCGTGCCTGCACACCGAGCAGTGCGACCGAGCGGCAGCGGGCCAACGCCACTCAACCCACCCCCCGCACGTGCTCGACGAGCGGGGCGCCCCGTTCCGCGAGCAGCACCCCCACCAGGTCGATGCGCACCGGCACGCCCGACGTGCCGGTGGCGGCCAGGTACGCAACGGCCAGCCGCCGCAGCCGAGCCGCCTTGGCCGCAGTCACGGCCTCCAGCGGGGCGCCGAAGCGCAGGCTGCGGCGGGTCTTGACCTCGCAGACCACCAGCGTGCCGCCGTCCCGGGCGACCACGTCGATCTCCCCGACCCGGCAGCGCCAGTTGCGCGCCAGCACCTGCAACCCCTCCTGGGTGAGGTGCCGCACCGCGACGTCCTCCCCGAACCGGCCCACCGCCGCTCGTCCACCCATCCCTGCCACCTCCTGCGGCAGCAGGCTGGCTCGCCGTTGACCGGCGCGTCCCACAGCCGCCAGAGGCTGGGGACGACACGCCGGTGGCGTCAGGGCTTGGGGACCTCCAGGTCCGCCTTGGACAGCTCCTCGATGTTGACGTCCTTGAAGGTGAGCACCTTGACGTTCTTGACGAAGCGTGCCGGCCGGTACATGTCCCAGACCCAGGCGTCGCTCATGGTCACCTCGAAGAACACCTCGCCGGCGTCGGAGTGCACCTTCATGTCGACGGAGTTGGTGAGGTAGAAGCGGCGGTCGGTCTCCACCACGTAGGCGAACAGCCCGACGACGTCCCGGTACTCCCGGTACAGCGACAGCTCCATCTCGGCCTCGTACTTCTCGAGGTCCTCGGTGCTCATCCGGCGTCCTCCCAGTACTGCTCCGGCGATGGTCGGTGTGCGGCGCGGGCCACGTTGGCGTAGGAGCGGCGGTGCTCCGGGCACGGTCCCAGTCGCTCCAGCGCGTGCATGTGCTCGGCGGTGCTGTACCCCTTGTGGGTGGCGAACCCGTAGCCGGGCCAGCGGTCGTGCAGGCCGTCCATCAGCCGGTCGCGAGTCACCTTCGCCACCACCGAGGCTGCCGCCACGCAGGCCGACACCCGGTCACCCTTCCACACCCCCAGCCCGGTGGCACCGAGGCCGGCCACCGGGAACCCGTCGGTGAGCACGAACCCCGGACGGACGTCGAGCCGGGCCACCGCCCTGCGCATCGCCTCGAGGTCGGCTCGGTGCACGCCGGCACGGTCGACCTCCTGCGCCTCGACCACGACCACGGCCACCGCGACCGCCCGGTCGAGCACCCGCGTGTACACCCGGTCCCGGGCGGCGGGGGTCAGCAGCTTGGAGTCGGCCAGCTCGTCCACCTCGCGCCCTGGTGCCAGCGGCAGCACGACGGCCGCGACGACGAGCGGCCCCGCGCAGGCCCCTCGTCCCGCCTCGTCGACCCCGGCGACCGGCCCCAGCCCCCGGCGCTGCAGGGCGCGGTCGTAGCCGTACGGGGACGAGCCGCGGCGCGGCGCGACCCGACGGGGAACCGGCGTCACTGCCCCGCCCCGGGCGCCGCCGGCACCTGCTCGTAGGCCTCGGGGCGCTCGATCAACCCCCAGCGGTCCGGGGGCCAGACGACGACGAACGCCCGCCCCAGCACGTCGGACTCAGGGACGGCACCGTGCACCCGGGAGTCGCCGGAGTTGGGGCGGTTGTCCCCCATCACCCACAACGAACCCTCGGGCACGACCACCTCGAACTGCTCGAGCGAGGCGGCGACGCCCGGCTTGAGCAGGGAGCTCTCGTCCACCGCCGTCCCGTTGACGGTCAGCCGTCCCTGCGCGTCGCAGCAGGCGACCCGGTCGCCGGGCAGGCCGATCACCCGCTTGATCAGGTGGCCCTCGGCGTCGTCGGGCAGCACGCCGACGAACTGCAGCGCGTCGCTGACCGCTCCACGCACCCCACCGGGGCCGGGCGGGGCGGGGCCCAGCCAGCTGCCCGGGTCGGCGAAGACCACCACGTCGCCGCGCTGGACCTCCCCGAAGCGGGTGGTGAGCTTGCTCACCAGCACCCGGTCCCCGACCAGCAGCGTGTCCTCCATCGAGCCGGACGGGATGAGGAAGGCCTGCACCAGGAAGACCCGCACCAGCGTGGCCAGAGCGAGCGCCAGCACGACCACGACGACGATCTCGCGGACGGCGGCCCAGGCCGCGGAGAGCCCCGACCGGGTCGACACCGGGCCCGGACTGCTGCTCACCGCCACCACCGTCCTGGCACGTCCCGAGCCGACCCCAGCGGCCGCAGTGCCGCGACCACGCTGCAACCTACCTGGCGCATCAGCCCAGCGACGCCACGACCCGGCCCACCACGACAGAGGAGGCCAGCGTGCCGCCGCCCGGCGAGCCGAGGTGGGCGCGGGAGTCCTCCGACACGTCGCGGTTGTCCCCCATCACCCACACCCGCCCGGCGGGGACCTGGACGTCGAACGGCTGGGAGGACGCCGGACCGGCCAGGTACGGCTCCACCAGCGGCCGGCCGTCCACCAGCACGCGTCCAGCGGGGTCGCAGCACGACACCCGCTGTCCCCCCAGCCCGACCACACGCTTGACCACGAAGGCGTCGGCGGGCGGACGGCTCAGCACGGAGCCCGCCAGCGGGCCGCGCACCGCCTCGCCCCCGACGAAGGTGCCGCGCACGTCGGCGACGACGACGTCACCGGGACGCAGCGGACGGTCCAGCGTCGGGCGCAGCACCACGACCCGCTCCCCCGGCTCGAGCGTGGGCTGCATCGACCGCGCCGAGACGGTGAAGACCTCGACGGCGAACAGCTGGAGCAGCAGCCAGCCGCCCACGCTGGCCAGAGCCAGGACCACGACGGCGAGCGCGACGCGGCGGGACGGCCGGCTCGGGCCCGCCACGAGGCTCAGGCGTCGCGCTTCTCGCGGATCTTGGCGGCCTTGCCGCGGCGCTCACGCAGGTAGTACAGCTTGGCCCGGCGGACGTCGCCGCGAGTGAGGACCTCGACCTTCTCCACCACCGGCGAGTGCAGCGGGAAGGTGCGCTCGACACCGACGCCGAAGGACACCTTGCGCACGGTGTAGCTCTCGCGCACCCCCGCACCACGCCGGGCGATGACGACTCCCTGGAAGACCTGGATGCGGGACCGGTTGCCCTCGATCACCCGCACGTGCACCTTGACGGTGTCGCCGGGGCGGAAGTCCGGGACGTCGGTGCGCAGGCTGGTGGCTTCGACGGCGTCGAGCGTGTGCATGGGTCGGCTACCTCGGGTCAGCGTGGTGGGGGTCGGCTGCGCGCGCCACGGACGGCACGCACCAGCGACAGCCGTCCTAGTGTGCCACAGGAGGCTCGGGCGGCCGTAACCGCGCAGCGGGGTCCACCGCCCAGCCGAGGGCGGCGAGGGTGGCGAGGTCGCCGGCGGACCAGCGATCGACGGGGGTGCCGGCCAGCAGGTCGGGACGGCGCTGCGCGGTGCGCAGCAGCGACTGCTCGCGCCGCCACGCGGCGATGCGGGCATGGTCGCCCGAGCGGAGCACCGCGGGTACGTCCCTGCCCCGCCAGGTCGCCGGCCGGGTGTAGACGGGGTACTCCAGCAGCCCGTCGGTGTGCGACTCCTCGGCCAGCGAGTCGGGGTTGCCGAGCACACCGGGCAGCAGGCGCACCACCGCCTCCACCACGACCAGGGCGGCGGCCTCCCCTCCGGCCAGCACCACGTCGGCGACGGAGACCTCCTCGGCGGGCATGCGGGTCGCCGCCTCCTCGACCAGGCGGGCGTCGATGCCCTCGTAGCGCCCGCAGGCCAGCACCAGCCACGGCTGGGCCGCCAGCCGGGTGGCCCAGCCGTGCGTGAGCGGACGCCCCGAGGGCGAGGTGACGAGCAGGTGGGGGACCACACCGGGCCCGGCCGGCGCGTCGGCCAGCAGGGCGTCCAGCGCCTCCCCCCACGGCTGCGGCGACATCACCATCCCGGGCCCGCCTCCGAACGGGGCGTCGTCCACCGTGCGGTGCCGGTCGTGCGTCCAGCGGCGCAGGTCGTGCACGGCAAGGTCGACGAGGCCGGCCTGCTGAGCCTTGCCGACCAGCGACAGCGACAGCGGAGCCAGGTAGTCGGGGAAGATGGTGACGACGTCGATGCGCACGGCTCAGACCTCGGCGGACAGGTCGACCAGGCCCGGCGGCAGGTCCAGCAGTACTCGACCGGCTGGCAGGTCCACGGTCGGCACCAGCGCGGCGACGAAGGGGACCCGCACCGCGCGACCATCCTCGCGGCGCACCACGAGCAGGTCCTGGGCGGCACCGTGCTCGACCGACACCACCGTCCCCACCGGGGATCCGTCGAGGTCGAGCGCGACCAGGCCGACGAGCTGAGCGTCGTAGAACTCCTCCGGCCCGGGAGCCACCGCGTCGTCGGGCACCCGCACCGACAGCCGGGCCCGGCGCAGCCGCTCGGCGCCGGTACGGTCGGTGACTCCGGCGAAGCGCACGAGCAGCCGGCCACCGTGCGGGCGGACGGCGGTGACGGTGAGCGGACCGACGGTGCTGTCCAGGACCGCGCCCGGCGCGAACCGCGCCTCGGGCTGGTCGCTGCTGGGGTGTACCACGACCTCGCCTCGGATGCCGTGCGCGCGCACCACCTGGCCGACGACCAGGTGCACCGTCAGCGGCCGCTGGAGTCGAGGAAGTCCACCCGTACCGGCCCGTCGGCGCTGACGGCGCCGACGACGGTGCGCAAGGCGGACGCGGTGCGACCGCGGCGCCCGATCACCTTGCCCAGGTCGTCGGGGTGCACGCGCACCTCGACGAGCGGGCCGCGCCGGGTGCCGCGCTCACGCACGCGCACCTCGTCCGGGTGGTCCACGATGCCGCGCACCAGGTGGGCGACGACCTCGGTCAGCACAGCGGTCAGGCCTCGGCGCCCGCGTCGGCCGCTGCTGGGTCGGTGCTGCTCTCGGCGGCCGGCTCGGTCGCCTCGGCGGCCGGCTCGGCCTCAACCTCGGTGCTCTCGGCCTTGGCGGGCTTGTCGGCCTTCTCGGCCTTCACCGCCTTGGCGCGAGCGGGCTTGGGCTCGTCGGCGCTGTGCGCGTCGGCGAGCACCTTGGCGAACACCTCGCTCTTGGCGGTGGCCTCCTCCTTCACCCGCAGCGTGCCCTCGGCGCCCGGCTGGCCGGTGAAACGCTGCCAGTCGCCGGTCACGGTGAGGATGGCCCGGACGGGATCGGTGGGCTGAGCACCCACGGACAGCCAGTACTGCACCCGGTCGGAGTCGACCTTGATGAGGCTCGGCTCCTCCTTGGGGTGGTAGAGCCCGATCTCCTCGATCGCACGACCGTCGCGCTTCGTGCGCGAGTCGGCGACGATGATGCGGTACTGGGGGTTGCGGATCTTGCCCATCCGCTTGAGCTTGATCTTGACGGCCACAGGGCGTCGTACTCCTCGAACATCTCGCGACTGGTGGGACGCCGCACGCAGGTGGGGCTGCGGGCCGGGCCTCCGGGGGGCCGCCGGGACCGGTGAGAGGGTGGCCCCGTCGGGGCTACCAGTGTGCCAGACGATGGCGGCAGCGACGTGCCGCGGTGCCGCGGGCGGACGATGACCGCCGGTCAGCGCCGGGCCACGACCCGTCCGCGCAGCACGACCAGCAGTGGGTCGACCAGCACGGCAGGGTCGCGCCGCGGGTCATCCGACACCACCACCAGGTCGGCCGACTGCCCCGGCCGGAGCGTCGGGTCCCCGCCCAGCAGGAACGCCCGCGCGTCCCAGGACGCGGCGCCGACGGCGACCGCGGCCGGCAGGCCGGCCCTGGCCAGCTCCACCGCCTCCCGGGCGACCAGCCCGTGCGGCAGCACGCCGCCGGCGTCGGTGCCGGCGTAGACCGCGACCCCGGCTTCCCAGGCCGCGACCACGTTGTGTCGGGACCCGGCGTGCAGGGCCCGCATGTGCCGGGCGTAGGTGGGGAACTTCTCCTCGCCTGCGGCCGCGAACATCGGGAAGTTGTCGATGTTGAGCAGCGTCGGCACGATGGCCACGCCCGCAGCAGCCATCTGCTGGGCGAGCCGACCCTGGTCCACCCCGGCGAGCCCGGTGGCGTGCTCGACGCAGTCGATGCCGGCACCGACCAGGTCGGGCAGCGCCGCCTCGCCGAACACGTGGGCGGTGACCCTGGCGCCGGCCGCGTGGGCAGCGGCGATGGCCTCGTCCAGCGCCCAGCGCGGCCAGCAGGGGCCGAGGTCGCCGGTGTCGCGGTCGATCCAGTCGCCGACGAGCTTGACCCAGCCGTCGCCGCGGGCCGCCTCCGCCTCGACGACGGCTCGCAGCTGCTCGGGCTCGATCTCGTGCCCGTAGTTGCGGATGTAGCGCCGGGTGCGGGCGATGTGCCGGCCGGCACGCACGATGCGTGGCAGGTCGTCGCGCCCGTCCATCCAGCGGGTGTCGGCAGGAGAGCCGGCGTCCCGGATCAGCAGCACACCGGCGTCGCGGTCGGCCAGCGCCTGGCGCTCGGCCTCGTCGTCGCCGACCGCGCCGTGCGCGGCCAGGCCCACGTGGCAGTGCAGGTCGACGAGCCCGGGCAGCACCCAGGCGGACGGCTCGGACGCCGTGCCCGCCGGTGTCACCGTGCTCGCCCCCGGCACCGGCCCGTCCGCCACCACCCCGTCCACCACCCACAGGTCGCGCACCTCGGCCTCGGGCAGCACCACCCCGCGCAGGTGCAGGGCGGGCGGGGACGGCGAGGCGCTCATGGCTGTGCGTCGGGCTCCCTCAGCGCGGCGGGAGCAGGTCGCGGAACTCGGCGGGCAGCTCGAAATCGGTCAGCTCGGCCGGCACCACCGGACCCCCCTCGCCCTGCTGGCGTCGCTGCTCGGCCTCCGCGGCCTGGGCGGCCCGCTTGGCCGGGTTGCCCGAACGGGCGCCGCGGCCACCGGCCCGGCGAGGAACGGCACCGGCCTTCTGGGCCCGGCCCTTGCTCTTCTTGCCGACGCCACCCGGCATCCCCGGCAGCGACGGCATGGCCCCACGAGCCGCCTGGCTCATCATGTCTCGGGCGACGAAGAACCGCTCGACCAGCTGGTTCACGTCGCTGACCGACGTCCCTGACCCGGCCGCGATGCGAGTGCGGCGGGACCCGTTGAGCACCCGGGGGTCGGCCCGTTCGGCCGGCGTCATCGACCGGATGATCGCCTCGACCCGGTCGACCTCCCGCTCGTCGAAGTTCTCCAGCGCGTCGCGGAACTGGTTCGCGCCCGGGAGCATCCCGAAGATCTTGGTGATGGGGCCCATCCGGCGCACGGCCTGCAGCTGGCCGAGGAAGTCGTCGAGCCCGAAGTCGGTGCCCTTCGCCAGCTTGGCCGCCATCTGCTCGGCCTGCTCGGCGTCGAAGGCCTTCTCCGCCTGCTCGATGAGCGTGAGCACATCGCCCATGCCGAGGATGCGCGAGGCCATCCGCTCCGGGTGGAAGGCGTCGAAGTCCTCCAGCCGCTCACCGTTGGAGGCGAACATCACCGGCCGGCCGGTGACCGACCGCACCGACAGGGCCGCACCGCCGCGCGCGTCTCCGTCCAGCTTGGTGAGGACGACCCCGTCGAACCCGACGCCGTCGAGGAAGGCCTGGGCCGTGGTGACCGCGTCCTGGCCGACCATGGCGTCGAGCACGAAGAGGATCTCGTCCGGCGACACCGCGTCACGGATGTCGGCGGCCTGGGCCATCATCTCTGCGTCGATGCCCAGCCGGCCGGCCGTGTCGACCACGACCACGTCGTAGAGCTGGCGCCGCGCCTCGGCCACGCCGCTGCGGGCCACCTCGACCGGGTCGCCGACACCGCTGCCGGGTTCGGGGGCCCAGACCGGCACCCCGGCCCGCTGGCCCACGACCTGCAGCTGGGTGACGGCGTTGGGGCGCTGCAAGTCGGCGGCCACCAGCAGCGGGGCATGGCCGTGGGTCTTGAGCCAGAGGCCGAGCTTGCCGGCCAGGGTGGTCTTGCCGGTGCCCTGCAGGCCGGCGAGCATGATCACGGTGGGCGGCTGCTTGGCGAAGCGCAGCCGCCGGGTCTGGCCTCCCAGGATGCGGACGAGCTCCTCGTCCACGATCTTGATGACCTGCTGCGCCGGGTTGAGCGCGGCCGAGACCTCAGCGGTGCGCGCACGCTCCTTCACCGCGGCGACGAAGTCCTTGACCACCGGCAGCGCGACGTCGGCCTCGAGCAGGGCGACCCTGATCTCCCGGGCGGTCGCGTCGATGTCGGCGTCGGACAGCCGGCCCTTGGTGCGCAGCCCCTTGAAGGTCGCGGCGAGGCGGTCGGAGAGAGTGGCGAACACGGTGAGGGTCCTGTCGGTGCAGTCGGGTCGGGCACGGGGCCTGCGAGGGCTCAGGGTATCCCCAGCCCACGGAGGGGCCGGGTGGCTGCCGCGGGGTCGGTCGGTCGGTCAGGCCCGGCTGCCCAGCGCCTCGGCGACCTCGTCGCGCAGGGCGCCGGCCTCGTCCGGCGTCAGCGGACCCCCGTCGCGGGCGACCAGGTAGAAGACGTCGACAACGTCCGCACCGAGGGTGTCGACGGCGGCCGAGCGCACCGCCACCCCATGGGCGGCCACCAGGGAGGCGACCCGGTGCAGCAGGCCCGGCTCGTCGTGCGCCCGCACCTGCAGCACGGTCGCGGTCTGCGACGCCTCCGGTACCAGCTGCACCCGAGGCGCGGCGACCCGGATGGAGCTGCGCGCCCGGTCCCGGGCCCGCCTGGCGAGCCGCTCGTGCACGTCCAGGGTGCCGTCGAGGGCCTTGGTCAGGTCTCGACGCAGCACGTCGTCGGGCGGCGGAGGACCGAACGCGCTGACCGTGCGCCAGACCTGGACGGCGGCGGTACCGATCGTCTCCACCGACGCCCCCCGGACGTCGAGACGGTGCACGGCGAGCACGCCCGCGACGGCCGCCAGCAGGCCGACCCGGTCGGGTGCGACGACCGTGACCTTGCAGACCTGGTCCAGGTCGGGGGCGGTGACCATGACGTCGAACGCGCCGCTGGCGGCCAGCGTGCGCGCCCAGGCCGTCTCGGCCTCGGCGCCGGCCTGCTGGTGCTCGGAGCCGGACAGGCGTGCCCGGGTGCGGGCCACGAGGTCGCGCACCAGCCCCGCGCGCCACGGCGTCCAGGCCGCCGGGCCGGCAGCCTTCGCGTCGGCCTCGGTCAGGGTGGCGAGCAGGTCCAGCTGCTGCACCGACCCGACCTGCTCGGCCACCGCCGCGACCGTCGCCGGGTCGTCCAGGTCGCGGGTGGTGGCGACCGTGGGCAGCAGCAGGTGGTGGCGCACCAGGGCGGTCACGGTCGCCACGTCCTCGGCGTCGAACCCCATCCGGGTGGCCATGCCCTCGGCGATGACGGCACCGGTGGCGCTGTGGTCGCCCGGCCAGCCCTTGCCGACGTCGTGCAGCAGCGCGCCGACGAGCAGCAGGTCGGGGCGACTGACGCCGCGCGCCAACGCCGCTGCCTCGGCGACCGTCTCGATGCAGTGGCGGTCCACGGTGTGACGGTGGATGGGGGTGCGCTGCGGCCGGTGCCGGATGCGCTCCCAGTCGGGCAACCAGCGAACCACCAGGCCGCACGACTCCAGGTCCTCCCAGACCGCGATCCCGTCGTGCCCGGCGCCGAGCAGCCGCACGAAGGCGTCGCGGGCCGACTCCGGCCACGGGACCGGCAGGTCGGGGCTCTCGTCCACCAGTCGTTGCAGCGTGGACGCCGAGAGCGGGACGCCGGCCTGGGCGGCCGCGGCGGCGGCGCGCACCGCGAGCACGGCGTCCGCCTCGACGTCGGCGTCGCGGGCGAGGACTGCCTCGCCGTCGTGCTCGACCACGCCGTCGGCCAGCGGGCGGCGGGTGACGCGGCGCCGCAGCAGCGGCACCCGGCTGCGGCCACGTAGCGTGCGCTCGACCGCCCTCCACCCGACCTCGCTGGCGTAGCCGATGGCCCGGCCTGCCTCCGACACCCGGCGCAGCAGAACGTCGGCGTCCAGCAGACCGACAGCGGCGGCGACCTCGTCCTGCTCCTGCAGCAGCAGCACGTCCGAGCGGCGTCCGGTGGTCCGGTGCAGGGCGTCGCGCACGGTGAGCAGCCAGGCCCGCGACTCCCCCACGGCCGGCGAGTGCGGCCAGTCCGCCACCCAGGAGGCGGCGACGGCCCGCAGCACGATCGTGTCGCGCAGGCCGCCGAACGCCTCGACGAGGTCCGGCTCGACCAGGTAGGCCAGCTCCCCGGCCCGCTCGGTGCGGGCGCGGACGAGCTCGCGCAGCTCCGGCAGCCGCTTGCCGGCGTCGCGCCGCCAGTCCGCGAGCGCCTGCTCGGCCAGGGCATGGGTGACCGCGGGGTCGCCCGCGACGTGCCGCGCATCCAGCAGCCCGAGCGTCACCTTGAGGTCGCTGCGGGCCACCTCGGCCGCCTGGGCCAGGGTGCGCACGGAGTGGTCGAGCGGCACCCGGGAGTCCCACACCGGGTAGAAGATCGAGTCGGCCCGCTGGGCCAGAACCTCGGCGTCCAGGCTACCGTCGTGGACGAGAACCACGTCGAGGTCGGAGCCCGGCAGCAGCTCGCGCCGCCCGTAGCCGCCGACGGCCACCAGGGCCAGTCCGGGCGTGGGCATCGGGCCGAGCAGGTCGGCCAGCCAGCGGTCGGCCAGGTCGGTGAGCGCCTTGCGTCGCTGCGAGGCGGTCAGGTCGTCGGCGGCCACCACGGCGGCCCGGGCGGCTCGAAAGCGCTCGGTGCGCGGGTCGCTCGTCGGTGCCGGCCCCGGACGGGACTGCGCCGGCACCGACGGGCCGGCCGCGGGGGACGACGCCCCCGGGGCCGGCCCGTCGGTCCTCGAGGTGGTGCTCTCCATAGGTGCGGCTGCCCCTAGAGGGCGTCGGCTCCGCGCTCGCCGGTGCGGACCCGGACGATCGTGTCGACCGGCACCACCCATACCTTCCCGTCCCCGATCCGACCGGTCTGTGCCGTCTTGACGATCACCTCGACCACGTCGTCGACGTCGTCGTCCTCGAGCAGCACCTCCAGCCTGATCTTCGGGACCAGGTCCACGGTGTACTCCGCGCCGCGGTACACCTCGGTGTGCCCCTTCTGGCGGCCGTAGCCGCTGGCCTCGCTCACGGTCATCCCGTGCACCCCGAACGACTCCAGCGCGGTGCGCACGTCGTCGAGCTTGAACGGCTTGATCACGGCGGTGACGAGCTTCATGCGTTCACCTTCTTCTGGGCCAGGCCGGCCCCGGTCGGGATCCTGGTGCCGCCGACAGGCCCGGCGGCGGCCGCCAGGTCGTAGGCGGTCTCGGCGTGCTCCACCAGGTCGATGCCGCCGACCTCGACGTCCTCGCTGACGCGGAACCCGATGGTCTTGTGCAGCAGGTAGCCGATCCCGAAGGTCACGACGAAGGAGTAGGCCAGTACCGCCACGACACCGATGGACTGGGTGAGCAGCGGCTGGATGCCGCCGCCGTAGAACAGGCCGTCCTTGCCCAGCTCGTTGACCGAGGTGGTGGCGAACAGGCCGATGGCCAGCGATCCGACGATCCCGCCGACCAGGTGGATGCCCACCACGTCGAGGGAGTCGTCGAACTTGAAGCGGAACTTGATGCCGACCGCCAGGGCGCACAGAACTCCGGAGAGGAACCCGATGGCGATCGCGCCGATCGGCGAGACGAAGGCGCAGGCCGGGGTGATCGCCACGAGTCCGGCCACCGCCCCGGAGGCCGCACCCAGGCTGGTCGGGTGACCGTCGCGGACCCGCTCGACCACCACCCAGCCGAGCACCGCCGTCGCCGTGGCGATCATCGTGGTGGCGAAGGCGAGGGCCGCGGTCGGCGTGGCCCCCAGCGCCGAGCCGGCGTTGAACCCGAACCACCCGAACCACAGCAGCGCCGCGCCGAGCAGCACGAACGGCAGGTTGTGCGGCTTCATCAGGGTCTTGGGCCAGCCGATGCGCCGTCCCAGGATGATGGCCAGCGCGAGGCCGGCCGCGCCGGCGTTGATGTGCACCGCGGTGCCGCCGGCGAAGTCGAGCACCCCGAGGTTGGCCAGCCAGCCGGCGTCAGAGCCTCCGGCCTCCTCGCCACCGAAGTCGAAGACCCAGTGGGCGACCGGGAAGTAGACCAGCGTCGCCCACACAGCCACGAACACCGCCCAGCTGGTGAACTTCGCCCGGTCGGCGATGGCGCCGCTGATGAGGGCCGGCGTGATGATCGCGAACATCATCTGGAACAGCACGAAGGCCAGCAGCGGGATCGGGTAGGCGCCGCCGTTGGTGGTCACCGAGGTCGCCAGGTCGGTGAGGCCGAGCTCGCCGAGCCCACCCCACAGCCCGTTGCCGGTGTCACCGAACGCCACCGAGAAGCCGTAGAGCACCCACAGCACCGAGACGATCCCGATGGTGATGAACGACATCATCATCATGTTCAGCACGCTCTTCGAGCGGACCATGCCTCCGTAGAAGAAGGCCAGACCAGGGGTCATGAGCATCACCAGCGCCGCGCTCATGAGGACCCACGCGGTATCCCCCGCGTTGATCTCCATCTGTTCTCCTCACTCGCTCCCAAGCACGCCACGGCGCGGGCGACGGCATCCTTGCCGGCGTCCGGACGTCCCGTGGACTCCGATGCCCGGAACGGTCGTTCGGCTGTGTTGCACCGAGGGCCGTGGCGTGTTTCGTTTCGGTGACGACCCCGCGGCCGGTGTTACACCTCGGTGAACACGGGCCCAGAGCACCCCGGGCTCGACCCAACCCGCCCGCCCCCGCGGCAGCCGTCCGCCCGCCGCCCCGCGAATGACCACGTCACGTGGGCGTCTGTGCACCTGGCGAGGCATGCACGCCTCGCCAGGTGCCGGCTTGCCCACATGACGTGGTCGTTTGTCGGGGGCCGGGCGGGTGCCGAGTGTCGGGGTGGCGCGGGTGCCGGGCGGGGGGATGGGTCAGGCCTGGCGGGCCTCGTCGCCGAGGATGCCGTCGACGAACGCCTCCGGCTCGAAGGGGGCCAGGTCGTCGGGGCCTTCCCCCAGCCCCACGAGCTTCACCGGCACGCCCAGCTCGCGCTGCACCGCCACCACGATGCCGCCCTTGGCGGTGCCGTCCAGCTTGGTGAGCACGATGCCGGTGACGTCGACCACCTCGCCGAACACCCGTGCCTGGGCCAGCCCGTTCTGGCCGGTGGTGGCGTCGAGCACGAGCAGCACCTCGTCGACCGGGCCGTGCTTCTGCACGACTCGCTTGACCTTGCCGAGCTCGTCCATCAACCCCACCTTGGTCTGCAGCCGCCCGGCGGTGTCGACGATGACGACGTCGGCCTCCTGCTCGACGCCGGCCCGCACCGCCTCGAAGGCGACGCTGGCCGGGTCACCGCCCTCGGGGCCGCGGACGGTCGGCACCCCGACCCGGTCGCCCCAGGTGGTGAGCTGGTCAGCGGCGGCGGCGCGGAAGGTGTCGGCAGCCCCGAGCACGACGTCCTTGTCCTCGGCCACCAGCACCCGGGCCAGCTTGCCCACGGTGGTGGTCTTACCGGTGCCGTTCACCCCGACGACGAGCAGCACCGCCGGCGACGACCCGTGCCGCGCCGTCGCCAGCGACCGGTCCAGGCCGGGGTCGACCAGGGTCACGAGCTCCTCGCGCAGGATCTCCCGCGCGCGCACGGGGGTCACGGCGCCCTCGACCTTCACCCGGGTCCGCAGCCGCTGCACGAGGTCGGTGGTGGCCGCCACGCCGAGGTCGGCGCCGAGCAGGGTGTCCTCGATCTCCTCCCAGGTGTCCTCGTCGAGGCTGTCGCGCGAGAGCAGCATGAGCAGGCCCTGGCCGAGGGCGCTGCGGGAGCGGGCCAGCCGCGCCCGCAGGCGCACCAGCCGCCCGGCGACCGGCTCGGGCCGCTCCACTGCGGGCGCCACCGGCTCGGCCACCTCCGGCGCGACGGCGTCGGGCAGGTCGAGGGTCTCGATGGTGCGGGTGGGGGTGTCGACCGGCGCCTCCGCGTCGTCACCCACCCCGGGCAGGTAGTCCACGCCGGGCACGGGACGGGCCGGCGGTGCCGCGCGGCGACGGCGGCCGACGCTGGCGCCGACCAGGCCGACGAGCAGCACGACGGCGAGGACGGCCAGGACCACGACGAGGACAACGGGCTCCACCGGCCCATCGTCTCACCAGCGTGCGGTCAGGGCGGCCGGGCCGGGACCGGCTGCAGGGTCCCACCGTCCGCCGCCAGCACCCGGTGCAGGCCGGACGGGGGTTCGCGATGGGTGATCAGCAGCACCGTTCGTCCGCCGGAGGTGGCCAGCAGGTCGTCCAGCAGGGCCAGCGCCGTCAGCTCGTCGAGGTGCTCGGTCGGCTCGTCCAGCACGACCACCTCGAATCCGGCGAGCAGCACCCGGGCCAGCGCCAACCGTTGCCGCTCCCCGCCCGACAGCCGCCCGCCGTGCTCCCCGACCGGGGTGTCCAGGCCCTGGGGCAGCCGCCGGACGGTGTCGCCGAGCCGCGCCCGGCCCAGGGCGTCGAGCAGGTCGGCCTCGGTGGCATCCCGCCGGGCCAGCAGCACGTTCTCCCGCACCGTCGTGTCGAAGACGTGGGCGTCCTGGGAGAGCAGGCCGACCACCCGTCGCACGTCGTCGGACGCCAACCGCGGGTAAGGCACCGGGCCCAGGCTCGCCTGCCCCGACCGTGGGTCGAGGAAGCGGAGCAGCACCATGGCCAACGTGCTCTTGCCCGACCCGCTCGGCCCCACCAGCCCGACCCGCTCGCCGGGCGACAGCACGAGGTCGACGCCGATCAGCACGTCCGGGCCCCCGACGGTCCAGCCCGCGGTCACGTCCTCGACCGTGACCGGGGCCGGCAGCGCGGGCAGCGGCATGGGTACGGCGGGCTCGGCCACCGGGTCGGGCGCGTCGAGCACCTCCGCGACCCGACGCGCGGCCGTGCGCACCCGCGGCACCTGCTGTGCGGCCGGCGCAAGGCCGGCGACCAGCTCGAACAGGGCCAGCGGGGTGAGCACCACCACCGCCAGCCACACTCCGGGCAGCGTCCCGGCCCGCACCGCCGGGACGCCGAGGGCCAGCCCGGCCCAGACCGCGAGCCCCGCCGCCGCGGCGGCGACGGCCGCCCCGATGCCGGCACCGACCGCGGCCCGGCCCTCGGCCGCTGCCAGCCGCGCGTCGTCGGCGGCCACGCCGGCCACGACTCGGTCGGTGAGCCCGAACGCAGTGAGCTCGGCCACACCCGCCAGGGCGTCGGCGGCTGAGGCGGACAGCGCGCCGCGGGCCGGGGCCACCGCTCGCTCGGCCCGGCGCGCCACGGTGAGGGCCAGCAGCGGTGCCAGCACCGCCGCCGCCGCCAGGCATGCCGCCAGCACGACGCCGGCTGCCGGGACCAGCGAGCCCACGATCAGCACGGTGCCCGCCCCGACGACCGCGGCGACCCCGTAGGGCAGCAGCACCCGGAGCCAGAGGTCCTGCAGCGTGTCCACGTCGCTGACCAGCCTGCTCAGCAGGTCGCCGGAGCGGAACGCGGCGACACCGGCCGGGGCCAGGCCCTCCAGCCGGGCGTAGACGGCGACCCGGAGGTCGGCGAGCCAGCGGAACGCGGCGTCGTGGGACGCCAGGCGCTCGCAGTAGCGGAACACGCCACGGGCGATGCCGAAGAAGCGCACCGCGACGATCGCGACCATGAGGAACAGCACCGGGGGCTGCTGGGCGGCCCGGGAGATGAGCCAGGCCGAGGTGGCCGCCAGTGCCACTGCCGAGCCGGCCGCCGCCACCCCCGCCAGCAGTGCCAGCAGCAGCCGACCGGCCACCGGGCGCGCAGTGGCGGCCGCGCGCAGCAGCGGGTCGCCCCTCACAGCCCGGCTCCGAAGCCCACCGGTGCGGCGGGACCGAGCGGCTCGACCGGGTGCACCGGCGGAGCCGTCGTACCCACCTGCAGCACCCGGTCGGCCACCCCGAGCAGCGCCGGGCGGTGAGCCACCAGCAGCACCGCAGCGCCCTGGCGCGCGCGCTCACGCATCGTCGCGAGCACCCGCGCCTCGGTCGCCGGGTCGAGGTCGGCGGTGGGTTCGTCCAGGACGAGGCAGGCCGCGTCGCGGCGCAGGAACGCCCGGGCCAGCGCCACCCGGCGACGCTGCCCCGCCGACAGCCCCAGCCCGCCCTCGCCGAGTGGTGCGTCGAGGCCGACGTCGGCGAGCACGTCCTCGGCCGCCGCCTCCCGCAGGGCGGCGACCACCTCGTCGTCGGTCGCACCGGGACGGGCCAGCCGCACGTTCTCGGCCAGGCTCGCGGTGAACAGGTGCGGCCGCTGCGGCGCCCAGGCGACCCGGGCCCGCCAGTCGTTCGGGTCCACCTCGTCCAGCCGCGTGGCCGCGCCCTGGCCGTCCACGAGATCTATCCGGCCGGCACTCACCGGGGTGAAGGCGAGCAGGGCGGCGACCAGGCTGGACTTGCCCCCGCCGGACGGCCCTGCCAGCGCCACCACCTCGCCGCGGTGCAGAACCAGGTCCACTCCGTCCACGGCCGGGGCGTCCCGACCCGGGTAGGTCACCGCCACGCCCGACAGCCGAACGAGCGCCGGGTCGGGTGCCGGCCCGCCTGCCGCCGCCCCGGGCAGCGGCTCGTCGAGGACGGCGAAGACACGCTGGGAGGCCTCCATGCCCTCCGCGCTGGCGTGGTAGTGCACGCCCACCATCCGCAGCGGCAGGTAGGCCTCGGGGGCCAGGATGAGCACGAGCAGCCCGGTCTCCAGGTCGAGCCGGCCCTCCACCAGGCGCAGCCCGATGCCGACCGCGACGAGCGCGACCGACAGGGTGGCGAGCAGCTCGAGCACGAGCGCGGACAGGAACGCCACCCGCAGGGTGGCCATGCTGGCGCGGCGGTAGGAGTCGGTGACCTCCCGGATTCCCGCCACCTGGGCCTTGGCCCGGCCGAAGACCTTCAGCGTGGGCAGGCCGGCCACGACGTCGAGGAAGTGGTGGCCGAGCAGGGTCAGAGTGCGCCACTGCCGCCGGGTGCGGACCTGGGTGGTGCGCCCGACCAGCACCATGAACAGCGGGATGAGCGGCAGCGTGAGCACGATGGTGAGGGTGGCGACCCAGTCCTCGGTGACGATCCGGGCGAGCACCGCGACCGGGACGATCACCGCGAGCACCAGCTGGGGCAGGTACTTGGCGAAGTAGCCGTCCAGTGCGTCCACCCCGCGGGTGACGAGCGTGGTGAGCTCACCGGTGCGCTGCCCCGAGAGCCACACCGGGCCCAGCCGCACCGCGTGCTCCACCAGCTGCGCCCGCAGCGAGGACTTCACCTGGGCCGAGGCGCGGTGGGCAGCCGACTCCTGCACCCACGCCAGCAGCACGCGACCGAGCACCACCGCGCCCAGTGCCAGCAGCGTCGGACGCAGCGCGTCCAGCCCGGCCCCGTCCAGGAAGGCCGCGGTGATCGCCGAGGCCAGCAGGCCGGCCTGGACGATCACGAGCAGCGCGGAGGCGACACCGATGCCCGCCGTGGCGGCCACGTACACCCCGGTGGCCCGGGCGTGGCGCAGCAACCGGGGATCGAACGGTCTCACGGGCGCGCCCAGGGGACGGGCCGGCGCCGACCGGCGGCGAGGTGGCCGGCGCTCAGCCGACCCGCTCGCCCTCGGCCGCGTCGAACGCCTCGGCCTTCTGCTGCGCCCTGAGCGCGTCCAGCGGCTCGGGGATGTCGGCGACCGACAGCCGACGCCGGAACACCCAGTAGGTCCAGCCCTGGTAGAGCAGCACGATCGGGGTCATGATCACGGCTACCCAGGTCATGATCGTCAAGGTGTACGGCGTCGACGAGGCGTTGTCGATGGTGAGGTTGTACGCCGGGTCGATGCTCGAGGGCATGACGTTCGGGTAGAGGTTGCCGAACAGCGCAGCCACAGCCAGGGCCAGGGTCAGGGCGGTGCCGAGGAAGGCCCAGCCCTCGCGGCCGAGCCGGTTGGCGACCAGCGCTCCCACCAGGCACACCGCGGCGAGCACCGACAGCACCGCGAAGGCCAGCTCGGGGTTGATGAGGTAGGTCCAGACGAGGAAGGCCACGGCGAGGACGGCGCTGCCCAGGCCGACCTTCTCGGCCACCCCGCGGGCGCGCCGGCGGATCTCGCCGTCGGTCTTCAGCGCGATGAAGATCGCACCGTGGGTGGTGAACAGCGAGAGCGTCACCAGCCCGCCGAGCAGCGTGTAGGGGCTGAGCAGGTCGAAGAACGTGCCCACGTACTCGAGGTTGCCGTCGACCTGCTCGATCGGCACGCCTCGCACGATGTTGGCGAAGGCGACGCCCCACAGCAGCGCCGGCAGTGCCGAGCCCCAGAAGATGGCCCGGTCCCACCAGGCCTTCCACGGCGAGGAGGGGCGCTTGCCGCGGTACTCGAAGGCCACACCGCGCACGATGAGGGCGACCAGGATGACGAACAGGGCCAGGTAGAAGCCGCTGAACAGGGTGGCGTACCACTCCGGGAAGGCGGCGAAGGTGGCGCCGCCGGCCACGAGCAGCCATACCTCGTTGCCGTCCCACGTCGGGCCGATGGTGTTGATCATCACCCGGCGCTCCTTCTCGTCCCGGCCGAGCACCGGGAGCAGGATGCCGACGCCGAAGTCGAAGCCCTCGAGCACGAAGTACCCGATCCACAGGACCGCGATGAGGATGAACCAGACGGTCGTGAGTTCCACTGCGATGACCTCTTCCGGCGACTAGTAGGCGAAGGTCAGGGGCCGGTCGGACTCGTTGTCCGGCGTGTCGGCCAGCTCCCTGCTGACGTCGGGCAGGCCCGCCTTGACGTAGTGAGCGAGCAGGCCGACCTCCACCACGGCCAGCGCGCCGTAGAGCAGGGTGAAGCCGATCATGGTGGCCAGCACCTCTCCCGCGGACACCGTCGGCGACACCGCCAGCGAGGTCGGCATCAGACCGAAGACGATCCACGGCTGGCGGGCCATCTCGGTGAAGATCCAGCCGAACGAGCTGCCCAGCAGCGGCATGAGCGGCAGGCTCAGCGCCACCGCGGCCGTCCACCGGCCCGTCCCCACCCCGGCTGCCTGCGGCCCGCGGATGGCCCACAGGATCCACGCCCCGACCAGCATGGCCAGGAACCCGAAGCCCATCATGATGCGGAAGGTCCAGTAGGCGATCGGGATGTTGGGCTTGTAGTCGCCACTGGGCACCAGGTCGCCGAACTCCTGCGCGTACTGCTCCTGCAGGTCGTTGATGCCCTGCACCTCGGCGTCCCAGTCGCCGGTGGCGAGGAACGACAGCAGCCCGGGGATGGCGATGACGTCGGTGGCCTCGCTGCCGTCGAGGGCGCCGATCGACAGCACCGAGAAGCTCGCCGGCTGGGACGTCTCGTACAGCGCCTCGGCGGCCGCCATCTTCATCGGCTGGACCTCGGTCATGACCTTGCCCTGGGCGTCGCCGGTGACCACCACAGCGAGGCCGGCGACCACGAGCGTGATGGCCCCGAGCCTGGCCGCCTTCTTGTAGGTCATCCGGTCGCTGTCGGGACGGCGGGCCATCCGCCAGATGGCGATGCCGGCCAGGAAGCCGCCCGCGGCCATGAACGAGGCCGCGATGGTGTGGGGGAACGTGACGAGCGCAACCTCGTTGGTGAGGACGGCGGCGAAGTTGACCAGCTCGGCCCGGCCCGTGTCCGGGTTGAGCTCGAAGCCGACCGGGTTCTGCATCCACGAGTTGGCGGCGAGGATGAAGTAGGCCGACAGCAGGGTGCCGGTGGCGGCGAGCCAGATCGTGGCCAGGTGCAGGCCGCGCGACAGCCTCCCCCAGCCGAAGATCCACAGCCCCAGGAAGGTCGACTCCAGGAAGAACGCCAGCAGGCCCTCCACCGCCAACGGAGCACCGAAGATGTCGCCGACGAACCGGCTGTAGGTCGACCAGTTCATGCCGAACTGGAACTCCTGCACGATCCCGGTGACCACGCCCATGGCGAAGTTGATGAGGAAGAGCTTGCCGAAGAACTTCGTGAGCCGGAGCCACTCCTCGTTGCCGGTGCGGTGCCACGCCGTCTGCATGCCGGCCACGAGGAACGACAGCCCGATGGTCAGCGGGACGAACAAGAAGTGGTAGACCGTCGTGATCCCGAACTGCCACCGGGCCAGGTCGAGGGCTTCCATGCTCCCAGCGCCTTCCTCTCCTCGTGCCGCGACGCGGCTCGGGGGGCCGCGCCTGGGCTCAGAATAGGGAGCCCTGATGGTCACAGTGGCAGGACGGGGGCCCTTGTTCAGGGACCAAAGTCCCGCTGCGCCGGTGCTGGCGGGCGGAAGGCGGCGTGAGGTCTCTCACCTCGCGCCGGCGGCGATGCGAGGGAAGGGGCGCGAGCGGCGGTCAGTCCCGGCCCGCGAGACCGGCTGTCACCACCCTCTCGACCCGGCGCAGCCGGGCCGTCATGTCGTCGTCGATGCCGGGAGCGGCGAGCAGGGCCTGGTCGTGGACGTCGTCGTGTACCCGCACCGGCCCGCTGATGCGGGCGACGAGGTCGGAGACCCAGCGGGCGTGCCGGGGCTGGCGACCACGGTGGGGGTAGGCGACGTACACCAGGACCGCCGCCGCGACGGCGGTGACGAGCACCATCGCGAGGAAGAGGGCGACGAGTTCCATGCCAGCAGGATGCGGCCTCGCCGGCCGCCGGGGGCATCCGGGGGGCCCGACACGCCATGGGCGTTGCCGGATCGTGACGAAAGGCAAGCCCGCCCTACCGGCGGAGCAGGCCTCAGACCGCCTCTGCCTCGCGCAGCCGCTGGCTGATCACCGCGGACACGCCGTCCGAGCGCATCGTCACCCCGTACAGGGCGTCGGCGATCTCCATCGTGCGCTTCTGGTGCGTCACGACCAGCAGCTGGCTGGAGGCACGTAGCTGCTCGTAGAGGTCCAGCAGCCGGCCGAGGTTGGTGTCGTCGAGGGCTGCCTCCACCTCGTCCAGGACGTAGAACGGGCTCGGGCGGGCGAGGAACAGCGCGACCAGGAAGGCCACCGCGACCAGCGAGCGCTCGCCACCCGAGAGCAGCGACAACCGCTTGACCCGCTTGCCGGGTGGGCGGGCCTCGACCTCGATCCCGGTGCTGAGCATGTCGCCGGGGTCGGTGAGGAGGAGCCGGCCCTCACCACCGGGGAACAGCCGGGCGAACACCGCCTCGAACTCCCGGGCGGTGTCGGTGAACGCCTCGGCGAAGACCGCCTGCACGCGCTCGTCCACCTCGTGCACGATGCCGAGCAGGTCCCGGCGGGTGCGTTGCAGGTCGTCCAGCTGGCCGGTGAGGTAGCGCAGCCTCTCCTCGGCGGCCGCGTGCTCCTCCAACGCCAGCGGGTTCACCCGGCCGAGTCGCACCAGAGCCCGCTCCGCCTTCTCGGCCCGGGCCTCCTGCTCGGCCCGGGTGTAGGGCACGGTGGTGCCGTCGGCGAGGGGCACCTCGCGGTGCGGCCCGTACTCCTCGACGAGCGACTCGGGATCGGCCCCGCCCTCGTCGCGAGCGCGCTCGCGCGTGGCCGTCTGCAGCAGGCGCACCTCGGCCAGGGCCACCTCGTCGCTGTGCAGAGCGTCGACGACGCGCTCGAGCTCCACCCGGGTGGCGTCCGTGCGGGCGGCGAGCTCGGCCCGGGCGGCCCGGCGCCGGGCACCGGCGGCGTCGTGCGCGTCACGCTCGGCCTGGGCCGCGGCCAGTGCCGCAGCAACCCCCGTGGCCAGCCGCTGGGCCTGGCCGGCCACCCACCCGGCGACAGCCGCCTGCCGCTCGGCTCGCCGCCGGCGATCCCGCGCATCGGCCTGGGCGCGCCGGATGCGTCCGGCCTGCTCGGCCAGCGTCCGAGCCCGGGAGGTGGCGATGCGTTGACGCTCCTCCACCGTGCGCAGCTCCAGCCGCGCCGTGACCTCGGCCTGGCGGGCCTGGCCGACGCGCTCCGCGTGCACCTCCCGCGACTGAGCTGCGTCTGCGTGCTCGCTGTCGGGCTCGCCGCCGGCGAGGCCGGCCGCCTCTCGCGCACGGGCATGCGCCTGGTCGGTCTGGCGGCTCAGGTCGCTCAGCCTGATCTCGTCGTCGGCCAGCCGAGCTGCGACCGCCGCCTCGGACGTGGCCAGCCGGTCCGCCTCTGCCTCTGCCGCGTGCCGGTCGTGGTTGAGCCGGCCCAGCCGCTCGGCCAGCGCCGCGAGCTCCGCGTCGGACTCGTGCAGCGCCCCCACAGCCGCCTCGAGCCGAGACCGGGCCTCGGCGTGCTCGGCGTCGCGGCCGGCGCGCTCGAAGCGCAACCGCTCCGACTGCGCCTCCGCCTGCGCCAGCCACTCGCGGGCACGGTCGAGCTCGGCCTGCAGCTCCACCCGGGACCCGCCGGCCGGGCCGCCGACCGCCAGGTGGCTGCCGAGCAGGGTGCCGTCCCCGGTCACGGCGAGCACCCCGGGCACTTCGGCCACCACCGCCCTGGCCTCGGACAGGTCGCGCACCGCCACCGCCGGGCCGAGCACGGCGCGCACCGCCTCGCGCAGCCCCTCCGGTGCCGACACCGCCTCGACCAGGTAGCGCAGCCCGGCAGGCACCGCCGGCCACCGCTGGTCCGGCGTGACCGGCTCTGCCGGGCCCTGCGTGGCGTCGGGGCCGGACCCGACCAGCAGCACGGCCCGCCCGAGCCGAGCCGACGCCGCGGTGTGCAGCAGCGCGGTGGCCGCGTCCAGGCCGCGTGCCACGGCGGCGTCGGCCACGTCGCCGAGCACGGCCGCGACGGCGCTCTCGGCCCCGGGCTCGACCTGCACGGCCGCGGCCACGGTGCCGGCCAGTGCTGCCTGGCCCGCGGGGTCGGCCAGCAGCGCCGCCGTCGCGTCGGGGCGGCCGAGTGCCAGGGTGAGCGCGTCGATACGGCCCTGTGCCCCGGTGCGCTCCCGCTCGGCCTGCCGCTCCGCCTCGCCGGCGGCCCGCAGCCGGGCCTGGACGGCGTCGAGCGCGGCCTGCGCGGCCTCGTGCTCGGCGTCGAGCCGCTCCTCCCCCGCCGACAGCCCGCCCACGCCGGACTCCAGCCGCACGAACTCCTCGCGCGCGCGCGCCGCACGCGCCTGCGCGGCCGACCGGGCCGTCCGCAGCCGACGCAGCTCGTCGGCGGCACTGGCCATCGCCGCGCGCAGGCTCTCGACCTGAGCCCCGAGCCGGGCCACCTCGGCGACCCGACGCGCCTGCTCCCGCTCCCGGTCGGCGGCCAGTCGCTCGGCCGCGACCTGGACCTGCTCGGCCTCCTGGCGCGCAACCACCGCCTCGGCCAGGCCGGCGGCCGCGGCCGCGACGACGGCGTCCAGGCTCTCGGCCTCGGCCGTGGCCTCCGCCGCCTGCGCGTCGACCGTCAGTGGGTCGGGCCCACCGGCCTCGGGCTCGGGCAGCAGCAGCTGCGACCGCGCCCGCGCGAGGGCGAGGGTCCCGTCGACGCGCTCGCGCAATGCCGTCAGGTCGGTCACCAGCCGGGTCAGGGTGGAGCCCTCGCCCGACTCCGCCTGCTCGGCCGCATCGAGAGCGGCCAGGCCGGTCGCCAGCTCGGCGATCTCGGTGTCCAGGTGCACGCGCCGCTCGCTCAGCTCGGCCCGGCGGGCCTCGTCCCGGCGCAGCCGCGCGTCGAGACGAACCAGGTCGTCGGCGAGCAGCCGTAGTCGGGCGTCGCGAACCTCGGCCTGCACCGTGGCCGCCCTGCGGGCCGCCTCGGCCTGCCGGGCCAGTGGAGTCAGCTGCCGGCGCAGCTCGGCGGTGAGGTCGGAGAGGCGGGCCATGTTGGCAGCGGTGGCATCCAGCTTGCGCAGCGCCTTCTCCTTGCGCTTGCGGTGCTTGAGCACACCGGCCGCCTCCTCGACCAGGCCCCGGCGCACCTCGGGCGTCGCGTGCAGCACGGTGTCGAGCTGCCCCTGCCCGACGATCACGTGCATCTCCCGGCCGATGCCGGAGTCGCTGAGCAGCTCGGTCACGTCCAGCAGCCGGCACGGGCGCGCATTGATCGCGTACTCCGAGGCGCCCCCGGAGAACAGCGTGCGGCTGATCGTCACCTCGTCCGCGTCCACCGGCAGCGCCCGGTCGCCGTTGTCGATCGTCAGCACGACCTCGGCCCGGCCCAGTGCCGGGCGCGACGGTGTCCCGGCGAAGATCACGTCGGACATCGAGCCGCCTCGCAGGCTCTTGGCGCCCTGCTCGCCCATCACCCAGGCCAGCGCGTCCACGACGTTGGACTTGCCCGAGCCGTTGGGGCCCACCACGCAGGTGATCCCGGGCTCGAACTGCAGGGTGGTGCTGGAGGCGAACGACTTGAAGCCCCGCAAGGTGAGGGTCTTCAGGAACACGGGCACGCTCCGCGAGTCGATGGCCTCACGGCCGTCGGCCGCCGGTCGTGGCAGCGTAACGGCCGCGGCGCCGGCTCACCGTGCACCCACGCCGGGCCCGGGCGCACCGCGCGAGGCGGTCCGGACCGGCGGGGTCAGACGAGGGCGACCTCGGGGTCGGCGACCGACGCGATCGCGTCCCGCGCGGCCAGCTCGGCCTCGAGCAGCAGGACCCGCTCCTCGAGCTCGGCGACCCGCCGACGCAACGACTGCACCTGCGCGGCGGCCACCGGGTCAGGAGCGACGAAATGGCCGACCAGCGCCTTGGCCACGGCACGCCTCCAGTGCGGGAGAGTTGATCGAGCATCCCCGGTGGCACGACCAGCGCGAGCGAGGCTGGGGCACCAGGACTGCGGAAAGGGTCCCACCCCCATGACCGCCGGGTCAACTCACGATGAACCGGGTACAGCCCTGTGGGCTCTCCCAGCGCACCCGCACGTCGGTCACCCGTCCGGGCGACCGGCCGGCGACGATGGCCCGGACGAGCTCTTCGCAGGCCGCTCGTGACCCTTCGGCCACCACCTCCACCCGGCCGTCGAGCAGGTTGGTGGCCGACCCGGTCAGACCCAGCGGCTGGGCGCAGGAGCGGGTCCACCAGCGGAATCCCACCCCCTGCACCCGCCCGTCGACGAGCGCGACGACCCGGGCAGCGGCCGCGGGTGGGCCGTCGGTCACCATCGCGGCCGCGCGGGTCGTCGCTGGCAGCGCGGGCACCGGTAGGCCGAGCGGTTCATGAAGGGGTCACGGACGATCGCCGTCCCGCAGCGGCGGCACGGCTCGCCCTCCCGGCCGTACACGTCCAGGTGCCGGGAGTACCAGCCGGAGCTCCCGTTGACGTCCACGTAGAGGCTGTCGAAGCTGGTGCCACCCGCGGCGACGGAGGCCTGCAGCACCTCACGTACCGCCGCCAGCAGCTGCCGCACCTGCACCGCCGTGAGCCCGTCGGTGCCGCGGGCGTGGTGCAGCCGGGCCCGCCACAGCGCCTCGTCGGCGTAGATGTTGCCGACACCGGAGAGCAGCTCCTGGTCGAGCAGCGCCCGCTTGAGGCCGGTGCGGCGCCGGCGCAGCCGCCGGGAGAACGCGGCGTCGTCGAAGGTGGGCTCGAGCGGGTCCGGCGCGAGGTGGGCGACGACCGCAGGCACGCTAAGCCCCCGCCCGTCGTCCACCAGGTCGGCCAGCATCAGCCCGCCGAAGGTGCGCTGGTCGACGAAGTGCAGCTCCCGGCCGCCATCGGCGAAGAGCACCCGCACCCGCAGGTGCGGGGAGTCCGGTGCCTGAGGCTCGGGCAGCACGAGCTGGCCGCTCATGCCCAGGTGGGCGACGAGCGCCTCGCCGTCGTCGAGCCGCAGCCACAGGTACTTGCCGCGCCGGTCGGCCGCCAGCAGCCGACGACCGTCGAGCCGAGCCACGAAGTCGACCGCACCCGCAGCATGACGGCGCACGGCGCGGGGATGCAGTACCTGCACCTGGCTCACCGTGCGGCCGGACACCCAGCGGTCCAGACCGCGTCGCACGGTCTCGACCTCGGGCAGCTCGGGCACCGTCGCCGCCTCAGCGCTTCCGGGCCAGGTCGTCGTCCCAGCCGAGGCAGGCCTGCTCGGCCGCCTGCTGCTCTGCCTGCTTCTTGCTGGGGCCGCTGCCACGGCCGAGCACCGCACCGCCCACGATCACGGCCGCCTCGTACCGTCGCGCGTGGTCGGGGCCGCTGCCGACGACCTCGTAGCCGGGAGCCCCCAGCCCCGCGGCCGCGCAGCGCTCCTGCAGGTCGGTCTTGAAGTCGGTACCGGCCCGGTGCGCCTGCGGGGAGTCCAGTCGTGAGCCCACCAGTCGCAGCACGACCACGGCCGCAACGGCCGACCCGTGCTCGAGGTGGACCGCACCGATCACCGCCTCGAGGGTGTCGGCCAGGATCGACGGCTTCTGCCGCCCGCCGGTCAGCTCCTCGCCGCGGCCCAGCAGCAGCACCGCACCGAGGTCGAGGTCGGCCGCGACGTCGGCCAGCGCGGCCGCGCTGACCACCCCCGACCGGTTCTTGGCCAGCCGGCCCTCGGGGCGGTCGGGGTGCCGCCGGTACAGGGCGTCGGTGACCACGAGTCCGAGCACGGCGTCGCCGAGGAACTCCAGCCGCTCGTTGGTGGGCAGCCCACCGTGCTCGAAGGAGAACGACCGGTGCGTGACGGCCTGGCGCAGCAACGACAGGGAGACCGGCACGCCCAGCCGGTCGGCCAGCCCGGCCAGCAGCCGGTCGTGGTCACCGTCAGGGGCCGGCGGCGCTGGGTCGCTCACCCTCAGGCGTCGGCGACCCGCCGGTTGTTGTACTGGCGGAACAGCGGCGTGCCCTGGGCGTCCTCGACCACGGTGGCACGGTGCGGGACGACCCAGGTGACCCGACCGTTCACGACCTTCTTCTGCACCTGGGGCAGCGAGGCCTTCCAGGCCGAGCGGCGGTGACGGGTGTTGCTGCGCGACATCCTGCGCTTGGGGACGGCCATGGCTCAGTGCTCCTCGGGTGCGGGGGTGGCGAACGGTGGGTCGGAGTGGGCGGCCAGCGCGCCGAGCGCGGACCAGCGCGGGTCGACCTCGTCGGTGTGGACGTGGTCGGGGTCGTCGGCGAGGCGGGCGCCGCAGCGGGGACACAGCCCCGGGCAGCCGGGGTCGCACAGCACCGTCCCGGGCAGGGCGAGCACGACGGCGTCGCGCAGCACCGGCTCCAGGTCGAGCAGGTCGCCGTCGAGCAGCGGTGTGTCGGACGCGTCGTCGGCGTCGCGACGCGCCTGCAGGTCGGGGTGGGCATACAGCTCCTGAGCGTCGACGTCGACCGCGCCGCGCACGTCATCCAGGCAGCGGGCACACTCACCGACGAAGGGCACCTGGGCCCGCACCGTCACCAGCACGCCCTCCATCACGGCCTCGAGCAGGACGTCGACGTCCACGCCGACGCCGTCCTCGACCCGGGTGAGTCCCACCACCATTCCCTCGGGCGCGGGCAGGCGGCGGCGCACCCGCTGGGACGTCCCTGGTCGGCGCCCCAGCTCGCGGGTGTCGAGCACGTGGGGGGCGCGGGGGTCGAGGCTGCTCATCGTGGTGGGTCCGCTGTCGGCCCTCGCCGGCGACCGACAGCCGTCGGGCGAGAACTCAGGTGATCCCGACAAGGGTACCGTCAGGACGGCCGGACCTTCTCCTTCAGCCGGACGGCAACCACCGGGGGCACCAGCCCGCTCACGTCACCGCCGAACATGGCGACGTCACGGACCAGGCTCGAGGACAGGTACGAGTGCTCGGGGTTCGTCGCCACGAACAGCGTGTCCAGGCCCGCGAGCCGGTGGTTCATCTGCGCCATCTGCAGCTCGTAGTCGAAGTCGGTGACCGCCCGCAGCCCCTTCACCACGACGGGGATGCCCTCGGCGGCGCAGAAGTCGACGAGCAGGCCGTGGAAGGAGGTCACCCGCACGTTCGGGAGGTGACCGGTCACGGTGGAGAGCAGGTCGATGCGCTCGGCGACGGTGAACAGCCCGTGCTTGGACCGGTTCACCAGCACCGCGACGACGACCTCGTCGAAGAGCTGGCAGGCCCGCTCGAGCACGTCCAGGTGGCCGTTGGTGACCGGGTCGAAGGAGCCGGGGCAGGCGCAGCGGCGCAGCTGGCGCGACTCGGCCTGCACGCAACCTCCTTGTCAGCGCTCGGACCCCTGCTCGGTGCGGCGAACGTACCAAAGCCGGGTGTCGCCGTAGCGCCGGTCGTCGACGACGGCCCAGCCGGGTGGCCACGACGGGGCCGGGTCCCGGCTCGCGCGCTCGAGCACGACCAGACCCCCCAGCGCCATCCACCCCGAGGTGTCGAGCAGGTGCAGTACCCGGGACAGCTCGGCCGCGCCGACGGCATAGGGCGGGTCGACCAGCACGAGGTCGGCGGGGGGGTCGGACGGCACGGCGGCCAGCACGGTGGCCACGTCGCCGGCGTGGACCTGCGCGCCGGGCAGGCCGACCGCCTCGACGTTGCGGCGCAGCGCCCGTAGCACCCGAGGGTCACGCTCGACCAGCAGGCAGCGAGCGGCCCCCCGCGACAGCGCCTCGAGCCCCAGTGCGCCACTGCCGGCGTAGAGGTCGAGCACGGCCACGCCGTCCCAGCCGCCGAGCCGAGTGGTGAGGGTGGAGAACAGGGCCTCGCGGACCCGCTGCGAGGTCGGCCGGGTGGTGCCGCCGGAGGGCACCTGCAGCCGACGCCCGCCGGCCAGGCCGGCCACCACCCGGGTCACGCTCGCTCCAGGTAGTCCGCCCGGCTCCCGGTCATGCGGGCGACCTCGGCGGCCAGCTCGGGGTGGTCGTCGAGCCCCGGGTCGACCTCCACCAGCGCGCTGGCGTCCTCGCGCGCCTGGCTGATGAGCCCGACGTCGCGGCGCAGCGACAGCAGCCGCAGGCTGGAACGCCGACCCGTCTGGGCCGCGCCGAGCAGGTCGCCCTCCCGCCGCTGCTCGAGGTCGAGCTCGGCCAGGGCGAAGCCGTCATCGGTGGCCGCGACCTGGGCGAGCCGGGCCGCCGCCGGCGAGCCGGCCGGTGCCGTGGTGACGAGCAGGCACACCCCAGGTGCCCGACCTCGGCCGACCCGGCCACGCAGCTGGTGCAGCTGGGCCACACCGAAACGCTCGGCGTCCACGACCACCATCACGGTGGCCTCCGGCACGTCCACGCCCACCTCGACGACCGTGGTGGCCACCAGCACCGGAGTCCGCCCGGACACGAACGCCGCCATCGCCTCGTCCTTGTCCTCCGCGCTCATCCGGCCGTGCAGCAGGCCCACCGCGACGCCGTCCAGAGGGCCCGCACGCAGCTGGTCGGCCAGCGCCAGCACGCCGGTCGCCGGGAGCGCGGCACCATGCGCGCCGCCCTGCGCCGGGGTCGCGTCGTCACCGGGCCACCAGCGCAGCTCCGCGGCGGGGTCGGGCTCCTCCCCGGCGTCGCCGATGCGGGGGCAGACGACGAAGGCCCGGTGCCCGGCCTCGACCTCTTCGCGCACTCGTACCCACGTCCGGCGTAGGTAGTGCGGCTTGTCCGCGACCGGCACCAGGTGTGTACGCACCGGTGAGCGGCCCGGTGGCAGCTCGTCGAGCACGCTGACGTCGAGGTCGCCGAAGACGGTCATGGCGACGGTGCGCGGGATGGGTGTGGCGGTCATCACCAGCACGTGCGGCCGGTGCTCCTGACCCTCCCGCTCGGCCAGCGCGGCGCGTTGCTCGACCCCGAAGCGGTGCTGCTCGTCGACGACGACCAGACCCAGGTCGAGGAACCTGACGTGCTCGCCCAGCAGCGCGTGGGTGCCTACCACGATGCCGGCGGTGCCGGCGGCTATCTCGGCCAACGCCTGCCGGCGGCGGGTGCCGGTGACCGAGCCCGTCAGCAGCACCACCCGCGTCGCGACCTCGGCCCCCCCGAGCAGCCCGGCGTCGGCGAGAGGGCCCAGCAGCGCCCGCACCGACCGTTCGTGCTGCACCGCCAGCACCTCGGTGGGGGCGAGCAGCGCGGCCTGGCCGCCGGCGTCCACCACCGCCAGCATCGCCCGCAGCGCCACCAGGGTCTTTCCGGAGCCGACGTCGCCGTGCAGCAGCCGGTGCATGGGGTGCGGCCGGGCCAGGTCCGCCGCGATCGCGTCCCCCACTCGTTGCTGCGCCTCGGTGAGGTCGAACGGGCGGGCGGCGTCGAAGGCCGCGAGCAGCCGCCCGGTCCCACCGGCGCGTGGCGTCGCCGGCAGCGCCTCGGCCGCCCGGCGCCGTCGGGCCAGCTCGACCTGCAGGACGAAGGCCTCCTCGTAGCGCAGCCGGGCCTGGGCCGCGGCCAGCGTCGCCGGGTCGGGCGGGTCGTGCACGGCTCGCAGCGCGTCGAGCCGGCCGGGCAGGTCCCGGCTCGCCCGCAGCTGCTCGGGCACCGGGTCGGGCAGGTCGCGCAGCGGCCCGAGGACGGTGGCCACGGCCTTGGCGACGCGCCAGGAGGAGATGGTCGAGGACGCCGGATAGACCGGGATGAGGTCGCCGGCGAAGCGCAACGCGTCGTCGACGGCGTCGGCGTCGCTGCCGTCAGGCAGCAGCACGAACTCCGGGTGCACCAGCTGGCGCCTGCGCTGGTACTGCTCCACGGTGCCGGCGAACAGCCCCACCCGTCCGGGGGCCAGCCGGCGCTGGGGCCCGCGCAGGGAGAAGAAGGTGAGCTGAAGCCTCTGGCTGCCGTCGGTGACCACGACCTGCATCAGGCTGCCGCGCCGCTGCCGCATCGGGCGTACGTCGACGGACTCGACCCGGGCCAGGACCGTCGCCTGCTCCCCGGGCTGCAGACCGGCCAGGTCCGTGAGCTCGCCCCGGCGGGCGTAGCGGCGGGGGAGATGCCAGAGCAGGTCGCCGACGGTGTGCACGTCCACCGAGCGCAGGGCTGTGGCGGTCGCGGTCCCGACCAGCATGCCGACCGGCTCGGCCAGCTCGTCGGGGCTCACTCGACCCCGAGCAGCAGGGGGTAGCGCCGCTGACCGCCGTCGAGGCAGACGACGTCGACCTGGGGGTGGGCCGCCAGCACCTGCGCGCTGATGCGCTCCCCCAGGCCGTCGGGTACCTCGGCGCCGGTCACCACCGTGACCAGCTCGCCGCCCACGGCGAGCATGCGCTCCAGCACGTCGAGCGCCACCTGCGCCAGGTCGGAGCCGATCAGCACGAAGTCCCCGCCGATTGCTCCCAGCACGTCCCCCGGGGAGCAGACGCCCGCAGTGGTCAGGGCCTGCTTGACCGCGACGGTGACCGCACCCTCGCGCACGTGCCCGGCGGCGGTGGTCATGGCGACCACGTCGGCGTCGAAGCCGTGCTCGGGCTGGTGCACGGCGAGGGCGGCCAGACCCTGCACCTGGGCACGGCTGGGGATCACCGCGACGCGCACCCCGTGCTCGGCCGCCTCGTGCGCGGCGGCCTGCGCGGCCGGGACCAGCTCGCGGTGGTTGGGCAGCACGACCACCTCGGCGGCGTGGGAGTCCAGTACGGCGGCCAGCACGTCGGCGGTCGCGGCGAGCCGACCCGATGCCACCGACACGACGCGGGCACCGGCCTGGGTGAACAGCTGCTCGAGCCCGGGACCGGCCGCCCCGGCCACCACCGCCCGGCCGCCGCGGGGTTGCAGGGTGGCACCGACCTGGTCGGCGAAGTGGGTGACGCGGATGCGGAACGGACGACCGGCCTCGATGCCCCGCTCCAGGGCGGCGCCGACGTCGTCCACATGCACGTGGACGTTCCACAACCCGTCGCCGCCGACGACCAGCAGCGAGTCACCCACGAGCGCCAGGGCGTCGCGCAGCGGCGCGACAGCGGCCTCGTCGGCCTCGAGCAGGTACATGACCTCGTAGGCCGGGCCCCCTGCCACGAAGTCCTCCCCCGGGCTGAGCCCCGGTGGGGGGCCGGGCAGCCGAAGACCGGCGGGCCGGCTGGCCTGCCGGCCGGTCATGGCGGTGTCCATCGCGGCGAGAACGACGGCCAGACCACGCCCACCGGCGTCGACCACCCCGGCGCGGGCGAGCCGTGGGTTCTGCTCGCGGGTGGCGAGCACGGCCTGGTCGGCGGCTGCCACCGTGGCTCGAACGACGCGAGCGAGCGAGCCGCCGTCTTCGGCGGCGGCGACGGCCGCGTCGGCGGCGACCCGCATCACCGTGAGGATCGTCCCCTCGACGGGGTCCCGGACGGCGTCGTAGCCGGCTCGGGTCGCAGCCTGCAGGGCCTGCGCGAACTGGGCCGGGCCGGGACCCACGGGCCCGCCGGGGCCCTCGGTGGTGGCGCCGGCCAGCACGTCGGCCACCCCCCGGAACATCTGGCTGAAGATCACCCCCGAGTTGCCTCGGGCGCCCAGGAAGGCACCGCGGGCGGCGGCCTTGAGCACCACCGGTAGGTCGTCGGCCAGCGCGTCGGCCAGTCCCCCTACCGCCGCCTCGACGGTGAGGAACATGTTCGTGCCGGTGTCGCCGTCGGGCACGGGGAAGACGTTGAGGGCGTCGATCTCCTCGCGCGACTCCCCGAGGGCGTCCCTCGCCTGCAGCAGCCAGCGCCGGGCGATCCCGGCGTCGACCCGGTCGGGGTGCACCCCGTCACCTTAGTGAGCACCCTCGCGGACGGCCGCCGGCCTGCACCGGCGTGCCGACCAGGGCGCGCGTGCTGGGTCGGGCCCGGGCATTTGGCCCCGCCCGGTACCGGCGCGTATCCTGCTGCTCGGCCGCCTCGCGCGCGGCCGCTGCTGTGCGCCACCGTGACGAAGGAGACCTCCGTGCCTGCCACCTGCGACGTCTGCGGCAAGGGGCCGGGCTTCGGCAACTCGATCTCGCACTCGCACCGGCGCACCCGCCGCCGCTGGAACCCGAACATCCAGCGGGTGCGCACGGTCGTCGGAGGAACCCCTCGCCGGGTCAACGTGTGCACCTCGTGCCTGAAGGCGGGCAAGGTCGGCCGCTGAGCTCAACGCTCCCGTCGCCGGCTCAGCCGGGCCGGGAGAAGTGGTCCCACCCGGTCGGCCATCCCTCGGTGTCGACCCCGCGGACGCGCACGCCCTCGCCCTGCTCCACCCGGCCGACCGGGCGCCAGCCCTCCGGCAGTGCCGTCCCGGCCGGGAAGCAGGCAGCCAGGGCATGGTCCTCGCCGCCGGTGAGCACCCACCGCCACGGGTCCACCCCCAGTCCCCGACCCATCGCGGCCAGCTCGTCGGGCAGCCCGACCGCCTCGGCGTCCACGACGAGGCCGACCCCGGAGGCCTGGGCCAGGTGGCCCAGGTCGGCCAGCAGGCCGTCGCTGACGTCCACCATGGCGGTGGCACCGGCGGCTCCGGCCGAGGGGCCGGCCGCGTAGGGGGGGCGTGGCCGCCGCTGGGCGTCCACCAGCTCCCTCGGCGAGCGGAAGCCCCGCTGCAGCACCGCCAGCCCCGCCGCGGCCCAGCCGAGCCGGCCGGCGACCGCCACCACGTCGCCGGGCCGCGCGCCGGAGCGCCGCACCACGGGCCCGTCCGCCACCCCGAGTGCGGTCACCGAGACCGCGAGCGTCGGCCCGGCCACGGTGTCACCACCCACGACGCTGCAGCCCTGCGGCTCGGCCTCCCCGGCGAGGCCGTCGGCCAGCCCGATGAGCCACTCCACCGGCACGTCGGCGGGCACGACAAGGCCCACCAGCAGAGCCACCGGCCTCGCCGCCATCGCGGCCACGTCGGACATGCTCACCGCCGCCGCCTTGGCCCCGACGTCAGCGGCCTCGAACCAGTCGCGGCGGAAGTGCACACCCTCGACGAGCACGTCCACGCTGGCCACGACAGGCCCTGGCAGGTCGAGCACAGCGGCGTCGTCCCCCGGCCCCACCCGTACCATCCGACCCTGGGCGAAGCGCGGCAGCAGCAGCGCGAGCAAGCCGAACTCACCTGTCGGCGCCAGCTCCCCAGCCACGGCCACCGACTCTAGATCGGACGCTAGGGTGGCCACCGTCGGCACTCCACGCCGGTGCGGCCGAAAGGGGAGACCAGTGAGCGTTCAGGCCTACATCCTCATCCAGACGGAGGTCGGCAAGGCCGCCGAGGTGGCGCGCACCATCGCCGGGCTCGCCGGGGTCACCCTGGCCGAGGACGTCACCGGCCCCTACGACGTGATCGTGCGAGCCGAGGCGCGTGACGTCGACGAGCTGGGCAAGCTCGTCGTCGCCAACATCCAGTCGGTCGCCGGCATCACCCGCACCCTGACCTGCCCGGTGGTGCACCTCTGATCCTGGCGCGAACCTCCGCCCCCACTCCCTCCGCCCGTCGGACGCAGCGCCTGCCTCGCCGTCCCTCCCTCGTCCGCCTCGTCGCGGCCACGCTGCCGATGGGGGTGCTGGGCTGCGCCTCCTCACCGGTGCAGATGGACGCCCACACCCCGATTCCGGGCACCACCGCCGTCTGCGCCGACCTCGTCGAGGCGCTGCCCGAGACCGTGTCGGACGCCGTGCGTCGGCAGGTGTCCCCGCCCTCGCCGGGGGTCGCGGCCTGGGGCCAACCGCCCGTGCTGCTGCGCTGCGGCGTGCCGGCAGCCACCGGCGCGGATCCCACCACCGCGGTGCTCGAGGTGGACGGCGTCGGCTGGCTGCCCGTGCCCGGCACGGGCGGCACCTTCTTCAGCACCGTCGACCGGGTGGCCGTGGTCGAGGTCGCCGTGCCGGACGACTACGCGCCGGAGGCCGACGTGCTGGCCGACCTGGCCCCCGCCGTGTCGGCGACGGTGCCGCCCACCGCATCCTCGTCCTGACGCCCGCGCCGCGACTCGTCGGCGCAGGCGTCAGCGCAGCCCGAGCGGGCGGTTCAGCGCCGTCCGCAGCAGCCGGTCGACGAGGGCCGGGTAGTCCAGGCCGGAGGCTGCCCACGCCCGGGGGAACATCGATGAGGGAGTGAACCCCGGCATCGTGTTCACCTCGTTGACCAGCAGCGTGCCCGCCTCGGTGAGGAAGAAGTCGACGCGAGCGAGACCCTCGCAGCCCAGCGCCTGGAAGGCCCGGCCGGCCAGTCGGCGCGCCCGCCCGGCCACCTCGTCGTGCACCCTGGCCGGGATGTCCAGCCGCAGCGCCTCAGCGTCGGTGTACTTGGCCTCGAAGTCGTAGAAGTCGTGCTGCCCGCCCACGACGACCTCGCCCAGCACGCTGACGTCGGGCGGGCCACCGTCGGCGCTCTCGAGCACGCCGCACTCGACCTCGCGGCCGACCACGGCCTCCTCCACGAGAACCCGGGGGTCGTACCGCGCCGCGTGCTCGATCGCCGCACCGAGTCCCGCGGGATCACGAACCTTGCTGATGCCGAAGCTCGACCCCGCCCGGGCCGGCTTCACGAACACCGGCCACCCGAGCGGCTCCACCGCGGCCAGCACCGAGCCGGGGTCGGCGTGCCACTGGCGGGCCCGCACCTGGACCCACCGGCACACCGGCAGGCCGGCCGCCTGGAGCATGACCCTCATCGCCTGCTTGTCCATCGCCGCGGCACTGGCGAGCACACCGGAGCCGACGTAGCGCACGTCGGCGAGCTCGAGCAGGCCTTGGATGGTCCCGTCCTCGCCGTTGGGGCCGTGCAGCACGGGGAACACCACGTCGACGCCGAGGCGTTGCTGCGGCAGCTCGCCGGGTGGTGTCACCAGCAGCGACCGGCTGGTGGGGTCGGCCCGCAGCACCACCTCGGCTCCCCGGCCGTCCACCTCCGGCAGGGGGCCTTCGGTGAGGGCCGGACGAGCTCGCTCGCCGTCGGGGCCCACGACCCAGCGGCCGTCGCGCGTGATGCCGATGGGCAGCACCTCGTAGCTGCGAGGGTCGATGGCCTCGATGACCCCCGCAGCGGTGATGCACGAGATCGAGTGCTCCGGGCTACGACCCCCGAACACGACCGCCACCCGCGGCCGGCGCCGCTCGCCCTGCATCACGGCCGCGAGGGTAGCCGTCCACCGTCGTCCCTCCGACGACCCCGCGGCGGCCGGTGGTGCGAGGCGACCCCGCCGCTCCGTGCCATGCTGGGCGCCCGTGAACCGACCGACCTGGCGTCCGGCGACTCGAGCCGTGGTCGCGGGACGGCCCGACCCCGGTCCCGATGCGCCGCTGTCGGTGCCCGTGGTTGCCTCCGCCAGCTACGCCGCCGGCGGCGACCGCGGCTACGGGCGGTACGGCAACCCCACCTGGGAGGCCCTCGAGCAGGCCGTGGGCGAGCTCGACGGGGGCCAGGCCGTCGCCTTCGCCTCCGGCATGGCCGCTGTCACCGCGACGTTGGCCGCGGTGCTGGGACCCGTCCCCGCCGACCTGCCGGTGGTGGCACCACGGCACGGCTACCACACCGCGCTACGCCTGGTCGAGCGGCTGGGTCGGCCGGTGCATCGGGTGGACGTGGCCGACACCGCCGCTGTGGTGGCCGCCCTGCCCGGTGCGGGACTGCTGTGGTTGGAGTCCCCCACCAACCCCATGCTCGAGGTGGCCGACGTCCCCGCGGTGCTGGCTGCCGCCCGGTCCCACGGCGTGCCGAGCGTGGTGGACGCGACGGTGGCCACGCCGCTGCTGCTGCGTCCGCTCGAGCACGGTGCCGACGTCGTGGTGCACGCCGCCACGAAGTACCTGGCCGGGCACTCCGACGTGCTGCTCGGCGTGGCCGTCGCGGCCGACACCGGGCTGACCGACGACTTGCGCGGTCAGCGGGCCGACCACGGCGCCGTCCCCGGCCCGTTCGAGGCCTGGCTGGCCCTGCGTGGCCTGCGGACCCTGCCGGTCCGCCTGGACCGGGCCCAGGCCAGTGCTGCCGAGCTCGCCCGCAGGTTGACACGTCATCCCGCCGTCACCCGGGTGCGCTACCCCGGGCTGCCGGACGACCCGGGCCACGCCGTCGCCGCCCGCACGATGGACGGCTTCGGGGCGCTGGTGTCGGTCGAGGTCGTCGGCGGTGCCTGCGCCGCCGACGCGGTGGCCGAGACGACCCGGCTCTGGGTGCACGCGACCAGCCTCGGCGGGGTGGAGTCGCTGCTGGAGCGGCGGCGGCGCTGGGCCGCCGAGCGCCCGACCGTCCCGGAGTCGCTGCTGCGGCTGTCTGTCGGCCTCGAGCACGTCGAGGACCTCTGGGACGACCTCGACGCGGCCCTGACGGCCGCGACGGGGGCTACTCGGCCCTGATGTCGCGGCTGAGCAGGCTCGTGAGCATGTCCACCGGCGTCAGGTCGCCCCGCACCACCTGCACCACGTGCTCGACGATGGGCATGTCGACGCCGCCGCGGCGAGCCAGCTCGAGGATCGACTCGCACGACTTGACCCCCTCGGCCACCTGCCGGGTGCTGGCGGCGATCTCGGCCACCGACTCGCCGCGGCCCATCCGCTCGCCGAAGGTCCGGTTCCGCGACAGCGGCGACATGCAGGTGGCCACCAGGTCGCCCAGGCCGGCCAGCCCCATGAACGTCGTCGGGGCCGCTCCCAACGCCGCGCCGAGCCGCGCCGTCTCGGCCAGACCGCGGGTGATGACCGCCGACTTCGCGTTCTCCCCGAACCCGAGGCCGTCGGCGATGCCCGTGGCCAGCGCGATCACGTTCTTCACCGCCCCACCCAGCTCGGTGCCCACCACGTCGGTGTTCGTGTAGGGCCGGAACCGTGGGGTGTGGCAGGCCCGCTGCACCCGCGCAGCGACGTCCTCGTCGACGCAGGCGACCACGGTCGCTGCGGGCTGGCGCTCGGCGATCTCGCGGGCCAGGTTCGGGCCCGACACGGCGACGAGCTGCTCGGCCGGGGTGCCCAGCACCTCGCCGATCACCTCGGTCATCCGCTTGGCCGTGTTGAGCTCGATCCCCTTCATGAGGCTGACGAGGATCGCCTCCGGCGGCACCAGGCCCTGCCACTGCATCAGGTTCGATCGCAGCGTCTGCGCGGGGACGGCGAACACGACCAGCTCGGCGCCGTCGAGCGCGTCCGTCGCGTCGTGGGTGGCCCGCACGCTCTCGGGAAGCTTGATGCCGGGGTGGTACAGCGGGTTCTCGTGGGTGCGGTTGATCAGGTCGCAGACCTCGGACTCGTAGCCCCACATGGTGACGTCGGTGCCGGAGTCGGTGAGCACCATGGTGAAGGCGGTACCCCAGGAGCCGGTGCCGAAGACAGCAGCGCGCATCAGCCCGCCACCTCCCTGTCAGCCGCGGCGCGGCCGCCGCGGGTTGCCGATGCCGGGGACCCCCGCCGATTCGGGGTCGAACCGGTCCGGCGGGGCCACCTCGCCCCGGATGTCCTCGAGCAGGCCGACGATAGCGGCCATGATCGCATCCGTCGCGCTCCTCAGGGCGCGTGCCGAGGTCGCCGGACCAAGGCCGGACAGGTCGACCGGCGCACCGGCTCGCACCACCATGGTCGGGGGCGGGAACAGGTGCGGCACCCGTGCGTACGGCGCCAGCAGGCGCTGCGCCCCCCAGTGGGCCAGCGGGACGACCGGGCAGCCGGCCTCGAGCGCGATCCGAGCGACGCCGGTCTTGCCCCGCATCGGCCACAAGTCCGGGTCACGGGTGAGCGTTGCCTCGGGGTAGATGACCACGCACTCCCCCGCCTTGATCGCCTCGGTGGCGCCGCGCACCGACAGCGAGGCATCCCGGCTCTCCCGGTACACCGGGATCTGTCCGACCTGGCGCAGCAGCGTCCCCGCGAGCGGCAGGTCGAAGATGGACGCCTTGGCCATGAACCGCGGGGCACGCCCGTGGTCGTGCACGAAGTGGGCGACCACGAGCGGGTCGACCTCCGACAGGTGGTTGGCCGCCACGAGGCAGCCCACGCCGGCCGGTGGCAGGTGCTCGGCGCCGGCCCAGTCCCGCCGCGTCAGCACGCTGAACGGCGGCCGCAGCGCCATCGCCACCGACCGGTACGTCAGCCCGGCGTCCTTGGGTGCCACGCCCTCGCTCCTCTCCGGCGGCCCGATGCGGTCGCCGGGCGCAGGATCCGCATCCTGCCCGATCCCTCCCGGGCTGGCAGGATCCCCCGCCATGGCCGACCCTCTCCGCTGGAGCGTGGTCGTGCCCGTCAAGCGCACCGAGGTGGCCAAGACCCGCCTGGGGGGCGCGCTGGCGCCCCACCGCCGAGACCTCGCGCTGGCGTTCGCGGCCGACACGGTCGCATCGGCGCTCGGCTGTCGCAGCGTGGCCGGCGTCCTGGTGGTCACCGATGACCCGGCAGCGGCAGGGCGGCTGCGCGGCATGGGCGCCGTGGTGGTCGGCGACCAGCCGGACGCGGGCCTCAACCCCGCGCTGCGCCACGGGGCGGCGCAGGCCCGGTCGCGCTGGGCCGGATCCGGGGTGGCGCTCCTGTCCGCCGACCTGCCGGCCCTGCGGGCCGACGAGCTGGCCGACGCTCTGGGCGTCGCGGAGGGCGCCAACGGTGCCTTCGTGTGCGACGCCCGCGGAATCGGGACGACGCTGGTGACGGCCGCTCCCGGCAGCGAGGTGGTGGTCGCGTTCGGGCGTCGCTCGCGCGCCCGGCACAGGCTGGCCGGCTTGGTCGAGGTGACCGGTGTCGACATCCCGAGCGTGCGCCGCGACGTCGACACCGAGGTCGACCTCGCCGACGCGGTGCGGCTCGGTGTCGGGCCTGCCACCGGTGCCGTGCTGGCTCGGATGGCAGGCCCGTGAGCCGTCAGCTCGAGGCGGATCCGCCTGCCTCGGGGGCCGGAGCCTTCGTGTCCGGGGCCTTCTTCGCGGGCGCCTTCGTGGCCGGCGCCTTCTTGGCCGGGGCCTTCTTGGCCG